>Ga0256914_1004400_pt1 | contig 10603 bp, 8 predicted proteins | sample HulkmetaG_FD_191571 | JGI IMG/M metagenome (GOLD analysis project Ga0256914, IMG submission 191571) | Hydrothermal chimney microbial communities from Main Endeavour vent field at the Juan de Fuca Ridge, Pacific Ocean - Hulk | ecosystem: Environmental > Aquatic > Marine > Hydrothermal vents ...
CGCGCAGCGACGGCGGCCCCGAAGGGGTGAGGGCAAAGCCCGAATCATCCCTCTCTCTCCGCCATTCCATTGAAAAGGGCCCCGTTTAGGGGCCTTTTTCAATGGGATTGTGAAAAATGGATTCGAACCCTCGATTTCAAGATGGAACGGGTTCGACAAGCAGCCGCAGGCTGCGCAGAACGTCGTCGCGCAGCGACGGCGGCCCCGAAGGGGTGAGGGCAAAGCCCGAATCATCCCTCTCTCTCCGCCATTCCATTGAAAAGGGCCCCGTTTAGGGGCCTTTTTCAATGGGATTGTGAAAAATGGATTCGAATCCTCGATTTCAAGAAGAAGGACCCGGGTAAAGCCCAACCCGGAAACTATGTATTGAGACGCCGTTCAACGAGGATTTCCAGGTCCCGGGCGTTGGTCACCGCGTAACCGGCTTCGTCGTTGTCGAAGTAACAATAGATGGTTCGTCCTTGCCCCGCCCACATGGTTATCCGCGTGGCCCACCCCTCCAGAGTCCGATGGTCATAACAGCCCTGGTAGGCTCCTGCAGGGCCGTGCAGGCGGATATAGACGAAGTCGGTGGTCACATGCAGCGGTGACTGGTAGCCGGCCAGTTCGTAGATGCAGAACGCAATCTTGAACTGTTCGAGCAGCGCCAGGATTTCATCGTTGATCCAGCTCGGGTCACGGAATTCGAAGGCGTAGCGGTACCGGGGATCCAAAACCTTCAGGAAATGTTCCAGGCGGCGCGGATTGGAGTGCCAGCGGGGTGGCAGCTGGAACAGGATCGGGCCCAGCTTTTCACGCAAGAGGGTGATGCGTTCGAAAAAGGTGGCGACGCTTCGTTGTGGATCCTTCAGTTTTTTCATGTGGGTGATGTAGCGGCTCGCCTTGACGGTGAACAGAAAATCATCCGGCGTTGTGTCGTGCCACTGATCCACGGCGTGTTTGCCCGGCAGGTGGTAGAAGGAGCTGTTGATCTCGACGCTGCGGAAGTGGCGGCAGTAGTATTCGAGCAGTCGGCTGTCGGGCAGATCCAGTGGATAAAAGGGCCCCCTCCAGTGGGCATAGGCCCAGCCGGAGGTGCCGATACGGAAGGAGCGGATCATCCGCGAACCGTGAACCGGGGCTGCAGGGCCTCCAGCGTTTCCATGATGCCGGTGTATTCCAGCTCCGACATGGGCAGCATGGCGGCGCCCACGAAGCCCTGCCGGCGCATCTCCACCGCCTTGTCGGCGACACGGTCGCGGACCTTGTCCCAGAACGGATGGGCGAAGGCGTCCACTGCCTCGGTGAGTTTGCCTTCATGCATGGCGAACGCGGCGCAGCTCACCACCGGCGGCCCGTCGAAGTAGCTGATCCCGGAATCGAGACCCACCGGCATCAGGGGCATCTGGTGCGAGCCGCGCATGCCGCCGGCGACGAAGTGGCCGATGGCGTAGGGGGCCAGGATCTCGCCGGTGGCGGGGAACATCTTTTGCACCCGCACCAGCATTACCGGGTCGTCCTTGCCGGTGTACTTGCCGGCGATGTTGTGCAACCGGGAGGTGGAGGCAGCCACCGCCTGTTCACCGGTATCCCGGGACCAGACCGACTCGATCACGTAGCGCTCCGGATCCCGGAGCAGGGCGGCCAGATCGTAGAGATCCTCGGGGGTGTTGAGCTCGATGACGCGATCTCCTTCGGTATGGCTCACGTCCATGACCACGAAGCGGAACCCTTTGGCCATTCCGGGGGCGAGGATCAGCCCCGGCGTGTTCATGGGGTCGGCGAAACCGAGATAGAGCGGCAGATTGTAGGCACCCGGATCGGTCTTGTCGGCGGCGAAGAACAGGAACGGCTCGTTGGGCCGCTCCTCGAATTCCAGCTCCGCCACTGCCGGACCCATCCCCTTCACGTTGCCGGAGAAGGACTCCTTGAGCAGATCCTGCCCAGCGCCATAGAGCCCTTGTGCGCGGGCGGTCTCGGTTCCGGCCAGGAAGGCGTCCCAGGCCAGCTTGTGGACCTCGTCGTGGCCCGGTCCGTGGGTATGGGTCATGAGGATGGCGATGTCGTCGCCGGTGAAGCTCAGATAGTGATCGATGATCAGATCCCCGGCGGCCTGCTCGATATGGTTACCCACCGTTTTCAGTAGTTGTTGCGAAGGACAGATGTGTCCGCCGATAGAGCCGATGTCGGCCTTGATGACGCTCAGGGTGATTTTCATGTGGACCTCCTTGCCGCAAAAGGCGTGGATGGGAACGGGTGTACCGATGAAGATTTTTCAGCAACCTGCTAGGGAAAATGGGGGCAAGGAATGGACAACTCAAGCGGCATTGAGGTTACGGTGCTATTGTTCGGGGTACTGAACAACCTGTTAAAGGTGCGAGAGATGCTTGCAAATCCCCCCATAAAAAGGAGTCGGTATTGAGAATTCAGCACTCCAAAAGGTTGGCCTCGTTTTTATCGCTTCCTGGCGTGCCGGCCCAGATAGTCCAGGATCTGCTCCCGCTCGTTTTTCGACAACGGGGGCATCTCGATGTGCCCCATCCTTTTCTGCATGGTTTCCAGCACGATGCGCCACTGTTTGGCGGTGAGCATGCCGGGATCCGGGAGCTGATGGCAGAGTCCGCAGCGGGATCGGTAAAGTGTCTCACCGGGATCGCTTTCCGAGGCTGCGGCGGTGAGTGTCGCGAGGAAGAGCAGGCTGATCAGCATCGGTCTCACGGCAACGCCTCCAGGGTCTGGTACAGCTTCGAGCCGTCCTTGTAATCCTCGTTCATGCGGATGATGCCGGAGCTGTCGATCACCACAGTGGTGCCCATGGTGGCGTTGAACTGGTTCAGCACGGTTTCATCGCTGTCTACCAGTACATTCATGGCGGCATAGCCGTTCGAGAGCTGTGCCGAGCGGGAGCGGTCCACTGAGCCGGAGACATAATCTATCAGCAGGAATTTTACGTCGGGAAAATCAGGAATGATGTAGGAGCGCATGTGGCTCATGTGGCTGTCACAGATCGGGCACCACATGTTGAAGTAGAGTACCACTCCTCTGGCGTTGCTCAGTTCGGTGGCCAGATTGACGCTTTCGCCCAGTGTGTTGGTGAGTGTGAAGTCGGCGGCGTTCTGGCCCACGTACGGTCCGGATACTCCCAACTCTACGTCAGGACGGCGATCCTTGCCCGAGGGATTGAGATCGTCGAAGGTGTCGCCGCAGCCGACGAGCAGCAACAGGCTGATCCCGAGTACCAGAAGTTTAGCGATAGACATGGCTCACCCCCACGGTGTAGACATCGGTGGTGGGAAAGTTCTCTCCCCAGTCATCCCCCCGGAAGGCATGGCTCCAGGTGAATTTCACCACCCAGTCCCGATCGAAGGTGGCGAAGGCGAGGGTGGCGGCGATGGAGCGTTTTCGGAAACCCGTTGCGGGATCCCGATGGCCATCCACCTTGCCCTCGTTTTCCTGGAGATCGGAGTAGGCCAGGGTGTAGGTGAGGGTGCTCATCGACTCGAGGAACTGGGTATAACCCAGCGAGAGTGTCGCCAGCATACGGTCACCCAGCCGCCGTTTGTAGGGTTCGACATAGTTGCCGTACTCCCGGTTGACTGAACGTTCGAAGTGGGTGCCGTAGCTGAGCAGCAGTGAGGCGTTCCACGGGTAGACGGTCTTGTCCAGCAGCAGGCTGCCGTCCAGCCGGTAGAAGCCGCGGCCGGTGATGTCGAAACTGTTTTTCACGTCGTCATACGGTGAGACGCCGGTGGGAATGGTCAGCGTCGCCCCGAAATAGGTGGCCGGTTTCAGATCCTCGAGGCTTTTCACCTTCCAGACACACTGGATGCCGTCGAAATTCTCGTACCAGAGGCTGACGGTGGCATCCCCCAGGCCATTGGTGCTGGAGCTGAGACCGGCATAGTCGTTCTCGTTCCACACGTAGGGGAGGGTGATGCTGCCCTGCCATCGTGGAGCGAAGCGATGGGCATAGCCGAGGTTGAGGCGATACTGGTTCAGATCGGAGCCTGGAGGATCGGGTGTGTGCTCTCCTTCCTGATTCCAGAAACCGTCGTATTTCTCCATGTCGAAGGAGATGTCCGACATCGCCCTGGAGAATTTCGGCAATATCAATGAAGAGGCCGAGCCGCCTCCGCAACAGGAGGCGGCCTGGCACTCAGGAGAGGAAAGGAGCGCAATTCCTCCGCAGAGGAGGAAAAGGGTCAGGGTCGGTTGCTTGTTTTTCTTCAAAGGTTACATCTCCATACCACCCATGGAGGATGCGCCGGGAGTGACCTTGAATTCGGCATAGTCCGCTACGCCGTCGGGCGCCAAACCGTCGTCGGTCTTCTGTTCACCATTGACAACCAGTTTGACGTACAGAGTGCCCTGGGTGCCGTCGGTGAGTCCCGTGATGCCGGTGGCGGACCAGTGGCCGTTGCCGTTGTCGGTAGCGGCGATCCAGCTGGTTCGATCGGTGGAGACCTCTACGGTCATCGAATTAACCGTCCATTTGTTCCCGTTTTCGTCGGTGAGCTCCGTTCCGATCGATACCGCCGGATAGCTCATCATATTTTCCTTGGTAGCGATGAAGAGATTGAAGGTGTGGTTGCCGGTCATCCCGGTAATGCCGTCCTTGAACAGGAAGTATTTGCGATTCTCCGGCATGGTACCGTCACCCATGGTCATGGCGGACATCTGCATCTGATGATCCCCTGCCATACCACCTTCCTGGTTCATGCTCATGCCACCCATTCCGGCAATCTTGTCGGTCTGGCCCTGCAGTACCGCCTTGGCAGTGTCGCCACCCATCGCCATCATCACAGAGGGGTAAAAATGGGCCTCTTCACCGTCCATGCCGCCAATTGACACTTTCACATCCCAGAATCCCATGGACATACCGTTCATCATTTTTGAGGCCATGAGATAGTAGACGGTACAGCGATAGGTTCCTGCCGGGTCTGTCTGCTCCACGCAGCCATCCACCGGGGTGGAATGCTCGTGCATTGCCATGTTCATTATCGGCATCAGGGAGATTGCGAGGCCGGTTGCCGGCGTTTCATCGGCCAGGTTGGTGATGGTCAGGGTACAGATCGATTTGCCCTCCATCGGTCCCGTCATGGCTGCGCGCTCTATCTTGTAGCTATCGGTCAATACGATGTTTCCCTCTGGAAGAGTGCCGATCTTGTCAGCGGTGAGTCCCGTGGTATTGTTCGCGCTGGCAAAAAAGCGGGTCATGGAGCGGGAGAAACGGCTCTGGATGTCTATCGGGAGTGATTTTCCGCTGTCGCCGATGGTAATCGGTCTGCCGTCGGCTTGGCCATCGGCGGCTCCATCGGCCAGATCCGCCGCTATCGCGGACAACAGATCGAACTGTTGTGCTGCCCGTAAACCGAGGTCCATGGTCAGCTGACTGAACGCGGCTGCACGCAGCGCCGCGCGGAGCTGAGCCTCTTCCCCGTCCTTGCTTCGAGGGGTCACCGAGCTGTCGGGAGCAAAGCCGAAAGCATTCTTGAATGTCTCTTCAGCCACTTGCGGGGTCTTGCCGTGAGCCGTGATCAGCTTCTTCACGATGGTGGTTCCCGGCGTCAGGCTCACCTTCGTGCCCGGAGCCAGTTTGCCGGCTGCCACATAAGCGGCCAGGGTTCCGGCGTCCACTGACAACCCGGTCGCTTCGTCGATATAGGAGCCGCCATTTGCCTCCAGGAGCAACGCCTCACCGAGCCGGCCTTTCTCCACCTGGAGGGTATATTCGCCGTTGTCATTCGTGATGACGGGGCCGGCGAGCACCGTTCCGTCCACGGACTTGAGGTTCACCTGGGCCCCGGAGACCGCAGCCGCATAAACGGTGCCGCTGATGGTGGCCGTGCCGTCGTCCGAGCCGGAAGAGCCGCCACCACAGCCGCTCAACAGACTACCTGCCACCAGGGTGAAGAGGGGGAGGAGGAGAATTCTGTTGTTCATATTGGATCACCAGCCTTTCTGATTTTTGAGCCTCATCCCTATTAGCAACTTGCGGGCCAGATTCGTCGTGTTTGCACATCAAAGGGTTGGACATTTTTGGTGTCCGGGAGTGGGTGGTATGGCGCAACGGCTGTGGGATATCACCCAGCATTTTGTGACAGCAGAGAATTTGTTCACCTGAGTTGGGTTTTTTTCAGGTGTGGCAGATGGCGCAACCGGGTGGTCAAATCCCTCGCTAATTTTGCGCAAACCGCTTGAGGTGTGCGCACAACCTCATGAAACAAAAGGAAATTATCTGTTGGCGTGGTGATTGCTAGGGCTGCGCGGCGGGGGGGTTGTGATCAATCGGGATTGAGCAAAAGGCAGGGCTGATTATGAAAAAACGATTTCGGGACGGCGGGTGGAGTCTTTCACTTGCCACTGCGGTACTGCTGCTCGGTGTGGCCGGGTTTGTCGTGGCCGCCGGAACGGATGGGGAAGAGGCAACGACCAACCGGGTGGACCAACCGGTCCTGCATCCGGCGATTCCCCTGCTGGATGAAAATGGCAATCATGTGCTGGACAGCGGCAAGCCGTACAGCCCGCGGCAAAGCTGCGGTTCCTCCAACTGCCACGATTACGACGCCATAACCAGCGCCTATCACTTCGAGATGGGGCGGGACGAGGCGGATGACGGTTTCGGGGCCGGACGCGGTCTGCCCCACCTGGTCTCTCCGGGCTACTTCGGGGGATATGCCTGCATGGGGGGCAGCAATCCCGAGGTGCTGGCAAAGAAGAACAATGCCAGCGCCGATGATTTCGCCGACCGGGGTGCGGCCGGCTGGATCATCCGCTGTCTCGGCTGCCATACCGGTGGCGGCTGGGCGGAGAAGGATCGTGACGGCAGACGTTACGACGAAACCGATCCCGGCTCGGTGCCTCCTCTGGACGGCGATTATTTCAACCGAGGTACCGACGAGGGCAACCAGGATGCCGAAGTGACCACCGTGGCCCGATGGGACTGGAAGAAGAGCGGCGTGGTGGAGGCGGACTGCCTGCTGTGTCATGCCGACTTCACCCGGCTGACCAAGGGGGATCCTGCGCTGGAAGGTGAGGAGAGCAGCGATGAACTGACCCATCTGCGCGAGCTGCGCCGTACCTATCTGGTCCGGGGTTACCGCGCCTTCCGTTATGCGCCCACGGCGACCCTGGAGTTTTTCAATCTGAAGCATGAGGATTGCAAAGAGAATGAAGCCGGCTGCGCCAGCCAGGATCAGACCCTGTTGACCTTTGCCCGCGATACGGAAGCGGAACCACCTATCCACAGTCGTGCCAAACCTGCCTATGCGCTGTTGCTGAATGAAAACGGCGAGCCGCGGCTGCAATGGAACCGTGCCGCCTTCGACGAGGATGGCAAGGTGAAACTCCCTCTGCTGCGCTTCCCCGGCAACGACAACTGCATGGTGTGCCACCGCACCAGCAACTCGCGGCGCGGCTTCTACGGTTTCGGAGAGGGCGCGGAGGCCACCTACGACGAGGAGACCGGGATCCTGATCGAGGATTACCAGGACGACGTGCACAAGGGCAAGACCTGGACCGACCCGGTCACCGGCGAGGAACGGCGTATCGAGAACTGCAACACCTGCCACGCCCGCAACTACTTCCGCGCTGCCTGGGCCAACACCGATCTCAACGCCAACCATGACATCCTCAAGGGCAATTCGGACATGGATGTGCGCAACGATCTGGATTACAACCCCAACGCCAAAACCTGCGAGTATTGCCACAACGACTCGCCGCAGCCGGTGATCCCGTCCGGCCAGAAAGACATGGTCACCGCTCACCTGGAGCGCTGGAAGAACAGCGGTTTCATGGCGGGCTATCCCGAGTCCAGCCTTGCCCGCATCACCCGGACCCACCTGGACGTGGTGAGCTGCCAGGCCTGCCACATCACCGGCAAGAAAGGACGCCGCGGGCGGGATCTCCTGATCCTCTATCGCTACCGGCAGGCGGAAGACGGATCGCTGAAGATCGTGCCCTACAATCCGCGTATCCGATACTACTGGAAGGACCGCAACAGCGGCCGCATACTCACCCGGCATGAGCGCAACAGCGTGTTCGAGGAGCGGCGTGACCACGAAGGCAAGCGCTACGGGGTGATCGTCGATCCGGAGAGCGGGCGGGAGCTGGCACGGGTCAGCGCGCGCATCTCCCACGGCAGCGTCCGCTACGGGGATCCGGAGGATTACGCCGGATTCCTCGCCCTGAAACGGGCCTACGACAAGCTGCTGGCCCGGAAAGGGGTGAGCAATCCCGATGCGGTACTGGTGTGGACCGAATCCAACGAATACCTCATGTCCCACAATACCCGGCCGGCCACCGCCTCGGTTCCCTGCCAGGACTGCCATGCCAGGAAGCAGGACGGCACCTTCAGCGCCTTGCTGGCGGCCGACGGGCTGTTCGGCAGCGGCCGCATCAAGGAGGTGACCCGGCTGGTGGACCGCCGTCTGCTGGACGAGGGGATCGTGGAGCTGGATCTTCCTTACATGAAGATGGACGACGACGGCGTGGTGACCGAGAGCGTCGGTGACATTCTTTCGGTGACCCGGGTCGATCCCTTCATGACCATCCTCAAGGCGAGCAGTGCCCGGGACGCCATGGGGCGGGTGACCCCCCTGCCGCTGGAGAAGGGACTCACCGCCATCGGGGCGGACGACGAGGTGGCCGCGGATCTCCGGCAACGGTTTCCGCGCGGCGAGATGCTGCTCTTCCGGCCCATCCACGGCAGCAAGCGGCTGCGTGGGGTGGCGGTGATGCCCGAGGTCGATGGGACCAACGAGCAGCTCTTTCCCGAGTATCGGCTGCGGGTGGCCCTCGCGGCGGATGCCGTCGCCGACTCGGCCCGGACCGCCGGTCTCGGAGCGCTGGCCTCTCCCGTGTTCCGTATCGAGGCGAAGGACGAGCGGAACCGGCCGGTGAGCCGCTTCACCGGGGTGCTGATCAAGCTTCCCTACGAGGGAACGGCGCAGACGGCCGAGCAGGTGCAGGTGCTCCATTCGGCGGACGGGACCGGCTGGTCGAGGCTCGAGGGGGAGGTGCTCGCCTTCCGCCCTCATGGCGAGCTGGCCGATGGCATGGTGATCTTCCGGACCACCCACTTCAGCTACTTTGCGGTTGCCGATGTCGCCGGGGCGCCTACCGTGCAGGCCCAGGGTGAAACCACCGGCGGCGGGGGCGGAGGCGGCCTCTTTCTCTGGCCTTCGCTGGTGATCCTGTTGTGGTTTTTCCTGCGCTACCGGAGAGAGGCCCATGCCGGCGTCCAGGGTGAATAGGCTGCTGCCGTGGATGGCCGGAGCCGGTCTGGCCGTCAGCCAGATCGCCCTGTCATCCAACTGCACCCTGCCGCGTGATGGCCAGTGCTCCACCTGCGGCGGCTGCGTGGTGGCGCTGGGCGTTCTGGTGAGCTGGGCGGTACTGAAGAAACGCAATGGCGGCGAACGGCCATCGCCGGGCGCGGCGGCCGGGGAAGCTCCTCGCAGACGGTGATCCGGCGATGCTTGCTCGGCTCCATGAGTATGCTGCTCGCGGCGGTTCACAGCGGGGCGGGCTGGGCCGGGGTGGTCGGCCGTTTCGACAGCCGGGTGCAGGTGGACAACCGTTACGTCGACGATGAGCTGATGCTGGAGCAGCGTGGCGAGATCACCCTGAACAACCGGCCGCAGGGGACGCGCATGGGACTCTCTTTCGCCCTGCGCCAGCGGGATGAGGAGGGCGCGGCGCAGATCTACCGGCTGTTCGCCGAGAGGCGGTTTCCGTCATCCGGCACCCGGCTGACCCTCGGCCGCACCGAGCGCAGCGACAGCCTTGGGTTTTACACCCTGGATGGCGTGATGCTCGATTGGTCCGCAAAGCGGCTGGGACTCCATCTCTATGCCGGGATCCCCGGGCATATCGATGACTACCGCTCCATCGAAGGCGGGTCGCTGCACGGGATCGAACTGCAATTCCGCCCCGCCGATCCCGAGCGCTTTCTGCGCCATGCCCGGCTGGGCTGGCAGCGCTTCCGTGACGGCGCCGACAGCGATCGCCTGAGCTGGGGGTTGACCGCCGGGACGCGGAACGAGGTGGCCTATCGGTTCAGCGGTGTCTATGCGGTGCAGGAGGCGCGCCTCGAGGAGGCGGCGGGTCAGATCCGCGGCGATGCGGGCAGGAAGATCGGCTGGCAGATCGCCGGGCAGATCTATCAACCACGGCGCCCCTGGCTGACCTTTCGTGAACGTTACTACGCACTTTACGCGCTGGGCCGGCAGTCGGTGGTGCGTGGAGCGCTCCACTATCGCCCGCGCGACCGGACGGAGTGGTCCCTGGACGGGCGTCATGTGGCGCGGGAGCAGGGGGATTCCGGTTACGGGTTGAGCGGGGGGGTGCGCGTGTGGGGCGGTTCCGGCTGGCGCAGGGAGCTGCGGCTCACCCTGTTGCGGCTGGGGGACGAGGTCACCGGCGGGGCCTGGTTCCAGCTGAGAAAACCGCTCGGCTCCCGCAGCCGGGTGCGTCTGAGCACCGCCCTGCAGTACCAGGAGAAGGCGCTGTATGGCGTGGATCGCAGCGCCGGGGCGGAGCTGGACCTGGAGCGGATGGTCAGGGCCGATCTCTACCTCTCCCTCTTTGCCAGTTACCTTCGGAACAGCCGTCTGGAAGACGA
>Ga0256914_1004401_pt1 | contig 10603 bp, 7 predicted proteins | sample HulkmetaG_FD_191571 | JGI IMG/M metagenome (GOLD analysis project Ga0256914, IMG submission 191571) | Hydrothermal chimney microbial communities from Main Endeavour vent field at the Juan de Fuca Ridge, Pacific Ocean - Hulk | ecosystem: Environmental > Aquatic > Marine > Hydrothermal vents ...
AAAAACGGCTGGATGAGAGGCGTTTTTCACATGGGAGAAGAGAGAAATGAGAAAGCAAAAAAGAGTGTCCCGGGCCCTGGCGGTTATCACCGTTTTTTTTATGGTTTTTCCGTTTTCCGGATTTGCGGGTAGTGTGGCCCCCATTCTTTCCCTGCTGCTTGGGGACCGGATGCCGGGACAGACGACAGGTGGTGCGGTTGCTCCGAAGGTAACGCCGGCCCTGTCGCATATGACAACCAGGGATACCGGTACTATCGAGATTGCCTGGACAGCCGGAAGCGATGGCATCACTCCAGAGGAAGAGATCCGGTACGAGGTTCACCTCTCAACCAGGGAAGATTTCACCCCCGGACCGGATACCCTGAAAAAGACCGTGGTGGGAGAGACCTCCACCGAGATCAGCGGTCTTGAGCCCGATACCCTTTATTATGGAAAGGTTGTTGCGGTCTATCCCACCGGTGAAGAGGCGGTTTCCACAACCCTCAAGGCCAAGACAGCCCTCCACGACGTGGTTCCCGACGACACAGCTGTGGTCGTGACCGCCGATGAGCTGGGCCTTGGTCCTCATACCACCTCAGACGGCTCTACCTATGTCTATTCCGGGGGGACACCGCCGCCGGCGGACAGCCTGCTCTTTTCCGAGGATGCTGAGGGAGTGACGAGTCTCCGGGTTGTCGTTGATGCCGCAACCAATGACGATGGCACCATCACGGTTCAGACCCGCCCCGGTTCGCTCACCGATGTTCTTGACCGGGGCAGCCTCTATTCTTCCTTTCACCTCACGAAGGATGCCGCGCAGAGCGAGCGTCTGGCCGTCAGGGCAGCCGGGGTCCGTCGGCCCCGGGCCGAGGAGGACGGGCCGTTATCGCTTGCGGTCACGGCTGAATTCGAACCCGAGGTCATTGCCACCGCCCAATGGGGTGCTACCACTGCGAAGCAACTTGATTCCGCCGAGATAGGACTGACGGGAACCCTTTCCCTTGATGTCCTGGCAACCTATTCTTTTCCCGAACCCACCGAAGAAACAAGGGATTTTACCCTTTTCCGGCGCAGCTGGAATTCAACGTATATGGTGGGCTCGGTTCCGGTTTATCAGGAGATCATTCTCACCATGGATGTGGCCGCCACCGTCACGGTCGATGAGAGGTTGAGCGGCACCGGCAGCGCCCATCTGACGGAAACGGTCGAGATGGGAGTCCGTTTTGACGGGGGTGTCTGGAGCCCCTATATCCTCAGGAACGGCGCGGATACCGACTCCATTGATATGGAGCTTGAAACACCCGGACCGGCCAGGGCCGGGGTGCGACTGATACCGCGGATAGAGGTGAGGTTCTACGATGTTGAGGCGGCGACACTGACAATGGAACCCGTTGTCACCGGCATGCTTACCGAGACCGGGATTACCACAAATGAAGATTTTCTGGCAGCTCATCCCGGTCTGCAAACGCAGATCGACAACATAACCGTTGATCGTGGTCTGGAATCCGGCATTGAGGTCGATCTGCAATCGTTGGGCAATGGCTGGGAAACCCTGGCGAGGACTTGCATACTGGGACGGGAGAGCGATTGCCTGGAGGTCTTTGAGCCGGAACCTCTCTTTTCTTTGCCCGTTTCTGTTTTGCAGACCACAACATCAACGGACAGCGGTTCCACCGAACTTGTGCTGGAAATCACGGATGGTACGGCCAACGGTTTTGTTCCGACATCCATTCGCTGGGAAGTTTTCCCGGCCGACGGCGCCACGGTTTCTCCCGGGGTCTGTAGCGGAAGTTCCGGGCCGACCCGCTGTGAGGCTCTCTTCACGCCGGGATTTCAGGAGGAATACACGGTTTTTGTCTCCGGATACGGTCGTCTGGGAGAAGTGGCACGCCGCTTCCAATCAGTCTCTGTGGCCGGGGTGCCGGTTGCGGGAGGAGGAGCGCCCGGGCCGGAACCGACGGCACCCGCCGGAACCGTCGTCACCCCACCGGTGACGGCGACAGGAGCGAGCCTTACCTGGCAGCGCAGCGACAACGGCCATGGATACACCCGGGAAGGGGCAAGGGCATACTGTGAAAATCTCGTCCAGGACGGCTATTCCGACTGGCGCCTGCCCACACTGGATGAGCTCAAGAGCTTGGTTGTCTGCAGCAACGGCCAACCAACACCCTTACAGACCTATCCCTATCCCCCGTATCAGTGTCACGGGAACGGTTACAGCCGTTTTTACAACAGACCGACCATTGATCCCGCCTTTACCTCGCAGTCCGGGAGCTACTGGACGGATACCGACTATGACTCGGGACATGGCTGGGCGGTTTTTTTCTCAACCGGCATGACCGGATGGTATAAGAATACGGGATACAGTTATGTGCGCTGCGTGCGATAGTGGAGTTTTCCGGCGCTGCTACTAATCCTCCAGATCCTCCAGCCCCTTTTCCGGGGTGAGAAACCAGATGGCTGCGGCCTTGCAGCACCACACCTTGCCGTTTTCCTCCAGGATACAGTCGCCGTACTTCCAGCCGAAGCGGGCAAGAAATGTTTCCAGTTTCTTTTTTGATTTTTCGTAAAGATCCCAGCTGAAACCTTCCATCTCGGACACGCAGACCATCTCGACCTTTTTTTCCATTGTTTCCTCCTTTTCCGTGCTGCTCCCGGCAGCTTGTGTCCGCCCCTGGAATGCGGCGGGATCCGGGATTGTTTTGTGCGTATGCTTACAATAATCACTTTTTGCCGGAAGGCAAGGCGGAGCCGCTGTTTGCCTTTTCCAGGGCCTGGCACGGATGACGACGGCACCGGGGCGGGGAAGTGTGGAAGGGGAGGGTTGCTTGCGTGAAAACAGGTGGAGATGCGGTGGGAAATGGTGCCCGTGGCAGGACTCGAACCTGCTGCCTCCGGGTTAGGAATCCGGTGCTCTATCCAGATGAGCTACACGGGCGCAGAGAAGATGGGTGGAAGCCGTATGCCCGTTGACAATATATACTTGCCGGAAGAAATTCAAGGGAAAAAGGGTTATTGATCACAGGCACCGCATCTTCACTGAATCTCTCCCACCCCATAACGGGGATATGACGGTCGGGAGATTGAGCAAATCTGCAGCACCCGTGATCGGTTACGAACCAGCCGGGCCGGGGAGTCAGGCCGATAGCCCGTCGGCGATCTCCAGGGGTGCGGGCATATTCCGGCCGTCGAAATTGGGGGCCACCACGCAGTTTCTGCCCACGGTGATTCCCGCCGGCAGAAAGGCCTTTTTTCCGATCAGGGTTATGCCGGTATAGAGATGGGTGGGATAAGCCTTGTTGGCAACCGTTGCCTTGTCGCCGCTGCCGATAACGGCACCGGCGCCGATTTCCACCCGTTTATCACAGATGACCAGATCGACTACGGCCCCGCTGCGGATGACACTGTCCTCGAAGATCACCGAATCCCGGACAACGGCACCTTTTTCAACAACGACTCCCGGTGAGAGTACCGAGTTTTCCACGACCCCCTCGATGATGCAGCCGGCCGAGATCATGGAACAGCAGACCCGGCTGCCGTTGAAAAACCGCGCCGGTGCCCGGTCCATGGGGCGGCCGTCGGCCTCGGTATTGGTCCGTATGCCCCACTTTTCCGGGGATATTTCCGCATCCGGCCGGATCACATCCATATTGGCTTCCCAAAAGGCCTGGATGGTACCCACATCACGCCAGTAACCGTAGAAGGGATAGGCGAAGACGCGGTCGTTCCCGATAGCCCTCGGCAGGATGTGCATGCCGAAATCGCTCTCCCGTCTGTCATGGGAGAGCGCTTCCAGCAGGTAGGAGGTCTTGAAGACATAGATTCCCATGGATGCCAGGTTGGTCCGCGGTTCCTTGGGTTTTTCCTCCCAGTCGATGATACGGTTGTCGCTGTCGGTGATACCGGCACCGAACTGGTGGATCTGGCTTTTGGGCACTACCATCATGCCGATGGTCACATCCGCCTTTTTATGACGATGATAGGTGATCATGGCATCAAAGTCCATGTGATAGATATGATCACCGGAGAGAATGACCACCTCGTCGGCAGGATTGGCCTGGATAAAGTCGATGTTCTGGCGGATGGCGTCCGCCGTTCCCTTGTACCAGTCGCTGTCCTGTTCGCCTGTCCGGGGCGGCAGGATCTTGACGCCGCGGGTGCGGCCGGTGAAATCCCAGGCATCTCCCGTACCCACGTGGCGCATGAGAGAGAGCGGCTTGTACTGGGTCAGCACTCCCACCCGGGTCAGGCCAGAGTTCATCACATTGGAGAGGCTGAAATCGATAATCCGATAGAGTCCGGCAAAGGGCACTGCGGGTTTGGCCCGGTGTCCCACCAGGATATTGAGTCGACTGCCGACTCCGCCGGCCAGCAGCAACACCAGGGCATCCTTACTCTTTTTCATCGCAGCACCTCCCCGTCGCCTATGGGGCCACGCGGCCAGCTCGCCACTGTCATGCCGGGATATACCGTACACCCGCTGCCGATCTGAATATTGTCCGGCACCTGATTGTTCCAGCCGAACACGGAAATATTTCCCTGTTTTTCAGCGGAATTGCCGGATCCCACCCTGACGTTGCATCCAAATGTGGTGTTGACGTCGCAGATGACCCGGTTTAAGCGGCTGTTTTTGCCCACCACGGTATTGAAAAACAAAACGGAGTCCGTCACCCTGGCTCCCTTTTCCACATGAACGCCGGGGAAGAGGATGGAGTTGCGGACCGTGCCGTCGATAATGCAGCCGTTATAGATGAGGGAGTTATCGATTTCGGCGTTGTCCTCGACCTTAAGCGGTTGACAGTCCCGTATTCCCCGATGTTCCAGATTGGTCCTCAGGCCCCATTCCTCCATGTTGATTTTCGGTTCCGCTCCGAGCAAATCCATGCTGGTTTGCCAATATTCTTCAATGGTTCTGGTATATCCCCAGTAGCCGTCGAATTTATAGCCGTAGACCCGGGCGTTCCGCTCCATGAGCATGGGGATGATATCGCGGCCGAATTCATAGGAATCGCTCTGCTGATTTTCTTCCAGTACCCTGTAGAGCGTCTCCGGTTTGAAACAGTAGACGGTCTGTGAGGCCCAGATGGAATCGGACCGTTGCGGTTTCTCGTGATAGGAGAGCAGCCGGCCGCCCTGGGGATCTTCATCATCGATATCCGCAACCCCGAATCGATGGGTTTCCGTTGCCGGCACCCGGATGAAGGCCGCGGTGAGATCGGCGTTTTTTTCGTTGTGGTATTGGATCAGATCCCGGTAATCCATGTGATAGATATGATCGCCGGAGAGGATGAGGATTTCCTTGGGGTCATGATATTTGATGAAGTCGAAGTTCTGATAGACGGCATCGGCGGAACCGCGGTACCAGTGGGGACTTTCGTAATCCTTGAAAGGCGGCAGAATGGAGATGCCGCGGTAGCGCCCGATCATATCCCAGGCCGCCCCGGTGCCGATGTGGTTGATGAGTGAGTAGCTACGGTACTGGCTGAGGATGGCGATCAGTTCGATCCCCGACTGCATCAGGTTGGAAAGGGGAAAATCGATGACCCGGGCAAATCCTCCGAAGGGCACGGCAGCCTTGGGCCGATAGCAGGTGAGAACGCCGAGTTCGTCAACCCGGCCGCCGGCCAGTATCATCGCCAGTGTGGTTGGCTTGAACATGGAATACCTCTGAGGGGAAAGAATCGACGGGAGTACTCTTGTATTCTATTGCAAACAACGGGGTGGCGTAAAGCCTTTTCAGGTGTTGTCGCGGCAATTTCCGCCTTTTTGAACGGTGGCGTCGGGTCCATGAAATCGTTGCCGGAAAGATTCGGTGCCCTGTGACCGGTTACACCATGTGCGGGGACAGGCGGGCGGGAAGGTGTTGCAATGCGGTGCCCGTTAATGCTTCCAGCCAAGGGGTAAATCAAACCGTCGGGTAGCCAACCCTGTGACTGGTTACCGTTTATTTCATATGATTGGTTGCCAATCGTTTCAGGGTGCGGGTGGTGAATTCCAGGTTTTCCCGCAGGGGGAGGTTTTTGAGGGGCACCTCCGCCCTGGCCGCCTCCTTGTGGCCGCCGGCCGAGCCATACTCGTCGAATATCCGCTTGGCCAGTTTGCCGGCATGTTTCCGATAGCCGTCGCAACGAAAGATGACGGTGAGGCGGGAGCCGTTGATGCCCGACACCAACACCCAGTCCAGTTGATCGACCTGATTGAGAAAATCAGCGATGATCACCAGGATATCAGGAGTGTTGACCTTGCCCAGATGGACATAGGCCCGCCGCTTGCTGACCAGGAGTTCGTCCAGGGCGAGTTTGAAGAAACGGAGTTCGGAACGGCGCAGTTCCGAGAGCTCGAATTTCCGTACCAGGTTACGGTTGGCGATGCTGAAGAGGTAGCGGAAAGATCTGCCGTCGGCAAGCTGGGCCTTTTTTTCAAAGTTCGAGGTATCGACCTTGATGCCGTAAAACAGGGCGGTTGCCAGGGAAACAGAGGGTTTCATGTCCGCGGCCCGCAGATATTCCACCATCATGGAGGCCACGGCCCCGTATTCAGGCCTGATATCGATGAAGTCGGCATCCCAACCTGAGGTGATGGGATGGTGGTCGATGACAACGTCGAAGTTGAACTTTTCGAAACAGGGCATATGGTTGGGCTGGGAGTCCACCAGGATTTTCTTGGTATAGTCTTCCATGACCAGGGTGTGGCACCTCTCCATCTCGATTTTGAGCCGTTCGACCATGGTGATGTTGTTGAGCCGGGTGATCTTGTTGGGATAGGCGATGGTGACGTTTTTAACCCGATAGCGCAGCAATCTCTTGAGGGTCAGGGCACTGGAGATGGCATCCGGGTCGGCACAGATCAGGATCAGGACGTTGTCTTCCTTGTTGAAAACATTCCAGAAACCGTTGAGCCGGTCTTTGGCGGAAAACCGGTGCGGACTGGCAGTGACCGTGCCGTCTATTTTTTCCAGATGTTTCACTTTTTTGCGTCCCATAAAAAAACCACTATCTCACGGAAGAATGGGAGAAAGTGGTCCGCTGCATGGTCGTTGGACAAGGATGTTTTCTGACGCTGTCGTCAACAATGATCATGAAGAGATGCTCTTTGTTTTGTCTGTGCCCACCAGGATGGGATGACCATGGATCGTATCATTGAATCGTGAAAAGAATAGTACCATATGAGCATTGAAAAGCAAGCCCCCGATCCTAGGCGCTTTGAAAAAACGGAACCGACGGGAAAAGGGAGGGGTCGGTATGGGGGATGAATCTGGAGCCGGAAAAGCGGATCATGAACTCCTGGTTGACGTTGAGTTCGATATAGGTGATGCGTCCCGGAATCGCCATGCTGCGCTTTCGAACCGCCTCGTCGGTGAGGATCAGCTCTGCGCCGCGCAGTGAGCTGTTGCCCAGGGAGCGGTAGGTGGAAAGAGGCAGGTCAGGCAGCATACCCAGGGTGATGGCCCGTTGAGGATCGATATGTTTGCCGAAGGCGCCGGCCACGAAGATGGTGTCGATATCCGTGAACTCGAGGTCCACCTGGGCCACCAGGGTGGTGAGAATGGCATACATCGCCGCTTTGGAACGGATCAGCGAATCAAGATCGATCTGGTTGACGATGACGTCATGCTGATGGGCGGCTTTTTCCGCCGGAGCCACCAGGAAGCGTCCGCCCCCTTCATCCCGGAGCAGGTGCTGCCGTAAAAAGGCGGCGTGTTGCGGGGATTCCGGCTCGATATCGGTCCTGAATTTGCCCCGCAGATCAATGATCCTGGCGAGATAGAGCTCGGCCACCAGGTCGATGAGGCCGGAACCGCAGAGCCCGGCGGGAGGAGCGGAATCAATGGTGCGATAGTCCAGGTGCCAGGTATCGGTATCGAGCCGAACCCGGTCGATGGCACCGGGACCGGCCCGCATGCCCATACCGGCCACGCCGCCCTCGAGTGCCGGTCCGGCGGCACCGGCGCAGGCAATCAGCCAGTCGCGGTTGCCGAGGATAACCTCGGCGTTGGTGCCCACGTCGATGAGCATGGCGGGTTTTTGCGCTCCGTCGAGGCCGCTGGTCAGGATGCCGCTGATGAGATCGCCGCCGAAATAGCTGCCGATGCTGGGGAGAATCCAGAGCGGAGCAGCCTGGTGGATGTCGATATCCAGCTCGCGGGCCGCGCAGGGGTCCGGGGCATTGACCATGGGGATATAGGGTTCGCGACAGATGTGGTGAGGGCTGAGGTTCAGCAACAGGTGAACCATGGTGGTGTTGCCGGAGATGCAGCAGGCCCGGATCCCGTTTCGCTGAATTCCCGCCTGACCGCAGAGATCGGTCAAGAGGTCGTTGATGGAGGTGATGATGCACTCGTGGAGGATCTGCAGACCGGTTGCGGCGCCGGCGGGACGGTCTTTTCCGGTGGCGCCGCAACCTGGAATGTCGTTGCGGTCGGCAAAGTGAATGCGGCTGAGAATATCATCGCCATATTTTATCTGACTGTTTTCGCCATGGGCCCGGGCCAAACGTTTGCCGCTTGCGGAATCGAGGAGGACGCCCTCCAGATGGGTGGTGCCGAGGTCAATGGCCGCCACCGGCACGGTGGACGGAGTCTGCGGCAGGAAATCGACAATTTCCACTGCCGCGGGCAGCATGTTGAGCAGGGCCGTCCCCCGGAAGCCGTGACGCCGGAATGATGCCGCCGTTTCCGCCATCCGCGCCCGGGGGATCACCAGGGGACGCCCGGCTTCATCTCCGCTCAGGCCCTCATGCACCGCTTTTTTCAATCTGTCCAGATCAGCGGTATTGTCACCGAGATCAGGTGGCGGCGCCTCAAGGGCCAGGCAGCGGACCAGGGGATTTTTTGCCATATTATCGCGGGATAATCACTAACGGCAATGATGTTATCCGGTTACAGCTGTTTCGGCTGCTCCGGCGAGGACCAGAATTTGAATCCCAGGGAGATGTAGGCGGAAAACTGACTGCTCTCCACCTCCTCGGCCAGGTGATGATCGTATGATCCGTAGAAGAAAGCGCTGGAGTCGCCGTCGGCTGTGATGTAGGTGTAGTCAAGGCCTGCGGCGGCAAAAAAACGGGGCGAGAAGTCATAACGGGTGCCCACCGACAGCATCAGGGCTTCGCCTTCGAGATCACCCTTGTTCATCTTGTTACGGTAGATGTGATGGTCGGTGTCGTCAACATCGATGACCGGAGCATAGGCGAGTTTGCCGCTGAAGCTCCAGGGACCGTTGCCGCCGGAACCCGCCTTGAGCATGAGATAGGGTATCTTGTAGTTGATGTCGTAGGTCAGGCCGACCTCGCCGTCGCCGTTATAGTCAAAACCCGGAAGACCCGATGGTGAGTACTGGCGTATCAACTGGTTGTCGAAGCTGAAATCCTGGTGCAGGTAGCCGCCGCCGGCTGCCAGCCAGAAATCCTGACGCCGCAGGAATTTGTAAGCGGCGTCGATATCGATGATGGTGGCGGAATAGTCTTCCACCCGGCTCTCGGAGTAAACGTCCAGCCGGCCCGGGTTGCCTGCGGTAATCCAGTCGCGGTCGATAAAGTTGTCGTCCGGGTCGGTCAGTGCCTTTTTCAGGGCACCGCTGATGATGACCTTGTCGTTGAATTCGGCGCCGAAGCGGATGGAAAGCATGGTGCTGTCCAGCGGAAATTCCAGCTCACTGAATGGGAAGTGACCGTCGAACCTGGTGCCGTCAGGCAAAAAGACCGGAAAACCGATACGATAGCTTGTGTCACCTCCCATCTGTTCGACTCCGGCCGAGATCCACGACCTGGCCCGTCCCGAGATCTGTTTCACCGGTTCCACATTGATGGAGGCCGAAGTCGCGGCAACCGCGTCCGGCGCTGCACCACCGAAAGTTCCCAGCAACATGACCGCTGCAAAACCGCCTGCAATATGAGTGGCAACTATTTTTCTCATTTCTTGTTCTCCTGTTGTTTTGGGCATCATGATGAATAATTCAACGGAAATATCCCTGCAGTACCAGTGGGGCACTCCGCCTATACATACCCGGAATGGAACAGGTTGTCGATAAAAAGCGGTATCGGCGGCCGGGATCAGCGGCGGAAATGGTTGATCCAGGAAGAGGATTGGTCCCGCGACCAGTCCTTGGGGGGCAGGGTGTTGAAGCCGCACTTTGCGGTTGTCCCCCCGGGTGGGAAAATGCGTCCGGCAAGCCGCACGTAGAAACAGAGTCGGTCCGGATGAACTTCGCAATGTCCGAACCTGGAGCCGCCGCATGGGCCATTGAGAAGGTTTTTCGGACAGCCGGACTGGGGACAGAGATAGCCGCTGTAAGCCAGGGTGCATTCTCCGCACATGCGGCAGGAAAAGAGAATGACCTTAACGATGCGTTCCACCAGGGTGAGAAAACGGGTACGGCGTTTTCCCCGGCCGCAGAAGAGGCAGAAGGCGCGAAAGGGTCTGCCCAGGGGACCACGGCCGCTGAAGAGGAGGTGGTGGACGGCGCTGTTGATCAGGTATGCGAGTCGCAGCCGCATGGGCCTACGGCGTGGTGAGGGGATATCCGAATTCCGTTCCGGGCTTAAATTTGCTTTGAAGTAGTACCAGGTTCCCGGCATCGGGAAGTGGATTTCCACCGGATCGGAGCTTCGATGGTGATGGATCTCTTCC
>Ga0256914_1004402_pt1 | contig 10601 bp, 8 predicted proteins | sample HulkmetaG_FD_191571 | JGI IMG/M metagenome (GOLD analysis project Ga0256914, IMG submission 191571) | Hydrothermal chimney microbial communities from Main Endeavour vent field at the Juan de Fuca Ridge, Pacific Ocean - Hulk | ecosystem: Environmental > Aquatic > Marine > Hydrothermal vents ...
AACGATCATACCTGTAATCTGTTGGATTGATTCTGTTTTGTCAGAAAAACCACCATCGTAACGAGTATCAGTCTGGACATACAAGGTGTGTAGATCGAGCTCCAAGCTGTCGGAAAAACGATAACCTCCGCGCAAGGAACCAGAGAGATTACGATAGCCATCATCATCAGGATCGTCAGCATAACAACCCGCCGAGAGATTTCCTTCACAGGCGTCGAATCCTTCGGTTCCCTCACCACCTACACTCAGGTTGAACCAGGCTCGCTCACCCCCGCCCGAGATACCCAAAAAGCCGTCATAACTCGCATAACTCCCCCCTCCAATGCGAAAAGTCGGCTTGAGCTCTCCTCCTCCTTTCCGGGTAAAGATCTGGATCACCCCACCGATCGCTTCCGAGCCATACAGGCTGGAGCGAGGGCCACGAACAATCTCAATGCGCTCGATCTGGTCGAGGGGGATGTGCTGGAACGGAGCGGTACCCAAGGTCGCAGAACCCACTTTGACACCATCAATGAGCACCAGGATATGATCCGACTCAGTACCCCGAAGGAATAGGGAAGTCGCCTTTCCAAGTCCTCCGTTGTTGGAAATACCTATTCCAGGCACCCCTCGCAACAAATCCCCAAAGGAACGTGCCTGTTCCCTCTCGATATCTGCACGGGTGATCACGGTGACTGACGCCAAGGTCTCATCTGCAGTCTTTGCGGTCCGGGTTGCGGTGACCACGATGGGCTCAAACTCACCGATGACATCAACAGGCAAAGCGGCAATGGTGGCAGGATAAAGGCCCGCCAATATCGCCATTGCGGAACCAAGAGTGATTCTATGCATTTTTCTTCCTCCAGCGCACTCCCCGTACGCAAGTTGAATATCAAAGGGGCACGCGAAGAGGGAGAAAAACAGCCGGACAGGAGATACATCTTTGCTGTAAACACCACCCTCCGCGGTGCCAAACCGACGACCCAGGCCGGTATCCGGACTCGCGAGTGGCTTCCTGCCGGAACATTCGCCTTCCCACGCCAACAATGACGCAGTGGCTTCATGAATGTTCTTTCTCGCCTACCGTTGCGGGGGCAGTGCCGGCTTTATCTTTAAAGATGCACCGGCTTCCCGTTTAACCCGTGGAAGCATCTTCCGACAGGCACCTGAGGCAGCGGCGATCTTAGAGGGGTTTGGAATGGATAGCAAGAAAACAAGAGCATTTGGTCAGGGTTCAAGACCGCCAAATAGATCTATGCAATAGAAAATGGATGAAATTCCGCAAAAGGGAACAGGATGCTGATCCCCGGAAAAATCGGGGATCGGCCCGGCCTATTTACTTCAGTTTGCTGTTACTCAGAACGTAATCACTCACCGCTTTGAGACTGTTACCGGTAATATTAGGGAAAGCAGGCATGAACAATCCCCCTTTTGTAATCTTCTCGGCAAGTGCCTCAGCAGTGGCTTTATCCTTGGTCAGTTCGAAGTAGTTTCCCTGCTCTTTTGGTTGATGACACTCGGCACAAGCAGTCTGAAAGATCTGCTCACCACTGGCCCCGGGCTCCGGCGCATACTCTTCTTTTCCGGCACATCCCGCCAGAGCAGTTCCTGACAGTACGATCGCTATGATTGGCTTCATGCTACTCCTTTTCATCAATCGGTTACCTGGTAAAACGTTTCATTTTTTTTGATCATGCCCAATTCACTCCGGGCACGTTCTTCGATCGCTTCCACGCCCTGCTTTAGGTCATTCACCTCTGCTTCCAAGGCCTGGTTGCGTGCTTTCAGCCGCCGGTTCTCCTGCTGTTGCTGTTCGACGGCTGTTTGCAATCGCCACACCTCCCTGACGCTACTGTCTCCCACCCAAAGGCGAAACTGCAGAACCATCAGCAACAGGAACAGAATGGCGATCACCACCCTCATGGGAGAGGATCAGTTTCCGGATGGACGAAAAGCATCCCGGCCAGGCCAGCGAGCTCCCTGCCCCAACGCCTCCTCAATCCGGATCAATTGATTGTATTTGGCCACCCGATCGGAACGGGAAAGAGATCCCGTCTTGATCTGCCCAGCATTGGTGGCCACCGCCAAGTCGGCAATGGTGGTGTCTTCCGTCTCTCCAGAGCGATGAGAAATAACAGCGGTATAACCAGCCTTGCCGGCCATCTCGATAGCTTCCAGGGTCTCCGTAAGGGTACCGATCTGGTTTACCTTGATCAGGATGGAATTGGCGATACCTTTCTCTATCCCTTCGGCAAGTATCTTCGTATTGGTGACGAACAGATCGTCTCCCACCAACTGAACCTTACCGCCCAGGCGCCGAGTCAACGCAGTCCACCCTTCCCAGTCATCCTCGGCCATCCCATCCTCGATACTGACAATAGGATACTTGTCCACCCATGCTGCCAGATAATCGGTGAACTCCGCAGCGGAGAGCTTGAGCCCTTCAGACTGCAGATGATAGTGACCATCACGGTAGAATTCAGAGCTGGCAGCATCGATAGCGATGAAAAGATCCTCACCTGCGGTATAACCGGCCCGTTCAATTGCCTCCAGAATCACCTCGATGGCTGCCTCATTGGATGGAAGATCCGGCGCAAAGCCCCCTTCGTCCCCCACCGCAGTGTTCATACCCCGGTCGTGCAGCACCTCTTTCAGTGCATGAAATACTTCCGCGCCATATCGTACTGCTTCGGTCAATGATGGCGCGCCGACCGGCACAATCATGAACTCCTGGAGGTCTACGTTGTTGTCGGCATGAGCACCACCGTTGATAATGTTCATCATTGGCACGGGCAAGGTAACGGCCGCCTTTCCTCCCAGGTAGCGGAATAAAGGAAACCCTTGCGCGACAGCAACCGCCCGAGCCGCCGCCATGGAGACGGCAAGAATGGCATTGGCACCCAACCGCCCCTTGTTTTCAGTACCATCCAGCTCGATCATGGTGCGATCGATTGCCTCCTGCTGCGAAGCATCTTTCCCTTTCAAGACGTCATGGATCTCGTTGCGCACGTGACCCACGGCCTTCAACACCCCTTTGCCCCCATAACGTCCGGAATCACCATCACGCAACTCAATGGCCTCGCGGGCACCGGTAGAGGCCCCGGACGGCACAGCCGCCCTGCCCATAGCGCCACCGGCCAGATGAACATCGGCTTCGACCGTGGGGTTGCCGCGGGAGTCCAGGATCTCGCGGGCGGTAATGTAGGTGATCGTGGTATCAGACATTAGAACTCCAAAACTCCATTATGGATGATTTACATGAAAATAAAACGCCAATCAATTGAGCAGGAAAATCGAGAAAGCAACTCCAACGGCAATCTCTCCGTTGTCATCCAATCGAGAAACGATTAAAGCACCGACTCCGGAAACCCTCGCGACTTGATCCCTTCATCCAGCCACCAGAGTGTTTCCAGCAGGGACTCCATTTGCGACAGCGGCCACATGTTGGGGCCGTCACTGAGTGCCCGATCCGGATGGGGATGGGTTTCCATGAAGAGACCCGCGATACCGACGGCAACAGCCGCACGTGCCAGTACCGGTACAAATTCCCGCTGTCCTCCGGAGCGTCCTCCTTCTCCCCCCGGTTGCTGGACCGAATGGGTGGCATCGAACACCACCGGGCAACCGGTTCCGCGCATGATTGCCAATCCCCGCATATCGGAAATCAGATTATTGTATCCGAAGCAGACGCCACGCTCACATACCATGATTTGCCGGTTACCCACCTCCCTGGCTTTTTCAACGACATGCATCATGTCCCAGGGAGCCAAAAACTGTCCTTTCTTGATGTTGACCGGCTTTCCCTGACGCGCCACATTCTGGATGAAATTGGTCTGCCGTACCAGGAAAGCGGGCGTCTGCAACACATCCACCACCGATGCCACTTCGGACAGCGGCGTATCCTCATGCACATCGGTGAGCACCGGCACCCCAATCTGACGTTTTACCTCGTCCAGGATACGCAAACCTTCTTCCACGCCGGGCCCGCGGAAACTACGGCTCGAGGTTCGGTTGGCCTTGTCGAACGAGGCCTTGAAGATGAACGGCATTCCAAGCCCGCGGGTGATCTCATCAAGCCGGCCAGCAATATCCAGCACCAGGGATTCGCTTTCGATCACACAAGGACCGGCAATCAGGAAAAGGGAATGTTCCAAGCCTGCATCGAAGCCGCACAGCTTCATAAACGATCGCTCCGAACGTGTGTCAACGCCGCCTCTACGAAGCTGGTGAACAGTGGATGACCATCCCGAGGGGTGGAAGTAAATTCCGGGTGGAACTGGCAGCCAATGAACCAAGGGTGGTCGGGCAACTCGACGATCTCCACCAGGTTGCCGTCAATGGAACGACCGGCGACGAGCATGCCTGCATCCTCGATGGCGGTTAGGTAATGGTTGTTGAACTCATAGCGGTGACGATGCCGTTCGACAATCTGTTCTTTCCCGTAAATCGAGCGCACCAGCGAGTCTTTCTTCAAATGGCATGGCTGGCCACCGAGACGCATGGTCCCACCCAAATCGGAGGATTCACTACGCACTTCACGGGAGCCCTGGCTGGTGGTCCACTCAGTGATCAGAGCAATCACGGGATGCGGTGTGTCGGGTCTGAATTCGGTACTGTGGGCCTTTTCCAGCCCAGCCACATGGCGGGCAAACTCGATTACCGCTACCTGCATGCCCAAACAGATACCCAAATAGGGAATCCGGTTCTCACGGGCAAAACGCACTGCCTCGATTTTGCCTTCCACGCCCCGTTTCCCGAAACCACCCGGTACCAGGATAGCACCCATCCCTTCCAGACAGGCGGTCCCTTCGGCCTCGATCCGTTCCGAATCCACGTAGACGATATTCACCTTCGTACGGGTATGGATCCCGGCATGGATCAACGCCTCAGAGAGCGACTTGTAGGCCTCGGTGAGATCCACATACTTGCCCACCATGGCAATACTCACTTCTTGCTGGGGATGATGCAACGCATCCACCACCGCCCGCCACTGGGAAAGATCGGCCTTCGGAGCATTCAACCCCAATTTGTCCACCACGATCTCATCCAGCTTCTCACAATGCAGCGCCAGCGGCACCTCGTAGATGCTGCTTGCATCCACCACGCTGATCACCGCTCGCTCCTCGACGTTGGTGAACAGTGCAATCTTGCGCCGCTCGTCGGCAGGGATATGACGATCAGCCCTGCAAAGCAGGATATGAGGCTGGATACCGATGGAACGCAGCTCCTTCACCGAATGCTGGGTAGGCTTGGTCTTAAGTTCACCCGCTGTAGGGATGTAGGGTAGCAGAGTGAGATGGATATAGAGGACGTTGTTCGTTCCCTGCTCCACCCCCATCTGGCGAATCGCTTCCAGGAAAGGTAGCGATTCAATATCTCCCACCGTGCCACCAATCTCCACCATAGCGACTTCATACCCCTCCGCCCCTTCGGCGATACGTTCCTTGATGGCGTCGGTGATATGAGGAATCACTTGTACTGTTGCGCCCAGATAGTCGCCACGGCGCTCCTTGCGGATCACATCTGCATAGATCCGTCCGGTGGTGAAGTTGTTGCGCTGGCTCATGGGAGTACGTACGAAACGTTCGTAGTGCCCTAGATCGAGATCGGTCTCGGCCCCGTCCTCGGTGACAAACACTTCGCCGTGCTGGAAAGGACTCATGGTACCGGGATCCACGTTGATGTAAGGATCCAACTTGAGCAGGGTGACCTTGATCCCCCGCGCCTCGAGGATGGCAGCCAACGATGCAGAGGCGATACCTTTGCCAAGCGAAGAGACGACACCACCAGTGATGAAGATGAATTTGGTCATTGATTTGAATCGATTCGGGGGATGATCTGTTCGTGTCCTTGTGGTGCTGAAATTGTCCGACTTTTCGCTTGGGGTTTCAATCCCTTCCCTGTCCCGATCTCGGCCTCAGGTGGGGAAACAGCAGCACGTCGCGAATCGAGGCGGAATCGGTGAACAACATCACCAATCGGTCGATGCCGATCCCCTCACCGGCTGTCGGCGGCATGCCATGCTCGAGGGCAATGATGTAGTCCTCGTCATAATGCATCGCCTCCAGATCCCCTCGCTCCTTTTCCTCCACCTGTTTGCGGAAGCGCTCGGCCTGATCCTCGGCATCGTTGAGCTCGGTGAATCCATTGGCAATCTCCCGGCCGCCGACGAAGAATTCGAATCGGTCGGTTACGAAGGGATCCTCGTCGTTGCGTCGTGCCAGAGGGGAGACCTCGGTGGGATAGGCGGTGATGAAGGTGGGTTGCTCCAGCCGGTGTTCCACCGTCTTTTCGAAGATTTCGATCTGGACCTTACCGAGCCCCCAACTCTCTTTCAACGGGATCTCCAATCTCCGGGCCACTCGTGTTGCTTCCTCCAGTGACTCCAGCTGCTCCGGCCGAATCTCCGGATTGAAATGAAGTATGGATTCTTTCACCGTCATGCGAACGAACGGGGCGCCAAAGTCGAACTCCTTGCCTTGCCAAGTAATCGTGGTCCTCCCCAGCACCATCTGCGCCAGCAAACGCAGCATCTCCTCGGTGAGATCCATCAGATCCCGATAGTCGGCATAGGCTTGGTAGAACTCGAGCATGGTGAACTCGGGATTGTGCCGGGTCGACAATCCCTCATTCCGGAAATTGCGGTTGATCTCGAATACCTTTTCGAAACCACCCACCACCAACCGCTTGAGATAGAGCTCGGGGGCGATACGCAGATAGAGCTCCATGTCCAGCGCATTGTGATAGGTTACGAAAGGTCGCGCTGTGGCCCCACCGGGAATCGCTTGCATCATCGGGGTTTCCACTTCCAGAAACCCACGTTCGATGAGAAACTGGCGCAAGACATTGATGATCTGCGAGCGAACCCGGAACGTTTCGCGACTCACCTCGCTCATGATCAGATCCAGGTAACGCTGGCGGTAACGGATCTCCTGATCCGCCAGACCATGATACTTGTCCGGCAACGGCCGCAATGCCTTTACCAACAATCGTGCCTGTTCCGCCTTCACCGACAATTCGCCGGTACGGGTCTTGAACAGTACACCCTCGATGCCGACAATGTCGCCGATATCCCACCCCTTGAACGCCTTGTAGACACCTTCCGGAAGCACGTCGCGCTGCATGTAGATCTGGATCCGTCCCGACATGTCCTGCAAATGCATGAAACTGGCCTTGCCCATGATGCGCCGCGTCATGATGCGCCCCGCCACTTTCACCCGGATGGGCTGCTGCTCGAAAAATTCAGGCGCCTTTTCGCCATATTCGGCATGCAGCTCTCCGGCCACCACGTCACGACGAAAATCAGCGGGAAATGGATTGCCCTCCTCTCGCAAACGCGCCAGCTTTGCCCGCCGCTGGGCAATCTGCTCTTGCTCACCCACAGTCCGATTGGAATCGTTCGACACTTTGTTCATGGTTTCCCGTCATTGATGTTACAGACCCTGCTTCAGGCTGGCCTCGATGAACATGTCCAGCTCCCCATCCAGTACCGCCTGGGTATTGCCGGTCTCCACGCCGGTACGCAGATCCTTGATACGCGACTGGTCCAGCACATACGACCGAATCTGGCTGCCCCAGCCGATGTCTGATTTGGATTCCTCCAGCGCCTGTTTCTCGGCGTTGCGTTTCTGCATCTCCAGCTCGTAGAGCTTGGCCTTCAACTGGGCCATGGCATGGGCCTTGTTCTGGTGCTGGGAACGCTCGCTCTGGCACTGCGCCACGATGTTGGTGGGCAGATGGGTGATACGCACTGCGGAATCGGTCCGGTTGACGTGCTGCCCTCCCGCACCGGATGCGCGATAGGTGTCGATGCGCAGATCCGCCGGGTTGATCTCGATCTCGATGCTTTCATCCACCTCGGGATAAACGAATACCGAGGCGAACGATGTATGGCGGCGATTGCCGGAATCGAACGGTGACTTGCGCACCAATCTGTGCACGCCGGTTTCGGTTCGCAACCAACCGAAGGCGTAATCCCCTTCGAAACGAACGGTTGCACTCTTGATGCCGGCCACCTCCCCGGGGGAGACCTCTACCAGTTCGGTCTTGAAACCGTGCCGCTCACCCCAGCGCAGATACATGCGCAGCAACATGTTGGCCCAGTCCTGCGCTTCGGTACCGCCCGAGCCAGCCTGGATGTCCAAAAAGGCATTGGCGGCATCGTGCTCACCGGAGAACATGCGCCGGAACTCCAGCTCGTGCAGTTTCTGCTCCAGCTCATCCAGATCGGCCACCACCGCCTGGACCGTGTCCTCGTCATCTTCTTCAGCGGCCAGATCGAGCAGTTCTCGCGTCTCTTCGAGGCGCGACGCCAGCTCATCGATCACCTTCACGACCTGCTCCAGCCGCACCCGCTCCCGGCCGAGTTCCTGCGCCCGTTCCGGGTCGTCCCAGATCTTGGGATCCTCCAGCTCCCGCTCGACCTCGGTCAGCCGCTCCTTCTTGGCCTCGAAGTCAAAGATACCCCCTCAGCGCCTCGGTGCGCTTCTGCATCTCTTTGATTCGGGAATAGATTGGATTGAGTTCCTGCATCATTTCTTCCAGTTCGGGTTCGAATGGGTGAAAGGCGGAAATGATACTACTTCGACGGCGGGATAACAAAACGTGTTACCTCACAAGTGGCTCCACATGCTCCAGCATCAGCTGGAGCGATCGCCGTCCCTGGTATTCGTTGACCTCCAAACGGTAAGCAACCTGCACCTGCATCACATCCGTTGGCCAATCACTGTCGGTCACGTTGAAGGCGATGGCATCGAACGGCCGCTCACACTCAGGTATTCTCAGCAACAGTTTCAGATGGCGCTCGCCGACGACGCGCCGTTGGAGAACATCGAATACCCCGTCGAATACCGGCTCCGGAAATCCCTGTCCCCAAGGCCCGCTCCGTTGGATGGCTTCGGCCAGCTCCAGACTCAGATCCTCGGGAGAAAGCTCACCGTCGCTATGAATCTGTCCGCAGAGGTCCGCCTTCGTGAGATGCCGACGGACCTCTTCGTCGAACGCCCGACGGAACGACGCCAAATCCTTCCGATGCAGGGTCAACCCGGCCGCCATGGCATGGCCGCCAAACTTGCGCAGCAGATTCGGGTAACGGGCAGCCACCGCATCCAGCGCATCCCGGATGTGCAGGCCAGGCACCGAACGGGCCGAGCCCTTGATCTCTTCCCCGTCACCCGGAGCGAATGCGATCACCGGGCGATGGAACCGCTCCTTGATACGGGAAGCCAGGATCCCGATCACCCCCTGGTGCCAGGTCTCGCTATAGAGACAAAGCCCGACGGGAAGCTCCACTCCTTCGTCCAGAGGAAGTCGTTCGACGAGGGCGAGCGCCTCGCTTTTCATCTCACTCTCGATGGCACGCCGTTCCCGGTTCAACTCGTCCAGCCGCACAGCCAATGGTCCAGCTTCCTCCAGCGAATCGGCCAGCAGGCACTCGATGCCCAGTGACATGTCCTCCAGACGCCCCGCTGCATTCAAACGGGGGCCGACGGCGAAACCCAGATCCGACGCTACCAATGCCGTCTGTTTGCGCCCCGCCACTTCGAGGAGGGCCCGAATCCCTGGGCAACAATGCCCACCGCGGATGCGGGCCAACCCCTGAGCCACCAGAATCCGGTTGTTGTAGTCCAGCGGTACCACGTCGGCCACCGTTCCAAGTGCGACCAGGTCCAAAAGCTCCGCCAGATTGGGCTCTTCGATTCCCCGCTGCCGGAACCACCCCGCCTCGCGCAGTCGCGCCCGCAATGCCAGCATCAGATAGAAAATGACTCCGACACCTGCCAGATTCTTGCTGGGAAACGCATCGCCGGGCTGATTTGGGTTGACAATGGCGACCGCCTCGGGAAGTCGTTCCCCGGGGAGATGGTGATCGGTGATCAAGACCGGTATTCCATGGGAACGAGCCGTCTCCACCCCGGCAACACTGGAAATGCCGTTGTCTACGGTGACAATCAATCCCGGCTTCCACTCCGCCGCCACCGCCACGATCTCCGGCGTCAGGCCGTAACCATATTCAAAACGATTGGGTACCAGGTAGCCCACCCTCGCCGCCCCCAATGCCCGCAGCGCCCGTACCCCGAGTGCGGTGCTGGTGGCCCCGTCGGCATCGAAATCACCGACGATGAGAATGGAACGCCGCTCCCGCAGCGCCTCCTCCAACACCGCCGCCGCTTTCCCGATTCCTTTCAACGTTCCCAAGGGTGCCAGATTTTTCAGCGAATAATCCAGCTCCCGTAGCGAACACACCCCTCGCCGGCGAAATATCCCGGCAAGAACCGGATGAAGATCTCCGGCTTCCGGTAACGGCGAAGCCGCATCGGGGAACGGAAGTCGGACAATGGTTTTAGCAGTAAAATCTGACATGGGAAATGCAGCAATAATCCCTCATACAACACCTCCCCTACTTCCCCTCGCCTGTTCCATCCTTCCCAATCAACGGCTTCATCCGTCTTCCAGGTGAATTTCCTTTCCAAAGAAACAAAGGTCTCACAAAAAATCCCACCTTTTTGCTGTCTTTCTACGAAATAAACACCACCAAAAATTTCCTCCGTTCACCGAAACCTCCCGGAAGTTGGCGAAGAACCGGCTGGATTGGCCTCCTGGATGCCGAACGGGCGTCACCT
>Ga0256914_1004403_pt1 | contig 10600 bp, 7 predicted proteins | sample HulkmetaG_FD_191571 | JGI IMG/M metagenome (GOLD analysis project Ga0256914, IMG submission 191571) | Hydrothermal chimney microbial communities from Main Endeavour vent field at the Juan de Fuca Ridge, Pacific Ocean - Hulk | ecosystem: Environmental > Aquatic > Marine > Hydrothermal vents ...
TTTTCTTTTTCAAACTTTTTTTTCAGAAGTGCTTCTGCCATAGGTGAGCGGCAAACATTTTCGTTTCCTACAAATAGTATGTTCATATTTACCTCCTTTTTTTAATCCTATAAAGATAAAAAAAATCGGGATATAAACATCATAAAAAATTATAATTTTAACTTTTTGTCGAGTTCGTCAACATAAACCCTGAACTGCTTATCGGTTTCCATAAGGTTGTTTACCGTTCTTACTGCATGCAAAACCGTTGCATGGTCTTTGTTACCGCAATGCAGACCAATAGTTGCCAATGAACTTTTGGTATATTTTTTTGAAAAATACATGGCAAGTTGTCTGGCCTGGACTATTTCGCGTTTTCGGGTTTTTGAATTGATAATGTCAACCGGAAGTTCAAAATAGTCGCACACAACCTTTTGAATATAATCAATTGACATCTCTTTGGAGGTACTTTTCACAAACTTGTCAATCATCTGTTTTGCAAGTTCAATAGTAATGGCTTTTTTATTGAGCGACGACTGAGCCATAATGGATATTAGGGCACCTTCCATTTCGCGGATGTTGGTTGTTATGCTGTAGGCAAGGTATTCGATAACATCATCGGGCATCTCTATGCCGTCGATATACATTTTCTTTTTTAGTATAGCCATTCTTGTTTCCAAATCGGGCACTTGCAAATCGGCAGCCAAGCCCCACTTAAACCTTGACAACAGGCGCGGTTCCATGCCTTTTAGTTCAACCGGCGGTTTATCCGAAGTTATTATTAATTGTTTTCCGTTTTGATGTAAATGATTGAATATGTGAAAAAATGTGTTTTGAGTTTTTTCTTTTCCGGCAAGAAATTGGATGTCGTCCAAAATCAACACATCAATCATTTGATAAAAGTGTACAAAATCGTTTTGATTGTTATTACGAACCGAGTCGGTATATTGCTGGATAAACTGGTCGGTTTGAACATAGAGTACGGTTTTATCGGGATAATTCTCTTTAACACGGAGACCTATGGCATGGGCAAGGTGAGTTTTTCCGAGACCTACCTTGCTGTATAAAAAGAGGGGATTAAATGCGGTTTTACCCGGATTTTCGGCTATTGCCCAACCGGCCGAACGTGCCAAACGGTTGCAATCGCCTTCGACAAAATTATCGAACGAATAGATATCGTTCAATTGCGATTCTATTTTCAATTTTTTAAGCCCGGGAATAATAAAAGGGTTGGGAATATCGCGATTACGTTCGCCGCTCATGTTAATGGGCATTGATGTGGGTCTGTTTTTTACCGCACTCTTGTTTGAAGTCGGATATTTTATTGAAACGGGATGCGACGTTACAGCATTGTCCATAATAATACTGTATTCGAGCCTGCCGGCAGGACCTATCTCCTTTTTTATTGTTTTTTTAAGCAAAGTGATGTAATGTTCCTCGAGCCATTCGTAAAAAAACTGACTCGGCACCTGAATTGTAAGAACATTATTGTCAAGCTTAAGCGGAACAATAGGTTCGAACCAGGTTTTGAAACTTTGAAACGGGATGTTGTCTTTAATAACTTTAAGACACCTCTCCCATACTTCAACATGTTTGCTTTTCATATACGACTTGTAATTTATATTTTCGACACGTTCAAGTGGATTTTATGCCGTTTACCGCACATATTCCCCCTATTCATTTTTACGAAGCAAAAATGTAATATAAAAAGTGTAAAAAAAATGATTTTTACTATTGACTTTTAATTTTTTTTGTCGTATATGGGCTTAAAAGATGTTAAACAGCTATCTTTTTGTTTTAGTGTTACATTAAAAAAACACCATATATTGAGGAAAATTTTTTCCTAATTAAACTCTCTCTGCTTTTTTCAACTTCCAATGTTAACTCACACGAAAGTTCAAATTTTTGAGATATTATTTTCAAATTTTCCTCTTTAACCAAACGCATCACATTGTTCATTAAGGGATATTCAAAACCTATTTTAACAGAGCGGGTTATGATTTTTTGCAAAACGGTTGCATTTTCAATTGCGTCTTTGGTGGCTGATTTATAAGCATTTATCAGTCCGCTTGTACCCAACTTTGTTCCGCCGAAATATCTAACCACAACTACCAATACATTAAAAAGTTTTTTGGAAAGCAACTGGTTGAGTATCGGTTTTCCGGCAGTACCGGAGGGTTCGCCGTCATCGCTGCTTTTTGAAAATTCTTTTTCGGGATTTATTCTGAAGGCATAACAATGGTGTCTGGCATCGTAATATTTTTTTTTCACTTGTAACAGTTTTTCCTTAGCCTCTTCTTCGGTGGATACGGGGAATGCCAAAGCTATGAAACGGCTCCCCCTGTCTTTGAACAATCCTTCCGAGAACTCCTTTATCGTATAATAAAAATCTCCCTCTTCCATTTTTCAAAAGTAGAAAATAATTACAATGCAGGAATTTCGTTAATGTCAAAAAAGCACCCTTCAGGTGTAAGTTCCATATTTACAAGTTCGAGCAAAATAAAATCGGAGAGCATGTTTTCCACTCTGTATTTTGAAATTTTCAGTTGGCTGCACAGAAAAGGAACCGTCGAGTTTTTGTTCGATTGCAAAACAGTTAACAGATGTTTTTCAATATCGCTGTTTTTAAAATTGATAACGGTATCGCTAATTTGTTTTTTCCACACTTTCATTTGCACGCTGCAAGCCAAAATATTTTCGTCGGCTATTCTGACGAATGCTTTGTAACGGCCGTTTTTATCGGGAGCTTTATGCGGGATTAAAGAGCTTTTCGGAATAATTATTTCCAGCACTTTTTTACCTTCCACATTCCACTCTTTGCTGCTGAAAGGTACAGGCGGTTTACAAAATCTTTGAGCGGCGTTTTCAATCATGTAATACTCTTCTTCCGATTGCACACCTTTTATTTTACCGTTATCTTTCACGCCAATCAAAAGCCTGCCTCCTTGGGTATTTGCAAAAGCTGTCAACGACCTGGCTATTTTAGCGGCATCCGACACCTCAAATTTAAAATCCAAACGAAGTCCTTCCCCCTCCTCTATTAATTTTTCGACAAATACCTTTTTTCTTTTCATTTTTCATTAACGTCTTCTACCCCGCGACATTCCGCCGCCTCTGAACGAGCCCCTGTTCATTGAGCGGGATCTGTTATAATTGATATTACCCCTGCTTCTGTTTTGGTACGAACGGTTTAATTGCTGTCTTTGTCTGTTTGAAATGTTTCTATTCTGTTTTGGTTGGGTTTTCGGTTGTACCTGAGGTCTTACATTTTGTTTTCTATTGTTTGCGGGTTTTGTTGCGGGTCGTGCGTTACTCTTTTTTTGCCAGTTTCCTCTTTTATCGCGCTGGTAAACATTTCCTCTTTTATCGCTAAAAACATTATTCGGTTTTCCGGAGGGTCTTGCCACCCTGTTCAGGTTTCTGTTTCCCGTTTTAACATTACGCATTCTTGCGGAGGTTCTTACTCCCGTCTTTCTGTTTCTGTAAACGTTGTTATACGATCCGCGAGGTGTTCTGGCATATCCGTGTCTTGCGCCGCGATAGTATCCGTGTCTGTATCCCCTTGCATATCCGAAACGGTATCCGTAATGAAAACCGCGAGGTCCCCAGTATGCCCTTGCATAAGGGTGAAATCCCCAGCCTATCCACCCTCCTACTCTGAAACCTATTGAAAATCCCCAGCCGGTGTAAGGGTTCCAATGAACACCGAAACCGAAAGTAACGGGACGCGGATAATAATAATGTCCGTACCATGGCCTGTACCAATACCCCGTTCCGTAAAAAACACATCCTCCGTAAGGATACGAATAGGTATAACCGGGCAGATATCCCACATATACAACATCGGGAGTGGATTCGTAAACATATACGTATTTTACGTTGTATGCTTCCGACTCGGGGGGAATTTCATCCACTTCGTCCGGACGTATATCGCTAACTCTCCACGGTCCGCCGGGCTTATCGGCAACAAACCAAATGGCATCGTCAACACAATAATATTTACCTTTTATCAAGAGAACCGTTTTGTCGGAGTTTTTGGCAACAGAAATTTCGGTATCTTTTATTTTTTCAAACTTGGGTTTACCATCCCACTTAACTTCCACGGTTGTTGTTTTTCGATCCACCTCGGCTGTTTGCGGGATATATTGCTCGGCAAGGGCTTCTTCGGCTTCGGGAGTTCCGGGTATGCTTACCCTCACATCTTTAATATCCGAATTTTCAGGGATTTTGCTAAAATCGGCCGGTAAATCGGCGGGCTCAACAAATTCCCAGCTGCCGTCTTCGAGTGTTTTTGACCTGTACCACCTTCCCGAAAGCAAAACATAATAGTATTGCGTAGGAATCTCCATAATAATATCGCTTTCGGTATTTGTTACATATAAAAGTTCCGTTCCGGCAACAGGCGAATATTCGGGCTTACCGTCGGTAATCAACAGTTCCGAGGGTTTTGTAACCACAATTAAAGCGGGTGGCTCTTTAAATGATGATATGATAGAATCGTTTTCGTCTTCAGGTTTATTGGCTTCGGCAAACTTTGCGATATCTCCGGGCACTTTGCCGGTACTCTTATATCCCGAGGTTATACGTTTGGAAGAATACCAGAACTTCCCACCTTTTATATAGTAGTTGTTTTTCTCATCCTTTACAATAAAAAAAGGAGTATTGACAACATATTGAAATTTTTGACCCTCCACATTCTTTAAAACCGGCTCGCCGTCGATTATTATCAATGCCGTGGGCGTTGTTCTGAAATATATGTCGGGAGGATTGTTGTTCAAATTTACCGAAAGTTCTTTTAAGTTTTTTTCGCTTTCGATACCCGCCAAAATCCTGTCTATCGACATTAACAAATCCCAAGACTCTATCTCTTTTTTCAGAAATCTTGAAAATTTATTTATTTTAGAGGTATCCGAAACTTCGGGAAAAACCACTTTGTCGATATTAATATTTTCCAAAAGTGCTGTTCTCTCTTCCATATCGGTTGATAAACGCGCCGTAAACCAAAAAGTACCGAAAACGGGCTTTTTATCTTTTTTTGTAATTGAAAACGCACTTCTACCTTTCAGAATATTACCGCCTAACGAGTCGAGTTGCGGTTGATAAAGCGTTACTGTTGTTTCACCCTTTACAATGTCTTTGGGCCAAAAAAATTCATTCTTGTCTTGTGCTTTCGACAATAATGTAAATCCCAATATAAAAATTGAGGAAATAAGCAGTTCTTTTAATTTCATATTTATAGTTTTAGCTGTTAATTCGAAAAAATATATTTTGATATTGACCAGTTAGCCCCTTTTAATCCAATCATTGTGCCAAGATTTTACTCATCAACACTTAAGGATAAACAAGCCTCTTATTATTAATCCTTTATCATAAATAAATTTCAACCCCAAACGGGCACATTCTCAGGATAAAACAAATAATTTTCAGGAAGAGACAATATTCTTCAAAAGCCTTTCCCTGTTTTTTTTATCCAGCTTTTTCACTACCAAAACATAAGAGTCGTCTATCCACTTTTTAATTGTGCCACTACCTGCATCGCCGTTTAACATAACCGTGTTCCAATGTTTTTTGTTCATATGAAATGCAGGTACGACACTTTGATAATGTTCGCGCAATTCGACGGCTTTTTCAGGATTACATTTAACGTTTAACCTGTTTTGGTTGAGCGACAACAAAGCAAACATCTTACCTTTCACCTTAAAAACCAGGGTTGTATCATCGAAAGGGAAACCTTCGGTAACATCCTGTTTTGAAAGGCAATAATTTCTAACATCTTCGACGTTCATTTATTAACACATATATTATTGAGATATAATCAATTGTCAAAATTTTTATTGCCAAGATACAAAAAAAGTTGCTTTGTATTGAAATTAATTTACTTTTGCAATCGGAGATAAGTTATAGCAACGAGAAAAAAAGAGCGACAACTTATCTCTTTTTTTCTTAGTAAAGTAATCAAAACAAAAAGATTATGGGTTTAAAAGAAAAAACTTCCGACCTTAAACGACGTATGCGATATGCATTAAAAGGGGGGGGAGATAAAGCCATTCAAAAACAAAAAGCAATAGGCAAACTAACGGCACGCGAACGTATTATTGCCTTACTGGATCCGAAATCATTTCACGAATACGATCTTTTTGTGGAACATGCCGCAAAAGATTTCGATATGGATAAAAAATATCTTCCCGGCGACGGAGTAATTACCGGAACCGGAATGTTAAGCGGGCATCCCGTATGTATTTACGCACAAGATTTCACTGTTGCGGGAGGTTCGTTGGGATGGATGCATGCAAAAAAAATAACCAAAATAATGGATCACGCACTCAAGTTGAAGGTGCCTTTAATAGGTATCAACGACTCGGGAGGCGCCCGTATTCAAGAAGGAGTAAACTCGTTGGCAGGTTACGGTGAGATTTTTTACAGGAACACTTTGGCATCGGGAGTTATTCCTCAAATTTCGGTTATTTTGGGTCCTTGTGCCGGAGGTGCCGTATATTCACCGGCACTTACCGATTTTGTATTTGTTGTTGAAAACATTTCCAAAATGTTTATCACGGGTCCCGAAGTAATAAAGACTGTCCTCGGCGAAGAGATTAGTATGGAGGCTCTCGGAGGCGCACGAGTGCATTGCGAGACAACAGGTAATGCCCACTTCTTTGCCCGTACCGAGCAGGAGTGTTTCAGCCAAATAAAAAATCTGGCAAGTTACATACCTTGGAACAATACCCGGAAAGCCGAACGTTATCCCAAAAAACAACCTAAAACAAGAGTCTACAAAATAGAAAATATCATACCTTCGGACGCCAGAGAACCATACGACGTACGCGATGTGATAAAAGCCATTGCCGACGATTCGCAATTTTTGGAAGTTCAGGAACTGTTTGCCAAAAACATTGTAGTTGGGTTCGGCAGAATGAACGGCGAAACCGTGGGTTTTGTTGCAAACCAGCCGCTTGTACTTGCAGGCGTACTCGATGTTGACTCGTCAGACAAAGCTGCAAGGTTTATCCGCTATTGCGATGCTTTTAACATTCCGCTTGTAACCCTTGTCGACCTGCCGGGATATTTGCCGGGTGTCGATCAGGAACACGCGGGAGTTATCCGTCACGGGGCAAAAGTTCTGTACGCATATTCCGAAGCAACGGTTCCAAAAATAACAATCATATTGCGTAAAGCATACGGAGGAGGATACATTGCAATGTGTTCACACCACTTACGCGCCGATTTTGTGTTTGCCTGGCCTACAGCCGAAATTGCCGTTATGGGTCCCGAAGGAGCGGCTAATATTATTTTCCGCAAAGAGATTGCTGCCGCAGACAACCCCGAAGAGTTCCGCCGTAAAAAAGTGGAAGAGTACAAAGAGAAATTTGCAAATCCGTATGTTGCCGCTGCTTACGGATACATCGACGCCGTAATAGAACCTGCCGAAACCCGCAGCAAAGTCATTAGAGCTTTGGAAATTTCTCAAGAAAAAGAGGTTGCAAAACCGGACAAAAAACACGGCATTCCACCATTCTAATCCAAAATATCTTTACTATGGAACAGGGAAAAAACAATCAGGTTTTTGAAACATTTGTGGTAGAAAGAGCAGAATACAAAACCTTACTTACCGAAAAATTTAAAAACCGTAAAAAATACGAGGAGAAAGACCCGAAAATGTTAACCGCCTTTATTCCCGGAACCATTGTTGATATTTTTGTAAAAAAAGGTTCCAAGGTTAAAGAGGGCGACGATTTGCTCATCCTCGAAGCAATGAAAATGAAAAATGTTTTAAAAGCTCCTTTCGACGGAAAGATTAAAGCCTTAAAGGTTAAGGTAAACGACATGGTTGCAAAAAACCAACTGCTTTTGGAATTTGAGTAAAAGCGTTTATTCCGTCCATATTTCGTCGGCAAACAACCATGCCTTTTCGCCTGCACCTCTATGCCATTCGGGACATATTCCCCGGTTTTCGGCAACTATTTTTACATACCTTACCGCGGAATTTAATTTTTTGCTGTAAAAAGTTTTTAAAACAGGTTCGGTAACATGTTCGTCAACATCGTTAATACAGGTACCCGCTCCGGTAAATTTTTTTCCGTCTTCGGAAACTTCGAAATGTACTTTTAGCGGCATAAAAATAAACGAAGGAGTATCTTGCAAAAACTCAATTCCAATTTTTCCGGGTTTGATATTTTTGCCGAAATCCACCATCACTTCCAAATTAACACCGTGAAAACCCTGCCAATTGCCGGTACGGAAGTTTTTGCCGCCCCGCAATCCGTTTACCAAAGCCTTGTCTCCACCGCCCGTATATTGAGAATCGTAAAATGTTTTATAGACCACCTTTACATCTTGTGAGATTTTAATAAACCGGGCATCTTCAACAAAACTTTTTTTGCCTTGCCAAACACAATACGCCCTAAAATTAGCGTTGCCGTCAATGGTTATCGGTTTGTCATAAGGTTTAAATCCCGAATTGTTTATATCGACATAGAGAAGGGCATCTCCGTATAGGTCACCCGCGGCAACATCCATGGTTTTATCAAAAGTTTTTCCTCCGGCAACGAAAAAGGGAACAGGAGTTATCAAATTGTCATCTATTTTAGATTTGGGACGGGCATTTTTCAATTCCCCGAAATTTTCAGCCGGTTTGTCGCCCATTTCAAATGTCAAAGTGCCTCCACTCATAATCATGTCGTGAGTGATATAACTTTTGTTATAATTTTTGCCGTTGTATTTTACATTTTGAACGTAAAAATTTCCGGGTGAAAGATTTTTTGCAAATATTTTGAATTTTCTTTTGTTTTCAAGGTTAATAACAACGGTGTCGAACCGTGGTGTTCCCAGTACATAATCGACACTTCCCGGGGTTACGGGATAAAATCCCATGGCGCTTAATACATACCAAGCCGACATTTGCCCGCAATCTTCGTTACCTGCAAGTCCGCCGGGCGTATCATCATAAAGTTCCGTCATAATGCGGTGAACTATCTTCTGGGTTTTCCACGGTTTTCCTACAAAGTTGTAAAGATAAGCCATATGATGGCTCGGCTCGTTACCGTGGGCATATTGTCCTATTAACCCCGTAATGTCCGATTGTTTTCTGCCCGTTAATCCGGTAACCGTAAAAAGAGAGTCGAGTTTTTTATCAAAATTGATATCGCCTCCCAAAATCTCCGATAAGGTGTTTATGTCTTGCGGCACAAAAAAGTTGTACTGCCAGGTATTTGCTTCGGTAAGGGTGAAATTTACCTGAGTTGGGTCGAAAGGCGAAATAAATGTGCCGTTTGATTTTCCTCTGAAGAAGCCGCTCTTTTTGTCGAAAATATTTTTATAATACTGGGCTCTTTTTATATACTTTTTATATAAAACGGTATCGTTCAACTGTTGTGCAAAACGTGCAATACACCAGTCGTCATAAGCATATTCAAGGGTTCTGGAGACCGATTCGCCCGCTTTGTCGGCAGGAATATAACCCTTTGTTTTGTAAAACCGAAGCCCGAAATGGTCTGCCGAAGCGGTTTCGTCCATTGCTCTCAATGCCATTCTGGCATCAAAATCGTGTATTCCTTTAATATAAGCATCGGCAATTACCGATACGGCATGATAACCTATCATACAATTGGTTTCGTTTGCCGCAAGTTCCCACACAGGCAAAAGCCCGTCGGCTTTGTACATATCGAGCATCGAATTTATTAAATCAACGGTTCGTTTTCTTTGTACTATGGTAAACAGCGGATGCAATGCCCTGAAAGTATCCCATAGCGAAAAGACGGTATGCATAGTAAAAGAGTCGTCTCTTTTTATTTTTCCGTCGTGCGACCGGTATTTAAAATCGATGTCCGAAGCTATATTGGGAGCCAAAAAGCTGTGATATAACGCCGTGTAAAATACCGTTTTATCCCTCTCACTTTTGCCTGACACTTTAATGCGGCTCAGTTGGTTGTACCAGGCGTAATGGGCATTGGTTTTTATCTGATCGAAATCCCAATCGTAAATTTCACGTTGAAGGTTGTTCGATGCACCTGCGATGCCGGTGTACGAAATTCCCGTTTTTATCAAAACGGGTTCATCCTTATCCGTTTTATATGTTAATATCACTTTAACATCGGTTCCGCCGGCAACCTTTTTGTTTTTATATATTTTGCCGTCAATAACCACTGCGGTCGATAAAAACGGTTTTGAGAACGAAGAGTAAAAATAGATATACCTGTTTTTAGCCCAACCTTTTACATGGCGGTAGCCGGCAATTTCGTGGTCGTTTATTATTCGAACTTCGGCATCAAGAATTTGAGATGATACAACCCCCGGCTGCAAATCGACAAGAATATTTACCGTATCACTGTTTTTAAACGTATATCGTTGAAAACCCGCACGACGTGTTGCGGTAAGTTCTACGTTTACACCGTAATCGTCCAGAAAAACGGAGTAGTAACCTGCCGAAGCTTTTTCGTTCTCTTTTTTGAAATGCGATTTATATCCGTTAAAGTTGTTCTTCTTCTCTGCTTGATACAATTTTAATTTTCCCGTTTGCGGAACAAATCTGAAATCGCCGTAATCGCCGACTCCCGTACCGCTGAGATGCGTCATGCTGAAACCGAGAATTATATCGTCGTTGTAATGATAACCGGAACAGTGA
>Ga0256914_1004404_pt1 | contig 10600 bp, 7 predicted proteins | sample HulkmetaG_FD_191571 | JGI IMG/M metagenome (GOLD analysis project Ga0256914, IMG submission 191571) | Hydrothermal chimney microbial communities from Main Endeavour vent field at the Juan de Fuca Ridge, Pacific Ocean - Hulk | ecosystem: Environmental > Aquatic > Marine > Hydrothermal vents ...
GATATTCAGCAGCCCGGGAGGGGGAACCCGTGCGCCCCGGGGAGGGACCGGGCCTGCGCCCGCCCGGGGCGGGACGCGACACCTCGCCCGGCCTGGTCGCGCACAGCGGCGGCCTCGAGAACCTGTTCGGTCAGGGTAGGACGGGCTGCTGTGTCGGCCGGGCGAGAGGGGAAGACGTGCAGGGGGCCACGAGCGGGTCCTGGTCGTCAGGATCGTAGTAGGCCTGGGTGACTCCATCGGGTGCGTCCTCGTAATTGCCGGGCCAGAAGTAGGCGGGGCAGCCATCCCCGTCGAGGTCCCACCGGTCAGCGCCCGGACCCCCGAAGTAGCCCATGTCGTTCCTGGACCCGTCCGGATCGGTCAGATTGGGCCTCCCCTGGTTGATCACGGGGGAGTCGGCGGCAAGGTGGATTGCGACGACAGATGCTCCTTCGTCCATGAACTTGGGATCAGCGAACAGGACGCCCTCCCCGAGCACAACCGAATCGGACCCTGTCTCGCCGAAATCTGGATAGATGTCGCAGTAGGTGAGTTCGGCCAAAAAATTGACCCCGTTTTCGACCTCGAGCTGGAGATCGTCATCGCTCCCCAGGAAGATGCTGTCCACCGCCGAGAAGACCGCGCTTGCTTCCTCACTCGGTGGTCCGGCCACGAACAGGGAACCCCCACGAACGTTCGCTTGGTTCTCCCGCAGAACCGCATTCTCCAGGTACACGGTGCTCCCTGCCAGGTAGATGCCACCACCGGAATCGTGGGCGAGGTTGTCGAAGACCACTGCGTTTTCGAGCGTAAGGCGGGTATCGTCGGTCACGTAAATGCCCCCACCCGTGCTTGCCTCATTCGTGTTGACCGAAGTCGCTTTCATGGTGATATTCGAGTTGGTTGCAAAGATACCGCCGCCCAGCAGAGCGTAGTTTTTCCATATCACCACATTGTCGAGCAACAGGGTCCCGCCCTGCACGTAGATACCTCCGCCGGACTCCGGGCCGCTCCCTCCGCTGTCCTGTACCTGGTTGCCGCTCACAACGCAGTTGACCAGAGTCGTCGTGCCGCTGTTCACAAAGATACCACCTCCCCGGCTCTCGGCGTTGTTTTCCGTGACCAGGAGAGAGGCGAGGCGCGGTGAGGCCGAGTCGCCGGTGATGTAGATTGCGGCCCCGTCAGTGGCGGTGTTGCCGTTGAGCATGCAATTCTGGACGGTGGGACTGCTTCCGCTGATGAAGATGGCGCCCCCGGCCTGGTTGTAGGCGTCCTGGATGGTGAAACCGTCGAGCAAGGTGGCGCTGGATTCCCCGGTCTGGAAACGGACCAGAGGTGAGAGCCCTCCCTCATTCGCTGCCTTGATGATGGTGTATCCTGCCATGGCCACGGACATGAGCTTAATCGTGCGGCCACCAAAATCGATTGGCCCTTCGACGTAGACTCCCGCGGCGACCCAGACGGTCTGGTCGTCCTTGGCCTCTCTCACGGCGTCCGCAATGCTGGTGAAGTAGTCGGTCCTTCCGGAAGGGGTGAGGTTTGCCGGGAGTTCGGCCTGGATGGCGCGGGAGTCGGGGGTATCGGGCGGGACCACGAAGGGGTCTGCGAAGACGGTTCCGCCGCAATCTTCGTCGATACTGTTGGCAACACTTTCGTCGGCACCGGGGTACACGTCGGACCGGGTGTCGTCACAATCGCCTCGGAACACGGCGAGGCCGTTGGGGACCTTTCCTGTGACCGAGATCAGGTCGGCACACAGGCGGACCGCCTGGTCGGTGACGCCGTACCCGTCGCCGTCGTTGTCCACGAAGAACCATCGAGAGACAAAGCCCTCGTCCATGTACCCGTCACAGTCATCGTCCAAGGTGTTGCAGCGCTCCGCGGCGTCCGGATACACGGACGGGTCGGTGTCGTCGCAGTCGCCTCCGTCACTCGTGTATTCTCCGCCTTCTGGGGGATTGCAAAAGCGCTTGCCCGCCGCCTGGTCGCCGTACCCGTCGTGGTCGTGGTCGGGATAGTAGATTTCTCCTGCCCCCTCGTCGATGTCGCCGTCGCAGTCGTTGTCGACGCCGTCGCAGGTTTCATCGGCCCCAGGGTATGTGAAGGAGTCGGTGTCGTCGCAATCTCCGCCTGTCGATAGGTACCCGTCGGGTTGAGAGCAGGCCGTGATGGTGGTGCTGTCGTCGCCGAAGCCGTCCGCGTCGTTGTCCCGGAAGAAGGTGACCGTGAGGTCCTCGTCGATGTCGCCGTCGCAGTCGTTGTCGACGCCGTCGCAGGTTTCATCAGCCCCGGGGTGAACAGTCGGGTCGGTATCGTCACAGTCGTTCTCCTGGATTTCGCCGCAGTTCCGGTAACCGTCCTGGTCCTGGTCGAATCCCTCATCGACCTGGCCGTTGCAGTCGTCGTCCACGCTGTTGCAGACTTCGATGGCCCCGGGATACACGTCGGCGTCCCGGTCGTCGCAGTCGCCGTCGGTCGCAGCAAGACCGGTGGAGTCTGGTGCGTCGCACCCGGCGAGCGGGCTCCCGGCGCCGAATCCGTCGCCGTCCTGGTCCTGATAGCGCGAGCCGATCGAGGGGTCGTTGTCGTTGCAGTCGTGTCCGGCCACGACGCCGTCGCCGTCCTGGTCGAACAGGGGGAAGGTGTCCGAACGGCACGCGGGTGCGAGGAAGGAAGCGAGGAGCACGAGGGCGGCGACGCGGTGGCGGCCCGGTTGGAACGTGACCGGGCGTGTCCTTGGGGGCTTCGGCTGTCGGGTCTGGGATTGGGTGCGCGATGTCTCGATGTTCATGGCCCGATATCCTCCCTCGAGGTGCAGTCGTGTCCGCACCGGAGTCAGAACGAAAGTGCGGCCCGAAGGCCGACGCCGGAGGAATAAGCATCCAGGGTCTGACCGCGTGCACGACCTTTGAGATATCCGGCGTGGACATCGACCGCCAGGTGCACCGATGGCCGTCCGCTCATCACCTCGAACGCCAGGGTCACCCACGCCTCGGCGCCGAACAGGGTGGTCCCGGTGACCCAGATGTCCCCGGGAATGGTTGGATCATTCCCCACAAGGACCCGGGGCAGGTGGAGGGCTCGCGCCAGGACGGCCGGGACGACCTGCACGCGGGAATGGAGCGCCAGGAGGGCACCCGCGCCGAGGGCTCCGGCGACGAGCGGTTCGGTGTCCACGCAGGCGGCTGCAGCCGCTACCTGGTCTTCGGTGGGCGGGGCCTCTCCAGTGTATCCCCCACAGTCCCGGGTCTCGGCTTCGGTGGTCATGATGTGTGGAAACAGGGCGACATCGGCCAGAATCACCCCGATACCCGGGGTCCAGGCGGCGCGGAGGGTGTACCCGATGGACGGGGTGGCGAGCAGGAGCGCCTGACCCTCGGCCGAGAGCCACCGGGTCCCGGGTCCCAGGGACACGGTGACGGAAGCCCCCTCAGACTTGCCGGCCTCCTCCTCGGGAAGTTCCCACTCCCGGGATACGCCTCCCGGCTCCCAGGTGAGGATGTTGGGCGCCGCATCCGGGTGCACGGCAACGGCCAGCACGAGTTGCGATCCGCCACGTCGGGCGAGGCAAGCGTCGAGCGCACCCCGTTGAGCCGTGGACAGGGTGTCGAGCACCAGGGACCGAGCCAGACCTCGGCGGGCATCTTCGCTCGAGATCAAACCCGCTTCCAGGGCAGTGTCCGAAAGTCGCCACTGCGCCGTCTCCTCCGGCACCGTGACCAGACGGCTGCGCACACGACCGTCCGGGCCGCGGATCTGCACCAGATGTCGCCCGGGAAGCACGTCGTGAAGTCGGTCCGCCGGGAGTCCATCCACCAGAACCGGATCGTCCACACCCTCCAGGGCCACCTCGACCCGGGCCACACTCAGGCTCGTCCGCAACGCAGCCATGAAGGCCTTCCCCACCGAGGGCGGGTAACTCGGATCCAGTTCCGGTTCCGGCGCCACAGCCACCAGATCCAGGAACGCCCGGGAGGCTCGAGGATCGTCCAGGAAAAGCAGGGTGACCGCCTCGTATTCAAGCAGGCGCGCCACGGTCTGCGTCGGAAGCACGGCTTCAAGGCACGGAACCAGGTCCCTGCCCGCTTCGAGCGTCTCCAGGGTCCCTTCCAGATCCACGATCAAAATCTGCTTCCGCGCTCGATCGAGCAGACGGTTCAACAAGTCGCTGGCCGGCGTGTCCGCAGGCACCGAGCGGCCGACCAGGGCACGGCCACGGGTCGAGACCACCTTGCACGCCTGCCGCGCCGGGTCCGGGTAGGCCCACCGCAACGCCGCCATCAATTTGGAATCTGGTGGTTCAAGCTCGAACACGACGCCCCCACGTCGCACTCCGGACCGCTCGCTCAACAATGAACGATCGTATTCCACAGGCAAGAAATCCATCACCCGCACCGCTTCCTGCCGGGGCTTGCCTCGAGCCACCGGGGCCGCCGGCGTGGACACCAGCAACAGGAGCACGATCGCCAGGAACCTCGAACTCCAGCTTGTGGACCGCATGGAACACTCCTCGAGCAGCGGCATGGAGGCCGGTCCCAGGGGCACGACTGCGACCGGGCCGCGGTTAGTGTAGCCCAGGGACCGAACAGACACAACGGGAAACCCGGTTCGTCCAGTGGAACGACCGATCCTCGAGAGGGAAAGCAGGCATGGATTTCCAGGAAGACCCAATTCGTTCTCGGAAATGAGGAATGGCGTCCAACCGCGCACGGCGCGCTGCAACGGGTATTCCAGAAACTGAGCCCGACCCTGCAACCGGCCCTCGTATTCGCAACGGTGCCTGGTGGTCGCGCATGTCCCCGGGAGGGATGGGCCCCGCGCGCCACGCCCGACTCACCCAGGAACCCTTCCTGAGGCACAGGAGAATAGAGAACGGCCACGGGGAGGGGAGGCGGGGGCTTCACACGACGGATCCCGTTCCCTGGAGGTGCACATGCCCCCTTTCCCGCAGGAGAAGCGCCACGGCCACATCGAGGTCGCAGCAGCCCACGGAGGAGGGGGGAAAGCCCGTCACCTCACCCTCCACAATGAACTGCTGCGCCCCGTCTCGTGCTCTGGGCAAGGGCCGCCTCTCGGCCGCGGGCTGGTGGCGGGCCGGCCATCCGCGTGCGGCGCCGAGGTCGGATCACCCCTGGATTTCCAGGGAAGGATCATGGATCGCGTTCGCCCATTCTGCTACTCTGAAGGTACGGAGTGAGTCGCACGGCGCGGATTGCTCTGGACCGACGCTCCTGGAATCGGGGCTCGAGGCGAGTGAACGGAACCACGGGAGGAACCGATGGCAAGGGACAAGGTGTTCGGGGGAGAGATCGTGGCCCGCATCCTCAGGGGTGAAGGGGTGGACCACCTGTTTGGGATCATCGACGGCACCTACTTCGGATTCTACTCCAAGCTGGCGGAAAACGGGATCAAGCTTTTGACCCCACGGCACGAGACCAGCGCGGTCCACATGGCCGGTGCCTACGCCCGGTTGACCGGACGGCTCGGGGTTTGCATGGCTTCGAACGGACCCGGGGTGGCCAACGCCCTGCCGGGCGTCGCGGTGGAGGAGGCCGAGGGCAACCGGGTGTTGCTCATCACCAGCTCGAGGCGGGAGGGGATCATCTATCCGGACCGTGGTGGGACGTTCCAGTACTTTCCGCAGGTGGACGTGATTCGCCAGATGGCCAAGTGGAGCCAGGCGGTTTCCTCCTACGACCGGGTGGCCGAGTTGACTCGAGCCGCGTTGCGGGCCTGCTTCTCCGGTCGGCCCGGGGTGGTGCACCTGGACATTCCGGAAAGCATCATGAATGGAACGTTCGACGTGGACGAGTCCTGGTTTCGACCGCCGGAGCAGTATCGGGCCACCAGTCCGTTGCACCCGGACCCGATCCAGGTGCGGGAAGCATCGAAGTTGCTCGCCAGGGCGGAGCGGCCCATGATCCACGCCGGTTCCGGTGTGCTGCACGCTCGAGCCACCGAGGAGCTGGCCGCATTGGCCGAGCGCCTGGAGGCTCCAGTGACCACGAGCTGGGCTGCTCGAGCCGCGATGGACGAGCGGAGTCGGTACGCGGTCCCGATGATCTACCTGGGGGCAGTCAAGACGGTTCGGAACCAGGCGGACGTGGTCCTGGTATTGGGCTCTCGTCTGGGTGAGACCGATTTCTGGGGCAAGCCGCCTTACTGGGCGCCGCCGGCGAGGCAGAAAGTGGTCCAGGTGGACATCGATCCGTTGGTGCTTGGCAACAATCGCCCCGCAGACCTTGCCGTGATCGGAGATGTTCGGGTGTTCCTCCAGGAGTTGCTCCGGGAATTCGATCGGCGGACCGATCATCCTCAGCAGCAGACGAGGCGGACATGGGTGGACGCGATTCAGGCGGAGGTGGCGGAGCGGCGGCAGAAGCTGGACCAGAACCTGAAAAAAAAGGACATCCCCCTGCACCCGGCCCTGGTGCCGCACGCCTGTCGCAACGTGTTCGACGACGACGCGGTCCTGGTGATTGACGGGGGCAACACGGCGCTATGGGCTCATTTCTATCACCAGGTCCGGGCGCCCTACACTGTGCTCACAACCCCCAAGATGGGCATGCTCGGCGCGGGCGTGTCCCAGGCGCTGGGCGCCAAGGTGGCGTTTCCCGACCGGCAGGTCTACTGCATCATCGGGGACGGTGCGATGGGGTTTCATCCGCAGGAGGTGGAGACCGCGGTGCGCAACCGGCTCCAGGTGGTCTGGTTGGTGTTGTGTGACAAGCAGTGGGGCATGGTCAAGATGAACCAGCAGTTTGCCTTGAAGCCGCTGAAAACCGTGATCAAGAAGAGCCTGTCGCCGGATGAGACCATCAACACGGAACTCGGGGAGATCGAGTTTGACCAGCTTGCTCGTGCCATGGGGGCCTATGGGGAGCGGGTGGCCGATCCGGAGGACCTGGAGAACGCCATCAAGCGTGCGCTCGCTTCTCGTCAACCGGCGGTGATTCACGTGGATGTGGATCCGGTGGCCCACCTGTGGGCCCCTGAACTCAAGACGTTCAAGGAGATGCACCTGGAGCCTGAAGGATGAGCGGTTCCGTGGGAGCCACCGTGATTCCGAACCCTGATGGAGGAGAGACCGGCGTGAGAAATGCGACGCCAGACACAAGCAGGCGCTCCGTGATGGTGACCGGGGCGGCCGGGTACATCGGCCGTCAGGTCGTCGAAGCTCTGTCCCGGGAGCCTGGGCGATTCTCCACCGTGGTGGCCGCGGACATCCGGGAGGTGAGTGGCTCGAGGCAACTCCCTGGCGTGGTTCACGCGGTGGCGGACGTGCGGGACGAAGCGGTACGCACCTTGATGGAGGAGTACCGGGTGGACACGGTGGTGCACCTTGCCGCCATCGTGACGCCTCGCCGGGGGGACACGCGGGAGTTCCAGTACGAGGTGGACGTGGGTGGGACTCGAAACGTGCTCGAAGCCGCCGTCGCCTGCGGGGTGCGCAAGTTCATCTACACGAGCAGTGGGGCCGCTTACGGCTACTCGCCGGAGAACCCCCCTCTGCTGCACGAAGACGATCCGCTCCGAGGCAACGAGACCTTCGCCTACGCCTGGCACAAGCGGCTGGTGGAGGAGATGCTGGCGGAATACCGGAAGGAGCACCCGGAGTTGTCCCAGGTGGTGTTTCGGGTTTCCACCATCCTGGGTCCGTCGGTGAACAATCAGATCACGGCCCATTTCGAACGTGCCGTGGTGGTTGGCATCGCCGGTGTCGCCTCGCCATTCTGTTTCGTGTCCGACCGGGATGTGGTGGGCGCGATCCTGTCCGCCATTCATGGGGACCGGTCCGGGGTCTACAACCTGGCCGGGGACGGGGTCATGACCTTGCGCGAAATCGCCCTGGGCCTGGGCCGGCGCTACGGATCGGTCCGGGAAGATCGGCTGAGGAAAGCGTTCGCTGCCCTCAAGCGTCTGGGGATCAGCACCTACGGCGAGGAACAACTCCTGTTTCTCCGCTACCGTCCCGTCCTGTCCGCGCGGCGACTCAGGACCGAGTTCGGCTATCGACCGCGGCTGAGTACGCGGCAGGTGTTCGAGACCTATCGCCGGTCCAGGGTCCGACCCGAGCCCGGGGAGGTATCTCCGCGGATTCCCGGGCCCTCGAGGCCGGCCGCGACCCTGCCCGTGGAGCACCGGGCGGATGTGGCGCCTGTCCAGGAGGAACTCGAGCCCTTGTTGGGGCCGGAAGGGTTGGTTCCGGAAGCACTCCCCATTCCCGAGCCGGTGTGAGCCGATCGTGCGCGGTCGAAGGCGGGCGGGGACCCGTTTTCGGGCGTGCGGATCGCAAAGGGGCAGGGTCAGGCGCCGGCTCGAATGTTCTCCATGAGTTGGTTGAGCAGTTCGGCTTCCTCTTGGAGAGCGGGGTCGTCCAGGGCGTCCGCCTCGGATGACAGCATGGTCGCAGCTTCTTCGAGATACTCGAGGCCGCCGTCCGCGGGATTTTCATTCCAGTAGATCCGGCACGCTTCCTTCATCGCCAGTCCCTGGTTGACCAGGGCTGCAGCCTTGCGAGTGGCCGGGTCCGAAAAGGCCCCGTCAGCGTACCCACCGGCCGCGTATCCGGCCCGGATCTCCAGGTTGGACGCCACTTCCCCGGCTTCGTCCGGCTTCTGGTAACTGTAGTAAGCGGTCCCCACCAGGTTACCCTCTTCCGGGCGTGCTCCCGCGTCCCCCAGGGCGATCTGGAGGATCGATGCGCCGTGGTTCCGGCTCAGGAACAAGGTGGCGATCTCGATCTCCACGTACCCGTTGCCGTCCGCAGATTGAACATTGTAGGCTCCAGCCACGGAGAGTTGGTCGTTCAGCGCAATGTGGAGATAGAGGTCGTAGGCCAGCGGCGTGACCATGTAGTCGAAGTCCCTGTCGAACACCTCGACAATCCGCTGCTGGGAATCGAGATAGAAGTAGTTGGCCCCGCGAACCTGCGACAGCGCGGCAGCCAGTTCGGGCCCGAATTCGAAACCAACCCCGAACAAGGTCAGCCCGATCTCCATCTCGCCGTAAGCCTTCACCATGGGCAGGAACTCGTCCGGCTGGGTTGCGCCCACGTTGGGTTGCACGTCGGTGAACAGCATCAACCGGTCGCTCACACCAGGCGCCCCGGCATAGGTTCGAAGCGCCTCGTAGCCCATTTGCAACCCCTCTTCCATGTTGGTCGACCCCCCCGCCTCTATCCGCATGATCGCACGCTCGATCTCGGCCATGTGCGCATCCGAGACCAGCGTGGGCTCGAGCAGCATCTGGGCGCGCACCCCGTAGGTGACGATGGTGAGACGATCGCGTGGGGTGAGTTGGTCCAGGAGGTGGAAAAGTGCTGTCCGGATGTCGTCCAGTTCCTCCATCATGGACCCACTCGTGTCGATGACCACCGCCAGATTCAGGTCCTCGCGGGTGAACTCAGCAGGATCGATCCCGGAATCGAACCCGATCTGGAGGAATCCATAGTCGGTCCCATCCGTCACCACAGGACCCACGCCGAAACCGGTGTTCAGGCACAGAAGCTTCTCACACGGCCCTCCAGACAACGGCATGTCGTGTTCGTTCAGCAGACCTGCAATCTCGAAATCCTCAACCCGGGGTACGCCACCACTTTCGATGATCATCCGTGCATAGCCAATGTCTTGCACGCCCCCGGGCGTCGCCCCCAGGTCCGCCCCCGTGAACGACCCGTACGTGCCGCACCCCGCCACAGTCAACAGGGTGGCAAGCGCCGGGATCATCTTTTTCCTTGGGTGTTCCATCTCATGCTCCCGAATCCACCGCGCCTGCGACGCCGCCCCCCCGGCCGGGTCGCCATCGGTGGACCAAACGGGGGGTCCCGGGGAGGAGGCCCGTGCAGCACCTCCTCCCCACAACCCCACCTGCCGGCCGAGAGAATCTGTCCGGGACTCGGCCCGGACCCGGACCCGCACCCGCATGCAGGGTCCGGTTCAGGGGACCTCGGTCAACACCTGCACGCTGTCACATCCAGTCAAGGACAGGAGTCCGCCGTCGGTCATGTAGACGCCGGAACAGTCGTACCGCCATACCTCGTCCGCGGCATCGTCGTCACGCCCCTGGTCGAGGAAGAAGACCACGCCTGCCACGCCTTCGTCCACCTCCACAAAGTAGTCCGAGGTGATCGGTTCACCCTCCGTGCTCTTCCGCACACTGGTGAACCGGGCGGGAACGGCGTCATCGAACGCATCGACCAGACACTGCCTTCCCGCCTGGTTGCCGGGTGTACCCCAGTCGGCCTGTTCCTCACCACAGTCGAGAGGCTCGTACCCCAGCGAGGCGAGGTAGGCGTCGATGATGTCGCGATAGAGCCTCGAGGGCCTGTCACAACCCGGGGTCCCGGCGGCCGCAAGCGTGACCGCTGCAATGGCGGCCAGTGCCATGCTGTCCTGTCTGGGTGACATCTACCCGCTCCAGAAGACTTCTATCTTCGGCAACGATGGACGTGTCAATTGTTGTGCCAGTCTGCTCGAGACGGTGCGCCTCCGGCCCGTGCGGTGGGGGGTACGAAAAGACGGGGTGGCGTTGAGACCCCTTGTAAATCAAGCCGGTTGGCGGCGTTCGGACGACCTGACCGCCCGGTTGCGACGCCGGGATGGTGGACGGTGGGGGAGGG
>Ga0256914_1004405_pt1 | contig 10598 bp, 13 predicted proteins | sample HulkmetaG_FD_191571 | JGI IMG/M metagenome (GOLD analysis project Ga0256914, IMG submission 191571) | Hydrothermal chimney microbial communities from Main Endeavour vent field at the Juan de Fuca Ridge, Pacific Ocean - Hulk | ecosystem: Environmental > Aquatic > Marine > Hydrothermal vents ...
CCGGTCTGGGGCGGGCCCGAGATCGGACCCGGGGAATCGCCCGAAGGTTCGGGCGGGCCGGGTCCGGCGGGATTCTCGGAGTGCGGGCGCCACGGGCCGCGCGCAATGTTCCACGTGGAACATCCGCAAGTGGGGGCAGGGGAGGGGCTTGTGGGCGGAGGCCTGTCCGCGGGGGCGATGTTCCACGTGGAACATCCGGGGGGGAGCCGTCCCTGCATCCGGAGGGGTGGCCGGGCCGGCCAAGGGGGGGCGGGCGTCGCCGCCGGTCGGACCCGCGTCGCCGGGGATGTTCCACGTGGAACATTTCCTGGCAGGACCGTCCGGGGCGGGTCCGAGATCGGGCCCCGGAAGCTCTCGGACGTCGGGAATGACAGGGCTGGCCCGAAATCGGGCCTGCTGGCCGCCGCCACGCCCAGGTGCGACGGCAGGCCCGAGATCGGACGCGGGGAAGCGCCCGAAGGTTCGGGCGGGCCGGGTCCGGCGGGATTCTCGGAGTGCGGGCGCGACGGGCCGCGCGCAATGTTCCACGTGGAACACTTCCTGGCGGCCACCGTCCGGGGCGGGTCCGAGATCGGACCCGGGGGGAATCGTCCGAGCCACCGGGCGGGAGGGGAGGCCCGAGATCGGGCCCGCTGGCTCGCCCCCGTGCCCAGGTGCGATGGCGGGCCCGAGCTCGGACGCGGCCGGTCGCCTCGTCGTCCGGGCGGCGACGCGGTCCGAGATCGGCTCCGGAGACGTCCGGATTCCCGAACGGGGAACCGGGCTGGAAGCGGGGCGAAAGTGGATGCCCCGCGCGGCCGCTTCCGGCTGATGGGACCTCGCTGCGCCGGGAAGCATCGTCTGCCGCGGGTCCCTCGGGCCGAACCTCGAGCGGCTGGTGCGACGCCGTCGCGGTGGGATGCCTCGAGACGCCCCTGGTGCAAGTCGCCGGACTCGTGGGCCGCCTGGTGCAAGGAAAACGCGGTCGAGGGCCGGAAATTGCAAGTTTCGGGTCCCCGGGGGCCGGATTCCTTGCACTGGAAGGCCGTGGCTGCAGGGCCCTTGCAAGTTCAGGCCCTTGCCCTCACTATGCGCCCCACATTCGCCCTCGGTGCTTGCATTCTTGGCGTCGTCGTTACAGCTTTCGGTCATCTTTCGCTTCAGTCCCCGGGCGGCTGCCCCCGTGGTGTGGCGGCATGGTGTGCGGCATGGCGTGGCGAAGCCTGCAGGTCGGCTCCGGCCTGGAGGCCCTGGTGGGCGAGCGAGTCACCGGCCGGCTGACCGGTGAGTAAAGGTGCCGCGTGGACGGTGCCGCGTGCGCCCCGCCGGGCGGCGCCTGTCACGGTCGGACCCGTTTCGGTCCTTGCCGGACAATCCCGGGCAATCGCGGACTCTCGCCGGTCGCCGGGGCCACGCACCGGCCTGCCGTCGCCTTCGGGAACGGCGGGCGCTGTGCTATCCTCGGCCCCGGTCTCCGCGCGGTCGGCTTCGCCACGGGTCCGCCGCGCCGGTTCTCCGGGGTCTGCAATGACACGAGCCATCGCGATCGCGAACCAGAAGGGCGGGGTGGGCAAGACCACCACCGCCGTCAACCTCGGTGCGGGCCTGGCCCTCGCCGGTCGCCGGACCCTCCTCCTCGACCTGGACCCGCAGGCCAACAGCACCCGGGCCCTCGGGTACGAACGGGATGCCTCCAGGCGCACCATCTACGACTGCCTGATCGAGGGAGTGCCCCTCGAGGACGTGTTCCTCGAGACCGACCTCGAGAACCTGGTGCTCTGTCCCTCGGAGAACGAGCTCACCGGCGCCGAGGTCGAGCTCGTCGACCTGCCCCGCCGGGAGTTCCGGCTGCGGGACCTGCTGGCCGCCGTGGAGGACCGGTTCGACTTCGTCCTGATGGACTGCCCGCCGAGCCTCGGGTTCCTCACGGTGAACGCTCTCACGGCGGCCGACTCGGTGATCATCCCGATCCAGTGCGAGTACCTGGCGCTCGAGGGGGTGACACAGCTCATCGAGACGCTGCGGCGGGTGAAGCGCGCCCTGAACCCGCGCCTCCAGGTGGAGGGCGTGCTGCTCACGATGTACGACGAGCGCACGAACCTCTCGAAGCAGGTCGCCCAGGAGGTCATGCAGTTCTTCAAGGGGGCGGTCTACTCCACGGTGATCCCGCGGAACATCCGTCTCGGTGAGGCGCCGTCCTTCGGCAAGCCGATCTTCCTCTACGACTCCCGGTCCAAGGGCGCCCACGCGTACCTGGACCTGGCCAAGGAGATCCTCGGACGTGAAGGGACAGCCGAAGCGTAGGGTCCTCGGGAAGGGGCTCGGGAGCCTGATCCCGGACGTCGTGGCCGGCCCGGACCCCCTGGCGGGAGCTGCGCCCGCCGAAGCGGAGGCGGCCCGGGGTGCCCCCGGTCGGCCCCTCGAGGTGCCGATCGGGGAGATCCGCCCGAATCCCCACCAGCCGCGCACGCACTTCTCCGAGGAAGAGATCGATTCCCTCGCCGAGTCGATCCGTTCCGCCGGCGTGCTCCAACCGCTGCTCGTGCGGCGGGATCCCGACGGCGGCTACACGCTGGTTGCCGGCGAGCGTCGGCTCCGGGCGGCCCAGCGGGCCGGCCTCGAGCGGGTACCGGTGATCGTCCGCGAGATTCCCGACGAGCGTCTCCTCGAGCTGGCGCTCGTGGAGAACATCCAGCGCGACCAGCTCGGTCCCCTGGAGACGGCCCGGGCCTTCCGCGTGCTCGTGCGCCGCTTCGGGCTCACCCAGGCCGAGGTCGCCTCCCGGGTCGGCAAGCCGCGCAGCACGGTTGCGAACTACCTGCGCCTGCTCGACCTGCCGGAACCCGTCCAGCGTCTCCTGGACGAGGGCGTCCTCGAGATGGGCCACGGGCGCGCCCTCGCCGGGCTCCCGAGCCGGCGGGACCAGGTCCGCCTGGCGGCGAAGGCGGCCCGGCTCGGGTGGTCGGTGCGGGCCCTCGAGGACGCGGTCCGGCGTCTCCAAGAGGACGGGAAGCGGCGGGCCTCCCGGAAGCGGGATCCCAACGTCAGCGCCGCCGAGGAGGAGCTGTCGCGCGCCCTGGGCGCCCCGGTGCGGATCCATCTCGGGCGTACCGGCGCGGGGCGTCTCGAGATCCGTTTCGCCGACGGCGACGACCTGGACCGGCTCTACCGGCTCCTCGGTTCCCTCGGAGAGGGAGCGCTTTCCTGATGCCCCGGCCCAGGGCGGGCCGCGGCCCGATCAACGCCTGGATCGGCGAGGAGATCGTCGTCACGGGAGGGACGGTCTCGTTCGAAGGGGTGTTGCGGGTCGACGGCCGGATGCAGGACGGCGTGCTCGTCGGCGAAGGACTGATCGTCGGGGAGAAGGCCCGGGTCGCCGGCCGGGTCGAGGTGGATGACCTCGCGGTCCACGGAGTCCTCGAGGGAACCGCCGTCGTCCGGCGGTCGGCGGTAATCGCGGCAGGTGGCTCGTTCCACGGCGAGATGATCCTTGAACGTCCCGTCCTCAGCGTGGAAGAGGGGGGCACGTTCCAGGGGCGCGTCCGGACGTTGCGGCGCCCGGCGGGCGGATCGGGTACCCTCGGGAACCCCGACCCGGAGAAAGGGAGGGAGACGAAACGATGAACGTGATCGCACGCATCCTGCAGGAGACGACCATCTCCCAGATGGGACCGCTCCCTGCCCCGTCCCTGCCCGAGGACGCGACCCTGCGGCAGGCGATCGAGCTGCTGGTTCGCGGCCACCGTGGCGGGGTCGTCTTCGTCGATGGTGAGAATCGCCCCGTCGGGATCCTCTCCGAGAGGGACGTGCTCCGGCGGGTCCCCGAGAACGCCCTCGGTGACCCGGAGGAGCAGGACAGGATCCCGGCCCGCGACGTGATGACCCGCGACCCGGTGACGATCCCCCGGACCGATTCCCTCTTCCGCGCGGTCCAGCTGATGAACGAGCACGGCTACCGCCGACTCGTCATTCGCGACGACGACGGGAAGCTGGCGGGCCTGCTCGCGACGCGGGACGTCATCCAGTTCCTGACGGACCAGTTCCCGGACGAGACCGTCAACCTGCCGCCGCGGCTCCGCCAGGAGTTCCGCACCCCCGAGGGAGGTTGATCATGATCTGCCCAGCCTGTGGCCACGACAACATCGACGGGGTCGATCTCTGCGAGAACTGCGGGATGGACCTCGCGGGTCTCGACCTTCCCGGTGGTGGCGATGTCATCCAGAACCCGCTCTTCAAGAAGCCGCTCCGGGAGCTCCCCCTGAAGGATCCCATCGTCTTCGGGCCGTCGGCGAAGGTGCTCGAGGCGGTGCAGGCGATGCGCGACCGGGACGACGGTTGCGTCTTCGTCACCGACAGGGCACGCCGGCTGATCGGCGTCTTCACCGAGCGCGACCTGGTGGTGCGGGTCGCCGGCCGTGGCCGGAACCCGGCGACCACCCAGCTCGGCGAGGTGATGACCCACGACCCGGTCACCCTCCAGGTCGGTGATCCCCTGGCGTGGGCGCTCCACCGGATGGGGGTCGACGGGCACCGGCACCTGCCGATCCTCGACGGGAACGAGCTGGTCGGCCTGCTTTCGGTCCGCCAGGTGATGCGCTACCTCACCGACGAGGCCTGAATCCCGCCAGCTCGAGGAGCCGGCGAGTCGCCGCCGGCACACCCCGGCCGACCGCCTCGTCCGGGCGCAGCCATGCGTGGTCGGCCGGCAGGTCGCGCGACAGGCCGGGGCGCGGCGCGCCCCACCAGGCGAGGACGCGGATCCGGTGCCGCGTGATCGCGTGCCGCACCGTCCCGGCGAACTCCCCGAGCCGGCAGGGGAGCCCGCTCTCCGCGAAGAGCTCCTCGGCCCGCTTCCGGGTGCGGGGCGTCGGCGGGGGGGCCTGCGTCTCCGCTCCCGGCCGTCCGCGGCTCAGCTCGACGAACGGGATCTCGAGGAGACCGGCGTTGTGTGCCCCGTCCGGCACCCGTCGAAAAAGTAGCCGCCCCGGGGCCATGTCCCGGGCCAGGAGGACGGCGGCCCGGACCACGGGGACTGCTCTTGGCCGTCGAGCCGGGCGGGGCCAGCCTTCCGGCTTCCCCTGGCGGCGCGCGCGGCAGGCCGGCGCCAGCGGGCACGCCGCGCAACGGGGGTTCCTCGGCAGGCAGACCGTAGCCCCCAGCTCCATCAGGGCCTGGTTCGAGTCGCCGGGGCTGTCCGGGTCGAGGAGTTCCCCGGCGAGCCATCGCACCCGCCGCGCTCCCTCGCCGCGGGCCGGGTCCTCCTCGAGTGCGAGCAGCCGGGCCGCCACCCGCACGACGTTCCCGTCGACCACCGGGACCGGTTCCCCGAAGGCGATCGACGCGACTGCCGCGGCGGTGTACGGCCCGACCCCGGGCAGCTCGCGGAGACCCGCCGCGTCCCGGGGCCACCCTCCGTCCACGATCCGCCGGGCCGCGGCGTAGAGCGCCCTGGCGCGCCGGTAGTAGCCGAGCCCGGCCCAGGCGGCGAGGACGGCATCCTCCCCCGCCGCGGCACAGGCCCCCGGGGTGGGGAACCGGGCGAGGAACTCCTCGAACCGCGGGATCACCGTTTCCACCCGCGTCTGCTGGAGCATCAGCTCGCTGGCCAGGATGGCCCACGGGTCCCGGGTGCGGCGCCACGGCAGGTCGCGGCGGTGCCCCCGGTACCACGCGAGGAGGGCCGCCCGAAGGCCGGGCGGAAAGGGCGGGGAGTTGCGGGGCGGCTGCGGCATCGCTCGATGGCGGGGGATGGCCGGAGTCCCCCGGCGGGCCTACGTTACCAGCGGGGCGACGCTCCCGCCGGGCCGCCCCGCCGGAGGAGACCGATGACCGTTCGAACCGCCTGCCGTCGCCGTCACCCGCGCATCCAGATGACCCCGGGAGACGAGGCCCGGGTCGAGTTCGGCTGGCCCCGGCCGACAGGCCACCCGTGCTCGATGGAGATGAAGGACCTCTCCGCCGGCGGCGTCTCCTTCCGGCTCGCCCACGACCTCCCGGGCCTCGAGGTGGGCGACTCGATCCGGCGCGTCACCCTGAGGGTCCGAGGACGCGAGATTCACTGCGACCTGCTCGTGATGCACCTGACGCCGGACCACACGAGGGGCTCGGTCTGTGGTGCCTTCGTCTATCCCCGGGACGACGAGGACATTCTCGCCCTCCAGGGCCTGGTCGCGGAGCTGGAGGCGGAACTGCCCCCGGGGGAGCGGGGCGGGAACTCGTAGCCAAGTTGTTACTGGCCGGGGGGGCGGGTGCAACCTAGTTTCGTCCTCGGGGGATGGGGGAGGTCGTGGCAGGGAGACCCCGATGGCCCCGGTCGACGAACACCCGGTCAGGCTCGAACGCCGGCCCTGCGGCAGGGAGCGCAGGAGCCATCCACGCTACCAGTTCCCGGGAGCAACACTGGATTTCGGGTTCCCCGGCCCTCTCGGGGAACACCGCGTCCAACCGCTCAAGGACCTGAGTCTCGGAGGGATCGCGTTCTACTTCCCGAAGGGGTGCTGCCTCGAGAAGGTCCGGGTCGGCCAGGTGCTCCACTCGATCGTCCTGAAGGTGCTCGACCTCACCATCCGCCTGGACATGCTGGTCATGCGGGTTGCCGAGGTGGACGACGCCCGGATGGTGTGCGGGGGCCTCGCCTACTGGAAGACCCTCGACGACTTCGAGCGCATCAAGGCGTTGGCGGCGTGGGCGGAGCAGGGGCGACCCCTTCCCTGATCCACCCCTCCGCGCCGGCCTGCTCGATCGCCCACCGGAATAGGGTGGCGGCCGCCCGTTCCAGGTGCCCCGAGAGGTGGACCCGGACGAGGTCCTCCCCGTCGGTGACGACCACCCGCAGGGCCTCGATCCGCTGGCCGTCCACCCGGGCGAAGATCCCGACGAGGTCCTCGTCGTCGCGGACCCGGACGACCGGGACCCAGCCACCTTCCGCCGGGGCCCGGAGGATCGTCGCCGGGCTCGCGTCGAAGTCTCCGTCGAGCTCGTAGACCTCCACGTCCGCGCCCCGGAGTGCCGTCAGCGGGACCGGGAGGTCGCCCGCGATCCGGGCCGCCATCGCCCCCCCCGCGAGCAGCAGGGGACCCACGTGGAGGGTGACCACGGGCCGTGCCCCGGGGGTCTCGGAGAGGGGTTCCCCGGCGAAGGAGACCGGGGCGACGATCAGCCAGCCGAGGAGGGCCACGAGGCCCGCCTGCGCGACGACCACCAGCGACACGAGCCCGAGGGCGACCCCGAGGGTCCGGAGGCGGTTCATCGGTCCTCCCCCTCGTCCGGGCGGGCACTCCCGGGGGAGGCCTCGGTCCCCTGGTCCTTCCCGCCCGGGGTTTTCTTCCCGTGGCCGGGGGACATGAAGATGGACCCGTCCACCCCGGGGACGTTCAGCGCCTGGACCAGCTCCCCGAGCTGGGCCAGGTCGATCTTTCCGGCGATATTCGCGAAGACCAGCTCCCCGTCTGCGCTCCGGACCATCACGGTCAACCCCTCGACGGTCTTCCCCCCGGGCAGGAGCAGCACGTGGACCTCGTCCCCCCCGTCCCGGACCCGGGCGAGCGGCTGCCAACCCTCCTTCCGGAGCCGCCCGGCAATCTCGCGGAACACCCGGGTGGCCTCCTGGAGCTTCCGCACGTCGTCGGGGTGGGGCAGCTCGATCACCCGGGCGCTCACCGACCGGAGCTGGCGGACCATTCGCGCGAGCCGCGGGTCCTGGGCTTCCAGCACCTGGGCCGCGAGCTCGAGGAGAGGTTTCGACAGGGAGACCTCGACGAACGTCCCGTCCCCGTCCTCCGGGGCGAAGCGCTCGAGGAACGAGCCATCGACGACGCCGCGGTCGGCCGGGGAGTCGGTCCCCGCGCGGGCGGGCGCCAGGGCGAGGAAGGCCAATGCCGCGACCGCGATGCGGAGAACGACGGCCGGGAGACGGGAACGAAGGGGAGTCATGGGGTCACCTCCTTGGGCGAGGGGGAACTGCATCCGGGACGGACCAGGTCCGCCGCGACGGCGAGGGGCGGTTCGAGGGCCGCCCCGAGGGCCGCGCGGGAGCCGCGGGCGAGGGCCGGGGCAAGGGCGTCGCCGACGGTGATCGCGAGACCGCGCTCGCCGGCCTCGGCGATGCCGCGTCCCGCGAGGGCGAGGGCGAGCCGGACCTGGTCCGCGGCTGCGACAGCGTCCAGCGACGCCGCCCCCCCGGGAGCCGGGGACCGGAGGACCGGCGGGAGGACCAGCGCGATGGTGAGCATCGCGGCGGCGGCGAGGAGCGCGACGCGGCCGAGCCGGGTTCGCGGCGCCTCGACGGTCCGGGCGCGGATCTTCTCCCGGAGATCGGGCGGCATCCCGGGAGAGGGGAGGGATGCGAGGTCGGCGAGGAGGCCCGGGAGGTCCTCCCGCAGCTCCCGGCAGGCCGGGCAGCGGGCCAGGTGCGCCTCGAGCCGTTCGCTCTCGGCGGGCACGAGTTCCCGCTCGAGCGACTCGTGGAGGAGTCGCCGGGCGAAGTCGCACGCGGTGACCCGTGCCCGCGTCATGGCGTCACCCCCGCGCCGACGAGCCGGGCCCGCAGCCGCTCGCGGGCCCGGAACAGGGCCGCCTTCAGGGTCCCCTCCCGGTCGATCCCCAGGGCGTCGCCGATCTCCCGGTAGGGGAGGCCGTGCACGTCGCGCAGCAGGACCAGGGCCCGGTCCCGGGGCGAAAGTTCAGCGAGGGCCGCTTCGAGGGCGCGGGCCGTCTCCCTGCCCGCGGCGCGGCGCTCCGGGCCGGCGGCGGGGTTCTCGGGGAGCGCGGCCAGCGCCTCCTCCGACACCCGGGGACGAGCCTGCCGGGCGCGGAGCCGGTCCAGGCAGAGCCGGTGGGCGCAGGTCATGACGAACGCCCTCGCCGACCGCTCCTCCACCCGGTGCCGGTGCTGCCAGAGCCTCATCCACGCCTCCTGGGCCACGTCGCGGGCGTCCTCGGGGTCCCGGAGCATCCGGAGGGAGTACCCGAAGACCAGGTCCCCGTGGGCCGCGAGGGCCCGCTCGTAGCCCGCGTCGTCCATGCTCACTCCTCGAACGGGTGAACCCGGGAAAGGTTGCACCTCCCGGGAGGGCGGGGGAAGGGGGGATCCCCCGGGCGGCATCCGGGTGGTATCGTGCGGTCTTCCGGGAACTCCCGCGGCGCACGGCCCCCGGGGTCGTGGCCGCGGACCAGGCAAGGAGGACGAGATGGCGGCCAAGGGGAACGGCGAGGATCGCCGGGACGATATCCCCCACGTCAGCGCGGAAGAGGCCGGGGCCGAGGCCCTGGTCGACCGGATCACCGAGGAGTACGGGCTCGAGCGGGTCTGGCTCGGTCGATTCTCCGGCGAGATGGAAGAACTCCCGGAGGACGGGGACGAGATCGTCTACCAGTTCTCCTCCGGGCTCGAGGAGAAGGCGGCAGAAGGCGAGGTTCGCCTCGTCGCCGTCGTCGATGTCGGCATCTACCGGGGCGACGGTTCCGGGGGGGAGGCCGGCGAGGACGAGGGCCCCCCGGGGGACTACCTCGGTGGGTTCAACCTCGAGTTCGAGTCCCTGGCGAAGCCCCCGGAGGGGATCCTCGGCAACGAGAAGAAGCGCCAGTTGCTCCGGTGGGCGATGGCGGTCTACCTCGAGTCGCTCGCCGTCGACGTGGTCGGGGACCTGCTCGAGGGGATGGGCTTCGACGTCCTCGTCGAGCGGCTCGGCATCGACGAGCAGGCGATCCCGGAAGGTTTCGAGAAGCTGCTCGGCCCGGAGGAGGACGACTGATGATGCGTGCCCGGGGGCCGGTCCTTGCGCTCGTGGCCTGCCTGGCGCTGCCGGGGGCCCTCTCCGCGCGTGCCGGGGAGAAGCGGGCCTTCTCCCTCGAGGACATCTGGCGGCTGCGCCGGCCGATGGACGTCTCGGCCTCGCCGGACGGGACGAAGATCGTCTACGCGGTGCGCGAGCGGGACCTGGGGCGGGGCAAGCAGAACGTCGACCTCTGGCTGCTCGATCTCCCGGGGGGCGAGCCCCGCCAGCTCACGTTCACCCCGGACGTCTCCGAGCACGAGCCCTGCTTCTCTCCCGACGGGAAGACGATCGCGTTCGTCGCGAAGCGGGGCGACCATCCCGGCATCTGGCTCCTGCCGGTGGACGGCGGCGAGGCCCGGAAGCTGGTCGAGGTGCCGACCGGCGTCTCCGGGATCCTGTGGTCTCCCGACGGGCAGCGGATCGCCTTCACGAGCGAGGTCTGGCCGGAGTGCGGGGCCGACATGGACTGCAACCGGGAGCGGGACGAGCGCCGGGAGAAGAACCCGGTCAAGGCTCGCCTCGCCGACGAGCTGCTCTACCGCCACTGGACGTTCTGGTACGACGGCAAGGTCCAGCACGTCCTGGTCGCCGAGGTGAAGGACGGGAGCCTGCGGGACCTGACCCCGGGCGACCGGGAGGCGCCGGTCTTTTCCCCGGGCGCCGGGCGGGAGTACGACTTCTCGCCCGACGGGAAGGAGCTGGCCTACACGCGGAACCCGGATCCCCGGGAGATGCTCGCCTGGTCGACCAACTCGGACGTGTGGGTCGTCCCGGTGGAACCGGGTCCCGACGGCAGGACGCTCCCGGCCCGGAACCTGACCGGCGACAACCTCGCCTGGGACG
>Ga0256914_1004406_pt1 | contig 10595 bp, 10 predicted proteins | sample HulkmetaG_FD_191571 | JGI IMG/M metagenome (GOLD analysis project Ga0256914, IMG submission 191571) | Hydrothermal chimney microbial communities from Main Endeavour vent field at the Juan de Fuca Ridge, Pacific Ocean - Hulk | ecosystem: Environmental > Aquatic > Marine > Hydrothermal vents ...
TACTTTTGTCTCAATATAGTCTCAATTACGAGTTTATTATTTTCCAATAACTTACAAATTTTGTCATCAAATTTTTACCCTCTATTTCTGACAGATTTTAAAATCTCATTTTCTGTTTGATTTTTTATGTATATTTTTTATAAATATTTGAAATTGTAGAAAAAATTTACATTTTTAAAAGTGAGATTTTTAAGTTCAAAAAATATAAAACACTTTTTTCAAGATTTTTTGCTATACTGCACAACTTGTTTTAAAATTTATAGATCAATATAAATAAAAAATAATGAGGTTTAAAATGGAGTTTGAACCGGTCATTGGTCTTGAAGTTCACGTTCAGATGTCAACAGACACAAAATGTTTTTGTTCATGTAAAATAGAATTTGGAGCTGAGCCTAACACAAATGTATGTCCTGTATGTCTTGGGATGCCCGGAAGTCTCCCTGTTTTAAATAAAAAAGCTCTTGAATATGCTGTAAAAGCTTCTTTAGCCCTAAACTGTGAGGTTCATGAACTGTCTGTTTTTGCAAGAAAAAACTACTTTTATCCAGATCTTCCAAAAGGTTACCAGATATCACAGTATGATAAACCTTTAGCAACAAACGGTTATATTGATATAAAAATAGACGATAAAATTGAAAGAATTAGAATTCATAGACTTCATATGGAAGAAGATGCAGGAAAAACTATTCACAAAGGCAGTTATTCTTATGTTGATCTTAACAGAGCAGGAACGCCTCTTATGGAAATAGTGTCAGAGCCTGATATTAGATCAGCTGTCGGCGCGAGATTATATCTGGAAAAATTAAGAACCATAATGAGGTATATAGGTGTATCTGACGCGGATATGGAGAAAGGTCAGCTTAGATGCGACGTCAACATATCTCTAAGACCTAAAGGAGAAGAAAGATTTGGAACAAAAGTTGAGATAAAAAATATAAACTCATTCAGATTTGTCCAGAAGGCGATAGAGTATGAGATAGAAAGACAGGCAAGGATATTAAGAAAAGGTGGTGAGATTGTTCAGGAAACACGACTTTTTGATGAAAAGACAGGAAAAACATTCACTATGAGAACAAAAGAAGAGGCACATGATTATAGATACTTCCCAGATCCTGACCTGATTCCAGTGAGGATAACAAAAGCATATATAGAGGAAATTAGAAAAACCCTTCCTGAACTACCTGATCAAAAATCTGCAAGATATGTAAATGAGCTTAAACTGACTGAATATGACGCTGAAGTTTTAGTTGCAGATAAAGATAGAGCTTTATTCTTTGAAAAAGCTGTTGAAGTTTACTCTAAAAATCCAAAATCTACAGCAAACTGGATAATAAATGAGCTTCTTGGAAAACTGAATGAAGAAGGAATAGATATAACCGAAAGTCCTGTAAAACCTGAACATATAGCAGAGCTCGTTCAGCTGATAGATAAAGGAGAGATCTCATCAAAGATTGGTAAAGAAGTTTTTGAAGAGGTTTTCAAAACAGGAAAGTCTCCAAAAATCATCATTGAAGAAAAAGGTTTAAAACAGGTTTCTGATGAAGGAGAAATAAGGAAAATAGTTGAGGAAGTTTTAAACAACCATCCTGCTGAAGTTGAAAAGTATAAAGCTGGAAATCAGAAATTAATAGGTTTCTTCGTAGGACAGGTTATGAAAGCCACTAAAGGAAAGGCAAATCCAAAACTTGTAAATCAGATACTTCAGGAACTGCTGAGCAAATAAAATATCCTCCCGTCAGGGAGGTTTTATCTAATTTTTAGATTTTAAAAATTTCTCTACGTTTTCCAGATTTTCAAAATATAAAACCCTTCCGTCCTTTAAAGCAAGAATAAAAGCTGAAGCTTTATTAACTTTTTTCTTAGAAACTGGATCAACGGCATATCTTATACTTTCATTATTCCTGATTCTGCTTACGCACATCTTACAACATCCATAATAAACTTTGCCACCTACTTCAACAGAAATCTGTTTTACCCCAAGATGCCTGTCATTAACCATACATACATTTTCAGGTTTTACAAGTCCCTGTACAGCATAAGAAAGTCCGGCAAATAGAAAGATTGCTATAAAAACATAGAACAGTCTGGTTTTCATACCATGCCTCCACAAGTTTTATTTATTATACTACATCATTTAGTAGAAAAGTCAATATAAAATAAAAAAGCCCTGCCGTATTAGGCAGGGCTGATAGTTTTAATAGCTAAACTATCTTAGAATAAAAATCCAGCTTCAAATCCGAGATAGGTTCTGTTGTCTTTTGCAGATCCTGAATCGTCAACAAACACTTTTGCGTCTGTTGAAGTATAGGCAATTTCAGCTCTTACAAATGTGTTTCCAGTAGGCTTGTAAGTTGGTGTGACTGTTAGCGACATTGCGTTGTCTGCACCTGTTAAGTAAATTCCTGAGTTCTTATTGTCAACATATTCTATTCTTATTGGTATAGATAAAGTTGATGATATTGCAGGATCTATATTTACAGCTATACCATAAGCGGAATCATCACCACTTGCAGGTTTAGCTGCATCATCTAAAGTAGTGTAATCAAATTCTACACCTACTTTAGCAACTCCAAGATCTGTTTTAGCACAGAGAACATATATATTTCTTCCCTGAGATTCGTCATAAACATGGAGTCCTACTTTAGCGGCTCCAAGATCTGACATTACACCTGCTTCAATAGCATCAGAAACACCTGCCTGAAGTAATCCTCCACCCTGGTTGTATCCAACATAAACCTTTGCAACTCCAGCATCATAGTTAACTCTTGCTCCTGGGAAAAGAACAGGATGACCTGTGAAAAGTATTCCCCTATTAATATTAGAGTTGAGTATTGTTATTGGTGCTTCACCAAACTTATTCCAGAGAAGACCAGCATCAACGGAAAGCCCCTGAATAGGTGCAATTGTTACATACGCAAGCCAAGGCATAAAAGAAGTTGTTTTTCCGTAAGCTATTAGATTGTTGCTGTTAATTGTGCTTGATGATGCTATAACAGTTGGTACTGCAAAGTTACCAAACGCTGCATTAAATCCAATTGGGCTGTTTGCGTCAGCATCCTTCTTAAGACCAACAATAAAGTTGTTAACGCTGAAATAGTCATTGTTTGACAATCCACCTGCAGAATGTTCTGTTGTTAAGTACTGATAACCTGCAGACACTCCACCGTAAAGAGTGATATCACTGTTTGCTACTGTTAAAGACCCTGCATTAGCTACTCCTGCAGCCAACAATCCTGCTGCTGCTAAACCCATCACTTTTTTCATACTGAAACCTCCTTAAAATAGTTTTATTTAGTTTTAAAGTACCCCATCCTAAATTTTATTATATTCTAATTTTATTTTCAATTGCATATTTTATGTTCTTATTTTTACCATAAAACATCTTTCGTATTCAAGCATGTTATTCTTTAGCATATATTTGTTAATTGTATTTAAGCAAAAATCATGCCATTTATATATTTATAAAAATGTTGATATTCCTCAGACTTAAAAGAAATATTTTTTGAGTTTTTGCAAAAAAACTAAAGATTAAAACTGTGTTTCTTTTTCTCGATACTTTTCAGCTTATTTTTTATAATATCTCTTCCTTTGTTTTGTCTGAGACAAGATTTATAAACACATATCTGACAAAAGTAGTCGTTCGGATTGTATGCTGTATGTCCCTTTTTTTCTTTTATCTCAATCATCCTTTTAATCCTCTAAATTTAGATAAAGTGCCCCTTTAAGGGGCAAGAATTACTCACAACTTGGACAGATCTTGTTTAGCAAAGGGTCGGTTGGACATGCATCTATATTTCCTGCCTTAACTTTTTCAACAACCTCATCTCCATATTTTTCTCTTGCCATCCTTTCTATCTGCTCTAAGTCATCTTCAATATCCAACTCTGTTTTTACAATCTCTCTTTCTTCAGAAGCTGATTTTCTAAGACCAAAACCTCTTCTTGCCCCTCTTTTATTAACCTTTTGAGTGTATTTTTCACCTTTTACTGTCTTATCTATAAAACAGTAATAAGTGGATTTAAGACCTTTCTCCCACGCATATATATAAATTTCAAACATATCCCCTCTAAGATCTTCTTCTATATATATAGATTTAGAAACTGCCTGATCAATATATTTCTGAAACGCTGCCGCTATATCAATTTGTCTTTTAGGGTGTATTTCATAAGCTCCTTTAAACAGTCTTTTATCTATCTTTCCCTCAAGTTCATCAATAAACTGAACAGATCCTCCGTTTGCCTTAATCTTTTCAGCCATATCCTCATTCCATAAATCAAGCTCTTCAAGTTTTTTCATTAACTGCTTGTTTACAACAATGAATTTTCCTGAAAGTGTATCTCTTGAAAAAACATTTGAAAAATAACTATCAATAGAAGATGTTGTTCCCGCAATAATTGATATGGATGCCGTTGGAGCTACTGCAAGTAAAACAGCGTTTCTTCTTGGCGGATATGGGTACGGCTTTCCTTTCTCTCTCATTTCTTCATAGTGTGGGAAAGCTCCTTTCTCCCTGGCAAGCTCTTCAGACTTTGCATAAGCTGTATCTCTCATAAATTTCGCAATTTTCTCAGCAAACTCTACCGCTGTTTCACTATCGTATGGTATTCCAAGCTCAATTAGAGTCTCTGCAAATCCCATAAGTCCTATACCAAGTGGTCTTAAATCCATAGTGTTCTTTTTAGATTCTTCTGATGGATAGAAATTTTTATCAAGTATGTTATCAAGGGCTAAAACCATTGTTTCTATGGTGTCTTTTAGTTTGTCCCAGTCTATATCTGTTTTATCCTCGTTTATATGCTTTGCAAGGTTTACAGAAGCAAGTGTACACACAGCAGTAGATTCAGGAGAGTTTGGAATAGATATCTCAGTACATAGATTACTAGAGTTTATTACTCCATATTCTGGACATGGATTATACTCGTTATGTCTGTCTTTAAATGTAAGCCATGGATGTCCTGTTTTTGCAAGCTTAAAAAGATACCTGTTAAACCACTCCCTTGAATCTACCTTTCTCCATAATTTTATATGTCCTGTTTCTGCTTTCTCTATACATTCAAAGTATTTTTTTGTAAATTCTTCTCCCCATGCAGTAACAAGCTCCGGACATTCAGCAGGATCAAACAGGTAGAGCGGTTCTCCTTCCTTTATCCTTCTCATTATCTCATCTGGCATCCATAATGCTGTATTTAAGGACGGGGTTCTAAAATATGGATTTCCCGTCGTTTCTCTTAGATCTAAAAACGCGTCTATATCAAGATGCCACGGCTGTAGATACATGACCTGTGACGATCTTCTTCTCCCTCCTTGCTGAATCGCATTAACTATGGTGTCAAATATTTTTATAAATGGTATTACACCTGAAGATTTTGCATTTAGAGAGTGGATTTTTGATCCTGTTGCTCTGATTCTTGTTACATCTGTTCCTACACCACCGGCATATTTCGCCAAAAATGCTGTTTCTTTTGCTTTATCCATTATAGACTCAAGGGAGTCATCTATAACATTTACATAACAGGAACTGTACTGGTGGGTAATTGTTCCAGAGTTGTAAAGCGTTGGCGTTGAATGAAGATATTCAAGCTTTGACAATTTATTATAGATTTTTATAATCTCATTTTCGTTATTTCCAATGCCCATAGAAACTCTCATAAAAAACCATTGAGGCTTTTCTATAATATTTCCCTCCCTGTCCCTTGTAAAATATCTATCTTTTAGCGTAGTCATCCCAAAATAATCAAGAAGAGAATCTCTTGAGTAATCAATAGCATTTTCAAGTATGTCAAGGTCAAAATCCAGAAGCTCCGGTTTGTATAAATTCTCTTTTACACCAAACTGTATAGCTTCCTTAAAGGAAGAAAATCTTTTATCTATCTCCCTGTTTATAAGTTTTAAAAGCTGTTTTGCAGCTAAAGTGTCGTATATATAATGCTTAGGAATTAGCTGCTCTATAGCTTTTAAAACAAGGGTATCAAGCTCCTGTGTCGTAACTTTTTCTGGAATTTTTAAATCAAGCTCTTTTGCAACCTTAAAAACTATCTCATAATCGTCAGGTATATCCATTCCATCGAGAAGAGCAAATATTGCATTTATAAGCTTTTTCATCTGGAACTTTTCTTCAGTTCCGTCCCTCTTAACAACGATCCTCTGCATGTAAAACCTCCTATTTTTTATTCTGTCCAAACAAGTCTTTGAGATATATTCTGACGCTTTTTAGACGTATAAAATAAGGCTTTCCCGTTGATCTTTAAGATTTTGATTCTTTCAGATGAATACAACTTATCAGAAAACTTCGCGAGTTTAATTCTCGTCATTTTTTTTAGGTTATTAAAAATTCGTATATTCTGTGTTTGACACCTCAAAGAAGTTGGCGATCTTTTTTACATCTTCCTTTTGTAAAAACTTAAGAGGATTCTGATCTATCTTAAACTGTGGATCAAATCCAAGTTCTTCAAGTCTTCTATCGGCAATATACTTCATATACTTCTCCAACTCCTTATAAGATACACCAAATATAGTAGTTCCCCCAAATTTAGTCTTAAGGTAGTTAAGCTCAAGTTCAACAGCATCTATTATTGTTTCTTTTATGTTTTCAACAAACTTTTCATCATCAACAATCTCAGGATTTTCTTCAACGATTGTAAGTATCGCTTCTATTCCATTTTGCAGGTGAAGAGACTCGTCTATAAGGATGAGCTCAACGCCAGAAACAACATTTTTCATCTTACCCGTATCCTTCATTGCAAAGAAATGGGCAAAAGCCGAGTAGAAAAACATACCTTCCTGTATAATATTGTTCAGCAATATTGCTGTAAGTATCTGTTTTTTTCCTTCTAAAGTATCAGGATCAGCTTTCCCGTAAGTTATTCTATCAACAGCTCTTATGATAAGCTCCTGTTTCTCCATAAGGAGTTTATCTTCCAGGGTTATGTTATATATTCTTTTTCTGTCCATCTCAAATGTATTAAGAATTATCTCAAAAAAGTCAGAATGTATATTTTCCATAAACATCTGAGTTGAGAAACTCATCTTGGCATAAGGATCTGTAAGAACAGGGAAAAAACCGTTACCTAAAACATTCTGAACAAGCAGTTCAGATGATGCAAAATAGCCAACAGAAGTATCAAAAAGATCTTTTTCCGTTGGGGTTAAAGATTTATAGTCAAGAATATCCTGCTGAATATTCAACTCTTCGGGAAACCAGACAGCCTTTTTTTGCTTTGTATATATCTCCTTAAAAACAGGATATCTTGGGTTTTCTGTCAATCTTATATTATCCTTAACGGATGTTTTACCGATAAACTGTAGTTTTTTCATGATCTCCTCCTTTTTCTGAATATACTATATGTTGTGTTTTTATTTAAGGATAACACTGTATATTGTGCTTGTCAACTTGAATTATAACTAAAAATTTCAATGACTTGGATTAGCTTTATCGGAAAAAAAGATGAAATCATTTAAAATATTTTGTATGATAAAAAAATATTGGTTAGTTTTCTCTAACCAGAGGTGAGTTATGGAAGAAAAAGTTTTATGTATTTACCATAAAAACTGTACAGATGGAACAACCTCTGCAGCTGTTCTGATGAAAAAGTATCCTGACTGTATCGCTGTTCCCTTAGAACATGGATATACTGAGGAAGAGTTTGAAAAAATTTTAGATTCTGTTGATCAAAACACAACGGTTTTTATAACAGATTTTTCCCTCAGAAAGGAAGATCTATTAAGACTGATAAATAAAAGTAAGAAAGTGATAAATATAGACCACCACATAGGCGTTAAAGATCTGTTAGAAAAGATCTCGAAGGAAAACGAAAATTTCGAGTTTTATTTTGATAACGAACATTCAGGAGCATCATTAACCTACAAATATATATTCGGCAATAATCTACCTAAGCTTATAAAGCTTGTTGAAGATAAAGATATATGGAGGTGGAAATATGGCGAAGAAACAAAATATGCAAATGCTTATCTTATTCTTCTTACAAATAAACCTGAAAAAGTTAAAGAGATAATAGATCTTGATATAAAAGAAATCCTTGAAAAAGGAAAAATAGTATCACAGTTTATAGATTATCTTATTGAGAGATTTGTTGAGAAATCTGAAGAATTACTACTTAAGATAGGAAATTATAAAGTTAAAGGGTATAATACTGGATTATTCCAGTCCGAAATAGGAAACATCTTATCAGAAAAATACGGTGAAGCGGTAGTTTTATTCAATATAACAGGCTATAATGTGAAATTGAGTTTCAGGAGCTGTGAAGGACAGAAACCTTCTGCTCTTGAACTTGCAAAGATTTTAGGTGGTGGCGGTCACACAAATGCAGCTGGTGCTTTAATATCGTTGAAGGAGTTTTTTAATATGGTAATTTTTCCAAATGGAGGAGAAAAATGATAAATATAGAGGATTTTGAAAAACTTCCAACAAAAGAAAAGATTATAAGGGTCAGTGCAGATATAATAGTGAAGGAAGGACTGAAAAAATTTACAGCAAAAAATATAGCAGACAGACTTAATATAACCGATGCTGCAATTTTTAAACATTTTGGATCAATGGACGATATCATACTTGAAATCATAGAGAGATATGTTTCTGAATGTTCAAAAAGTGCTGAAGAAGCCACAAAAAAAGGAGAAAACGTTAAGGAAAAACTTGAGCATGTTCTCAGAGCACATATAAAAGTTCTTGAAGAGACAAGAGGGGCTGTGCCTGTTCTATGCTTTGAGTTTTCAAGGACTGAAGAGAAAAAATTTCATGAGATACTTTTAAAATTCTTAAACAGCTATAAAGAAAGAATATCAGCTCTTGTTAGAGAAGGACAAAAAGAGGGATGTATTAGACCAGATCTTGATCCAGAAGATACTGCAATGCTTTTTATAGGTCTTATTCAGGCTAAAGTTTTCGCATACATTATGAGTGGAAAGGAAGGACCCATTATAGAAAATCCAGACATATTTATATCAGAAGTATTCTACGGCATTATGACAAGATGATAAGGATTTTTGCTTTTTTGCTTTTTTTACTTCTTACAGCTTACTCATATGGGGAAGAGGATAAAAACAAGATAGAAGAAGGTTTTAAGAAAATAAAAGAGGGAATATCAGAGGTTTACACAGGGATAAAAGAAAAATTGAGCAAAGAGGAGACTGAAAAAAAGATAAAAGAAATTAAAGAAAAAATCGAAGAACTTGAAGAAAAACTTAAAGACCAGAACTGGGATGAGAAAAAAGAGTCTATTCAAAAAAAACTTGATGAGTTAAAGAAAAAACTCAAAGAGCTTACAGACAAGGATTGTGAAAATAAAAAATAAATTATTGTTAATCTCACTATTTTTATATATCTTATTTGTATAAAACAAATATCAGGATATGTAATGAAAATATCGCAAGAAAAAGAATGTCCCCTGTGTAAAGGACTTGGCTGGATAAAGGATAAAAGTGGTGTAAGAAAATGTACATGTATGTACACCCTTTTAACAGAAAATATATTTAGACGTATGAATATCCCAAAAAGATATAAGGACAAAGAGTTGTCAAACTTTATCATAAATAAAGGCTACAGACACGATCTTATAATAAGCAAGGTTGAGGAGTATATTAATTCTGACGATTTCACAGAAGGTAAGGGGATATTTTTTGTTGGTCCCCCAGGTGTCGGTAAAACCCATCTTGCAGTCAGTATTTTAAAAGAGTTTTTTAAAAGAAGAAAGATCGTAGGTCTTTTTTATGATACCCGTTCACTTCTGTTTGATCTTAAAGCAACATTTGATGGATCTTCTTCAGGAAGAGAAATCCTTGAAGATGTTGTTAAAACGCCTATACTTGTTCTTGATGATCTCGGATCTGAGAGATTGTCCGAGTGGGCGAGGGATATACTACATTACATAATAATTAACAGGTACAATGAGCTCAGACCTGTTATAATAACCTCAAACATAGAAATAACAAAAAAGGCTGAAAATGACGTTAGAGAAACACTTGAAGAGAGGATGGGAACAGCTATCGCATCAAGGCTTTCAGAGATGTGTCAGATATTAACGGTAAAAGGACAGGATATGAGAACATCTAAACTTATTCAACTTCAGTATGATAAATAAATGGGAGGAAATATGAGAAAAGCTACCATAAAAAGAGAAACTAAAGAAACACAGATAGAACTGACGGTTAATCTTGATGGAGAAGGAAAGTACAGTATAGATACTCCTGTAGGGTTTTTAAACCATATGCTTGAAACATTTTCCAAGCATTCGTTAATAGATCTTGAGCTTTTAGCATCGGGGGATGTTCATGTAAGCCATCATCATACTGTGGAGGATGTTGGGATTGTTCTGGGCATGGCAGTAAAAGAAGCTCTTGGCGATAAAAAGGGAATAAAAAGATTTGGACATGCTATTGTACCTATGGATGAAGCCTTATCTTTATGTTCTATTGATATATCTGGTAGATCTCTGCTTTTTTATGATGATCTGGGACTTAGAGGTAAGATAACAGAGTTCGATTTTGAACTTATGGAAGAGTTTTTTAAAGGTTTCGTACTTTATTCAGGAATGACAGTACATTTAAAGGCTCTATCTGGAAAGAATCTACATCATACG
>Ga0256914_1004407_pt1 | contig 10594 bp, 10 predicted proteins | sample HulkmetaG_FD_191571 | JGI IMG/M metagenome (GOLD analysis project Ga0256914, IMG submission 191571) | Hydrothermal chimney microbial communities from Main Endeavour vent field at the Juan de Fuca Ridge, Pacific Ocean - Hulk | ecosystem: Environmental > Aquatic > Marine > Hydrothermal vents ...
AAAAAGCCCGTTTTGAGAAAAATTAACCAGAGCAGGCCATTCCACCTCAAAAAATTCTCTCTTTTCCAGAACAAATTTAAGGGTTTCATAAAGAGGATTAAAACATACCATACCCAAGTATAATCCTGTTACAGTCTGAAACAGGACCGGTTTTCTTGCAACAGGTTGTTTTTGAGACATGTTTATATTATACCATTAAATTTAAAATAATACAGAGTTATTACCTCATAACCGAACCCGCAATGGTGCTAAGAACTGTTATAGGCACCTGTTCTTCTATTGACTGTGCAGCTCTGTTAACACTTCTCAAAGTTTTTTGAGTTTCTATATAAAGACTTTCGTCTTTTAAAAGTTTCCCCAAAGTTCCTTTTCCTTTTTTCAAATCTGCCACAATCTGCCTTAAATCCTTAGAAAGTTCTTTAAATTCTACATATATATCATCTTCTTTAAACAACTTGCCCAGGGTTCCTTCTCCTTTTTCCACTCTTTCTGCAAGATAATTAATTTTTTTAGAAACTGTAGTCAGTTCTTTTACCATCTCTTTCATCTCGTCGTATAGCTTTTTATCTTTTAAAAGCATTGCAAAGGTCCCATTGCCTTCTTCCATGTCTTTGGTTATTTTTTTTATATTTTTTACAGTTGCCAGAAGTTCATTATAAAGATTGTCACTAACCAGAAGTTTGCCCAGTGTCCCGTTACCTTTTTCCAGACTATATGTAATATTTTTTAAGTGTTCTGAAGTATCTTTTATATTTTTTATAATTCTTCTAAAATCTTCCTGAGTCTGGGGATTACCTATTAATTCCTTTACGGTTTTTAAAGTCGGGGCAAGATCTGCAAGAACCTGATCTATTTCTATTGAACTTTCTGTATTTTTTATGGTTTCTCCTGATTTTATTGCAATTCTCATATTTCCCTGTTTTATTTCTACATATTTATCTCCAAGAACCCCGAAAGTGCGGATTATAGCTTTTGCACCTTTCAAAATTTTATATCTTTTATATATCCACATTTCAACACGGGCTTTCCCTGTTTGTGTAAGTTCTATATCTCCTACCTTACCTATTACAATACCAGCCATTTCAACTTTTGCCCCTTTGGTAAGCCCGGAAACATTCTCAAAAATTGCATAAATTTTATAAGTATCTTTGGGAGAAATTGCTTCACTGGTGATTTTAAATGTTAGATAAAGAAGAGCTATAATTCCCAGAAAGACGAAAATACCTACTTTTACTTCAGTGGTTCCCTTCATTGCCATTGTTTTCCTCCTTTTTAGAGGTATATTTGGAGTGATTTTATTAAAAATTTAGCACAATTAAAAATTTTTAAAAGCCAATCTTGACAAAAAAGAAGATTGATATATATTTAAGAGTGGTGGCTGGGCCGGTAACTCAGTCGGCAGAGTACCAGCCTTTTAAGCTGGGAGTCGTAGGTTCGAGTCCTACCCGGCCCACACCACAAAATAAGATTGCCCCCATCGTCTAGCCAGGTCCAGGACACCGGCCTTTCACGCCGGCGGCAGGGGTTCAAATCCCCTTGGGGGCGCTTGTTCAAAATAAGTTTTTTATATAAAAGTGTCTGTAAATAACTCTAAAAACACCAGAAAACTGGCTGTTGTCCTGCTCAGTTCCGGAATGGATAGCGCAGTCTGTGCAAGTATAGCCAGCCAAACATATAAACTTGCCTTTATCCACTTTCAATACGGACAAAAATCCTCAAAAAAAGAACTTGAGTGCTTTGAAAAACTTGTAAACTTTTTTAAACCTGAAAAAACTCTTATAGTGGAATTACCTTTTCTAAAAAAAATAGGAGGTTCAAGCCTTACTGTAGAAGATATGGAGATTCCGGAAAAAGATGATGCACAAATACCTTCTACATATGTGCCATTTAGAAACGGAATATTTTTAAGTATTGCCTGCGCCTGGGCAGAAGTGCTTGGAGCAGAAAAAGTTTTCATAGGTGCAAACCAGATTGATTTTTCCGGATATCCAGATTGTAGAGAAGAATTTTTAAAAACTTTTAACGACGCGGTAAACAAAGGAACAAAACCCGAAACTCATATAAAAATCGAAGCCCCACTTCTAAATCTTACAAAAAAAGAAATAGTGGAACTCGGTATCAAACTTCAAACTCCATTTCACCTAACCTGGTCCTGTTATAGAGAAGGAGAAAAAGCATGTGGTAGATGTAGCTCCTGTCATCTCAGAATTAAAGCTTTTAAAGAAGCAGGGGTAAAAGATCCCATTCCTTACGAGAAAAATCCTTTTGAGGAAAGTGAATGAAAAAATTCGTATGTAAGCAATGCGGAATTTGTTGTGCAGGAACAAGCACCATCAGCCTTTCTCCTCATGAAATAGAAAGAATTTCCAGATTTCTCGGACTCTCAAAAAAAGAATTTCTTGAAAAATTTACTGTCCTGAAAAAACCAAATAGAATAGAAATGAAAACTCAAAATGGTTATTGTATTTTTCTTGACCAAAAAACAGGATTGTGTAAAATACATCCTGTAAAACCTGATATATGTAAAAGGTGGCCCTTTATACCGGCATTTTTTGATAAAGAAAATTTTGAAATTATAAAAAGTTTCTGTAGAGGGCTTGAAGATTTTACCTGGGAAGATGTGCTGGATATAAAAAAATATCTGGAGAAAGGAGAAGGATGGACAGAAACAGGTTAGAGTTTTATAAAAGTCTTGGTTTTAAATTAACCCCTCAGAGACTTGCAATTCTTGAATTTCTGGAAAATAATACTTCTCATCCTTCTGCAGAAGACATATACAATGTTTTAAAAGAAAAATTTCCCAGTCTTTCCTTTGCAACGGTTTATAACACTCTTGAGGTTCTGGTAAAAAAAGGACTTGTTAAAGAACTTATAATTGAAAAAGGGAGAAGGAGATTTGACACCAGAACAATTCCTCATCATCATTTTATTTGTAAAAAATGCGGGAAAATTATTGACATAGAAAATAGATATGAAATTGAAATTCCTGAAGAATTATCCTGCTGTGAGGTTGAAGACTATCAAATAGTTTTTTATGGTTATTGTGATGTGTGTAAGAAAGAAGTAGAGAAGAAATCAGAGGAAGGGGGAGTTTGATGCCTGTGCTCGTGGTGGTGGGAACCCAGTGGGGAGACGAAGGAAAAGGAAAAATTGTGGATGTATTAACTGAAAAAGCAGACTTTGTGGTAAGATTTCAGGGGGGAAATAATGCAGGACATACTCTTGTTATAAATCAGAAAAAATACATCCTTCACCTTATACCTTCCGGGATATTTCATCCTCACACAACCTGTGTTATAGGAAACGGAGTGGTGGTTGATCCTGAAGTTTTGATAAGAGAAATAGAAAATTTGAAAAAAGAAGGGCTGGAGGTTTCTGCAAAAAAACTCAGGGTCAGTGAAAGAGCTCATACAATAATGCCGTATCATAAAGCCCTTGATCTTGCCAGAGAAAACAGAGCAAGTAGAGAAAAGAAAGGAACCAAGATAGGAACTACAGGAAGAGGAATAGGTCCCTGCTATGAGGATAAAGCAGGAAGAAGAGGTTTTAGACTTATAGATCTTACATATCCTGAGATTTTTAAGGAAAAATTAAAAACAGTGCTTGAGGAAAAAAACATGCTTCTGGAATATCTTGGAGCAGAAAAACTTGATTTTCAAGAAATTTATGAAAAGTATGTTTATTATGGAAATTACCTGAAACCTTATCTTACAGATGTTTCAAGGATTTTGTGGGAGGCAAAAAGAGACGGCAAGAAAATTCTTTTTGAAGGGGCTCAGGGGACCTTTCTTGATATAGATCATGGAACATATCCTTATGTAACTTCTTCAAATACTCTTGCAGGGAATGCCTGTTGCGGAAGTGGTATAGGTCCATGCGAAATAGATAGAGTTCTCGGTATAGTAAAAGCTTATACCACAAGGGTAGGAGAGGGACCTTTTCCTACAGAGCTAAAAGATGAAACAGGAGATTATCTTAGAGAAAGAGGCGGGGAATATGGTTCAACAACCGGAAGACCAAGAAGATGTGGATGGCTGGATCTGGTGCTTGTAAAAACAGCTGTAAGACTTAATGGAATAAAAGGAATTGCCTTAACAAAACTCGATGTTCTTACAGGCCTGGATAGCATAAAAGTTTGCACTGCCTATGAATACGAAGGAAAAGTGGTGGATTTTGTTCCTTCAACTCTTGTGGAAATGGCAAAATTAAAACCCGTTTATCACGAACTTCCTGGATGGAAAAAAGACATTAAAGATGCCAGATCCTTGGAGGATCTTCCAGAAAATACAAAAAATTATCTTAAATTTATACAGGATTATCTGGAAGTTCCTCTTTATCTTGTGTCAACAGGTCCTGAAAGAGAAAATTGTCTGTATTTAAAAAATCCTTTTGAAAAATAAATCCAGAAGCCTGTTATGAAAGAAAAAGTTCTTATAGCAAACAGAGGGGAAATAGCATTAAGAATTATGGAAGCATGTGAAGAACTGGGAATAGATTATGTAGGAGTATATACTAAAGAAGATGAGGAATCTCTTCATGTTAAAAAATGTGGGAAAAAATATAGAATTTCTGATTACAGGGATATGAATGATCTTCTTGCAGTTGCAGATGAAACAAAATGCACTGCAATTCATCCTGGATACGGTTTTCTTGCTGAAAATTTTCGGTTTGCAAGAAGAGTTGTAAAAAGAGAAAAGCCTCTTATTTTTATAGGACCTCACTGGGAAGTTATAAGAGATCTCGGAAGTAAACTTTATTTAAAAAAAATTGCGCATAAAATAGGAGTTCCTGTAATTCCAGGAACAGTAGAACCGATTTACAATGAAATAGAAGCAGAACTTAAAGCAGAAGAACTTCTCGAAGAACTTGAAGAACAGGGATTTGAAAATCCGAGTCTTCTTGTAAAAGCTGCTGCTGGTGGCGGTGGAATGGGAATAGAAGAAGTTAAAAGTCTTGAAGAACTTCGTCCTACTTTTAGAAAAATCAGAGCCTATTCCAAAAGACTTTTTGGAGAGGAAGGAATAATTATAGAAGCCAAGATCCCGGTTTTCCAACATATAGAGGTTCAACTTCTTGGAACCAAACACGAAGAATATGTTCACTTTGGAACAAGAAATTGCACTATCCAGAGTCCTTATAAACAGAAAAGAATAGAAATTGCTCCTGGTTTTAATCCCGATGTAAATTATTCTTTTAATTACAAAAAAGTCGAGGAAGAAATAATAAAACATTCCCTTCACCTGGCAAAACACTTTAATTATGACAGTGTTGGAACATGGGAATGGCTGGTTACGCCTGATGGTAAGTTTTATCTTATGGAAGTAAATACGAGAATTCAGGTTGAAAATGAAATTTCTGCTAAAATTTCATTTGTAAAAGAAAAACAGATCAATCTTATCAAGGAACAGATAAGAATTGCCTTTGGAGATAAGCTGGGGTATAACCAGAAAGATATAGTATTTAAAGGCACAAGTATAGAATTCAGACTTATTGCTGAGGATACCAAAAGAGGATTTGTTCCTCTTAGTGGAACCATTACCAAATTTAACTGGACTCCACATGAATGGCTAACGGTAAGAACACATGTGCCCCAGGATAAACCCTATCACATTCCAACTCAGTTTGATCCCAATCTTGCTCTTGCCATAGTTTATGGAAACAATCTGGAAGAAGCAAAAAAAAGAGGTTACGAATTTTTAAACGATGTTATAATAGAGGGGAAAACCCCCAAGGGAGATCCACTTATTACAAATATAGAATTTTTAAAAGAAAAGCTTGGAGAAATTTACCAATTTATTCAATCTTGAAAATTTGGTAGTAAGTTATGAGAATAGAACTGCATAGAAAGTTAAAAGAACTTTTTGACACCGCGGAGTATATAAGTGATATAAAAGGTGAAGATTTTTATAATATAGGGCTTTTGGTAAAGGAAATTTCCAGAATTTATGAAAATTTTTACAATTATCAGGAAAAGGAGATCAGAAAATTTATAGAAGCAACAGATGCCCAGCTTAGTTTTATTATGGATCAGGCAGAAAAAACCCTTACTCCTTATGAGATAGTAAAAATAGTAAGGCATCCACAGAGATTTACTCTGCAGGATATACTTGAAAATGTTTATGATAGTTATATGGAACTTGGAGGGGAAGGGGAAATAAATATAGATCCAGCAATAGTTTGTGCCAAAGCTATGCTTGTCAGGAAGGTTGGTAAGGATCTTTACTTCCATCAGGTTATGGTAATAGGGCATGAGAAAGGGCATGGAGAAGAATTCAGACAGGGTGGGAGTGCGAAGCCCTGGGGAAATGAAAAAGCTCTGCGTTATATGAAAATGGCAGAAACAGAGGGGATTCCCATTCATTTTTTTATTTTTACCCCGGGTGCCTATCCAGTAGAGGATTATCCCGGTGCTGCTCAACAGATTGCAAGAAATCTTTATTATATGGCAAAACTCAAAGTGCCAACTGTATCTTTTATTTCTGAAGGTGGATCCGGAGGAGCAGAAGCAATTGGATTGACTGATATGAGACTAATGGCTGAAAAAGGATATTATTCAGTTATCAGTCCTGAAGGAGCTGCTGCAATAGAAGCCAAGCTCAGGGAAGGAAGACCTCCAAGAGAACTCGTTGAAAAATGTGCAAGGGCTTTAAAACTTACTGCAAAAGATAATCTGGAACTTGGCACAGTGGATAAAATTATTTCAGAACCACCACTCGGAGCAAGAAAAAAAGACTTTGACTTTTTTAAAAAACTTAAAATTGAACTTATAAGAGCAACTGACGAAGTGGTTCTTCAGACAAGAAGTCTCAAACTTCTGAGAAAATATGTGCTTTCCAAACAGGAAACCGAAGATTTTAAGTTTTATGTGGATTGGGAACTTGATGAAGATGAAATAGAAATTCTTCTTGAAAACCGTGCCAAAAAATATAGAAAAATGACACAATGGGCTGTTTGTGAACCTAAGAGCATGTTCAAAACCGTAGTAGATCTGGGACAGAACATAGGAATGAAGTTTAAAAACGAGTTTAAATATAAAATTTTAAAGCAGGGACACAGGACATTCAAAAAGTTCATTCAGGAATTAAGCAGTGAATCTTCTCTTCTTTTGAAACCGGTTTCTGATCCTGTTAAAACTGTTTATAATCTTATAGTGGGTAAAAAAGTCAAGCCGAGAGTTGCTCCTGCAGGTCTTGTTGAAGAAACAGCAGTAAGTTATGTAAGTCCTCTTGCTCTTGAAGATAAAACTGTTACCTGTCCTCAGGCTGAAAAATATGGATGTCCGGATTTATGGGTTCCTGATCTGTATGGAGAATTTTGTGGCGTGTGCCCGAATTGTGGATATCATTTCCCACTTGAATACAACTGGTATCTTAATAATATTTTTGATAAAGATAGTGTAAAAATGTTTAATGAAGACATAGCTTCCGGAAATCCACTTGAATTTGAAGGATATGCAGAAAGACTTAGACTTGCACGAGAAAATACCGGGCTTAATTCAGCACTTCTTTCTTTTGAAGCAAAAATAGGAGGCATTTCTCTTGTTGCAGTAATGCTGGTTGCAGAATTCAGACAGGGCACAGTAGGAGTTGCAGAGGGAGAAAAATTTATAAGAGCAATAGAACTTACAAGAATAACCAGAAGACCTTTTCTTGCCCTTGTGCATACTACAGGAGGAATAAGAATCCACGAAGGGACTCTTGGAGTTGTTCAAATGCCAAGATGCACCATAGCAGTAAGAGAATATGTGGATGCAGGAGGGCTTTATATAGTGGTTTATGACAATAATTCTTATGCAGGACCTGTTGCAAGTTTTCTTGGATCAGCTCCCTATCAATTTGCTTTAAGATCAACCCGTCTTGGTTTTGCAGGACCAAGGGTTATAAGAGAAACCACAGGACAGGATGTTCCTCCAGATTATCACAGTGCAGAAAATGCTTTAAAAAGAGGACATATTCAGGGTATATGGGATAGAAGAGAACTCAGAAAAAAACTTTTCACTGCTCTTCTGACAATGGGAGGTAAAAATCTTTATTACAGGTAATTAACCATGAAAATAGCCTATCAGGAATTAAATAGCCTTCTTCAAAGATTTAAAGCAAATCCTTACAAAATTTATCCTGTAAAAACTCCGCATACAGGCTATATAAAAGAGTTTAAAGTAAAAGAAGGAGAGGAGGTAAAAGGACCTTCTGGAAAATGGCTGGAAAAACCAGGAACACCTCTTTTTATTCTGGAAAGAGAAAAAAATCCTAAGGTAATAAGAGCAAAAATAAATGGACTGGTGCAAAATCTTAGAACAGATCTGCTTGGAAAATTTGTTGAGGCAGAAGAAGTTATTCTGGAAATAAAACATCCTCTTTCTCAGGAAGAAGTGATTTCTGAGATTTTACTTTCTGCTCTTTATATAATTAAAGCTCCTGAAACCGCAAGATATATTTTAAGTCCAGAACTTTCTAAAAAAATTGAAAAAGAAGGAATAGGAAGAGCAAAGGTTAAAGAAGGAGATGAACTTCTGATAATGACTTTTATGAAAAGAGAAACTCCTATTTATCTTAAAGAAAAAGGGAATTTTGTAGTATTTTACCTTTACTTTTCACCTTTTGAACTTGTGGAAGCAGACAAACCTTTGCTTGGGTTGTGTCCCGAGGAAAAACTTCCCTATCTGCAAAAAATTATTGCCAGAATAAAAGAAGAATGGCCTAATCCTTAAAGTCTGGATAAAGTTTCAGGTGAACTACTGTAATTTTTTTCCGGAAATAGGTCAGGAAATCTGGTTTTTTAAAGAAGTCTACAGGGCAATGGATATATCTCAACAGCTTATAAAGATGTTTCCAGAAAAGGCAAATGGAAGAATGGTTGTTGCAGAAAGATTAATCTCAGCAAAAGGAAGATTTGAAAGAAAGTGGTTTGCAGAAAAAGGAGGACTCTGGCTTGCTTTAAGCATTTACGATGAATTTTCAGAAGATCTTAAAGGACTTCTCTTACTTGGACTTGGACTTGCAGTAGTAAGATGTGTGCATGAATTTGGGGTAATCTCTGCGAGAATAAAATGGATAAACGATATACACATTAATGGAAAAAAACTCGCGGGAATTCTTGTTGAAAGAATTTCTGAAAAAGAAGAAAACTGGATTTTGATAGGAATTGGGATAAATGTAAATAATAAACTCCCTCAACATCTTCCTGCAATCAGTTTAAAAGAAATTTTAAAAAAAGAGGTTCCTCTAAAAGAAGTTCTTTTTAAACTTGTTAAATGGCTCAGATTTTACGCGGGTTTCCTCAGGTATTACGAAAAGAAAAAACTTGAAGAAGAAGGAGTAAAAAATCTTCTTCTTGAAGATTATAAACTGTTTTGTGATACAATTGGAAGGTGTGTTTGCTATTCTTATAATTTTGATAAAGAAGATTTTTTAGTGGGGAAGTGTCTTAATATAGGTGCTAAAGGTGAACTTCTTTTAAAAACAGAAAAAGGAGTGTTTAAATTTTCAACAGGGGAAGTGCTTTATGTTTATTAAAAATATGTTTATTAAAATTAAAAATTAAAAAGATTTTATAATTACAAAAGGACCGTAACCTTCAGCAGAAGGTGTATCAGGAAGAAACAGAAGTTTCTCAGGAGCTCTATGAAAAAAGTAAACAGCAAGAGCACAGAAAATAGCATCTATAATTCCTTCAACAAGAAGATTTTCTTTAAATTTTTTTATTCCGAATTTTTTAAATATGTTTATAATTAAAATTTTTTCTTCGTGTAAAAGAGAAGATTTTTTATATTTAAAAGCAAGAAATTTATATTGTTCAGGGAGACAGAAGTAAAAACTTGCTCTGGGGTGAGTTTCTATTATGGTTCCGCAGAAAGGAGAAAGTTTTCTGGCGAGAAGGAGACCTCTTAAAGGCACAGCCATAAGTGCATTGTAGGAAACAACCCAATTTTTAGCCCGGGGAGGAAGGATGCTTTTTAAAAATTTATCTGCAGTTCTAAAACCTTTTTTATCTTCTATAAGGGAAAAACTTAAAGGAGCATCTATTCCGGCGCCAATAACCCTGTTTTTTAAAGAAAACTTTACTACCTCCTCCAGTTCCAAAAGAGGTTCTGGAAAAGAAAAATTTTTTAAAGATAAAGCTTCCACAGGTATGAGTGTGTTTTCGTCCTTGGAAAAACCAAGGGCAACTACCCAGGTGTTATTACTTCCTGCAATGTCTATTCCTAAAAAATAAAACATGTAGTAAACTTATAATGATGGATAAAATTAAAGACTACCCTTTTGATATTTTAATAAAAGTTAGAAAGCCTTCAAGATACATTGGAGAAGAACCATTTTTCCCCAGAAAAGACTGGGATTCTGCCAGATTGAGGGTATGTTTTGGATATCCGGATCTTTATGAAGTGGGAAGAAGTCATCTTGGAATAAATATTCTTTACTATTTAATTAATAAAAAGAAAGAATATCTTTCTGATTATGTATTTGTGCCTGCTCCTGACTTTGAACAGGAGTTAAGAAAAAACAATTTACCTCTTTTAAGTTTAAATTACAGAAAACCTCTTTATGAATTTGATGTTCTGGGAATAAGTTATGCCTATGAGCTTACTGCAACT
>Ga0256914_1004408_pt1 | contig 10593 bp, 8 predicted proteins | sample HulkmetaG_FD_191571 | JGI IMG/M metagenome (GOLD analysis project Ga0256914, IMG submission 191571) | Hydrothermal chimney microbial communities from Main Endeavour vent field at the Juan de Fuca Ridge, Pacific Ocean - Hulk | ecosystem: Environmental > Aquatic > Marine > Hydrothermal vents ...
CCACCAAGAAACACTCGACGTAACAGTTAATGTACCTAATCCAAACTCCTACATAAGAACTCAGGCAAAATTCAATCCATTCCCCAATTGATTGATACTTAATGCACCGCTTAACCAGCCACCCGTGCCCTCTCTCAATTCATTCTTTGTTGATACTTGAAACCAAAGGCGTGGAGTACGCCGTTGGGGGAGTGATCTTTCAATTCATTCTTGTTTGATACCGAATACAAACTCGGGTATCTCAAGTTGGAGGGAGTGTTCTTTCAATTCATTCTTGTTTGATACACTTGATAAGGGCTTTAGCTTTCTCTGGGTTTATGCCCCTTTCAATTCATTCTTGTTTGATACAGACAATAAAGGCATAAGATCGTAATTTCCGCTATTACTAGCTTTCAATTCATTCTTGTTTGATACCTTGAGATCCTCGGCATCTTGGAGAGGTTAAATGACCGTCTTTCAATTCATTCTTGTTTGATACGAGCTTAGGGCAATATTTGATAGGGCTATAGATATTCTACTTTCAATTCATTCTTGTTTGATACCGCTCCCTCAACTCCTTAATGCGCCGCAACAACTCCAGCTTTCAATTCATTCTTGTTTGATACACGCGGAGCAGGAGGACCTGGACGAGGGCCACACGTACACCAACAACTCCAGCTTTCAATTCATTCTTGTTTGATACCGAATACTTATATACCCCCTTTATAAATAAGGGTTTCCCTCAACCCACTTCCGAGCGTGACCACCATGAAAACACCATTGGAAGTAGTCACTAGGGAAGCAATCCACGCGTAGAGTTTCCAGAAATGAATCAAGATTCATGTGGGTGTTTTGCAGATGTCTTTTAGTGTTGCTTTGTTTTTGTCGTATTTTCTGAGTGTGTCCCAGTGTGGTTTGATTTTCTTGATTGTTTCTTTTAGTGGGTTGGTGTTTGGTGGTGTGTTTGTTTTGTTTAGGTTTTCGCGTATTTTGTTTATGGTTTCTTGTAGGGTTGTTTTGTTCATTGCTGTTAGTAGGCTTAGGCAGGCTAGTAGGGCTTCGTTTGCGTGGTATCCGTTCATTATTAGGGTTAGGGCTGCTGCGGCCGCGCCTAGTTTCTTGTTTCCGTCGGTTAGGGGGTGGTTTAGGACGGTGTAGCGCAGTATGGAGGCGGCGGCGATCGCTGTTAGGTCTTCTTCGTTGGTGGTTGTGTTGCGTAGGTACTTTATGGCGTGGGCCGTGGTTTCTAGTGTTGTGGTTATTGCGTCCTCGTTCATTATCTCTATGCCGTCTTCCGGGTACAGTGTTTTCAGTGTCCTTACTATTTCGAGCATGTCTTTCTTTGAGGGTATTGCTGGCTTCATTTGGTGGTCGCCTTCGTTGGTGTTTTTGGTGTGGTTGGTCTTAATTGTGTTGGTTTCGTTAGATGCGTTCCAGTTTCTTTACGAGTGCCTTCGTTCCTGCGGCGAGCCACGCGGTGTTCAGCGCTATTGCTAGGGCTAGGTAGGCGGGGTTCACGGTGTTCTCGGTTAGTGCTGAGCGTACGCACTCTATCACGCTCGTGGCCGGGTTCACCAGCATTACCGCTCTTAGCCATGGGGGTACGGCGTTTAGGGGGAAGTAGAGGGGGGATAGGTTCAGTAGGATTACGTTGGTTATTGACGCTATTAGCGATACCTTCCGTGGGTCTAGGCTCCCCACGCATAGGAGGAGGACTATGCCGGTGACCCCTAGGGAGAGGAGGAATGAGAGGGCGTAGGTGGCGGCGGCGCCTGCGGCGCTCACGCTGACTCCCTGCAGGGCCGCTATGGTCAGCGCTGCCGTGACCTGTATTAGGTTAATCACGGACGTCGCTAGGAGCCTGGAGAGGATCACGTAGTGCCTTGGGATGGGGAGGAGTAGGTAGCGGTCGAGGGAACCCACGCTCAGCTCTATCACCGTGTAGAGGCCGGATATCGTTGACGGGAGGAATAGGGTCCCCATGAGGAGGCCCGTAGCCACGACGCGGCCCACGGCGGGGCTGTTCGTGAAGAGCTTAAGACCGTAGGGCACGATGAGCATTGACGCGACCGTGGATATCAGCGGGACCACGACGAACTCCCTGCGCGACCTAAGGATGTGGGACGCGTTGTAGGTCACCAGCACGAGCAGGCGCCCAACCATCAACGCCCCGCACCCCTCAGCGAGGGCCCCTAAGCACGTGGAGCTCCTCGACCTCAGCACCCTTAAGGAGCTCCTCAATAACGTCCCTCAACACGTCCTCGCGACCCACGCGGATCTCGAAGTCATACCTAACCCTCAAACCGCTCACGCTGATGAAGGATGCGGCACCGCCGAACGCCTGCCTAGCCTCATCGACGCTGGTGAAGACCGCCACGGTTGAGGATGACGCGTCGATTCCTAAGGCCTTAAGCACCTCACCCACCCTAGGCTTGAAGACCGCCTTAACGACCCCTCCCATCCCCCTCAACCTGCTCACGAGTGAGGGGTCCTTAACCACGGCAACGCCCCTCACGACGATCCCGGCGTGGGTGAGGGCCTCAAGCTCCTTGACGTCGACGTGCTTGACGCGGCCGCCCTCAACCAGCAGTACCTCGTCCGCCACTGCCTTAACTAGGCTTAAGTCGTGTGAGGCGAGGAGGATGAGGGACTCGCCCTTAAGCCTCCTCAGCAACCCCTCAACCCACTCACGTGATGCCGCGTCAAGGAACTCCGTCGGCTCGTCAACTAGGTTCACGGGGGCTTCCTTAATGAGTAGCTTGGCCAGCTCAACCTTCCTCCTCTGCCCCTCGGAGAGCTTGAGTAGGGGGCCCCACAGGTGCTCGGGCACGCCGACGGATCGTAGCGCGTCCTCCACGCGCATGCGGCGCCTGCCCTTACCAGTCATTAAGTAGTAGAGGCGCAGGTAATCCACCGCCGACTCACCCTGATCGGTGAGAGGGGTCGTGGCAACGTAGTTCACTAACTCCCTCACCCCAGGATCCCTGAACGGGTCGCCCCCAAGCACACGCACCCGCCCCTCACTAGGCGCTATGATGCCTGCGGCAAGCCTGAGTAGCGTCGTCTTACCGCTCCCGTTAGGGCCGACTAGGGCTACGCAGCCGGGCCCCTCCAACGCGAGGTTAACGCCCCTGAGAACGTACTTGCTCACGCCCTCGAAACGCACCGCCGCCCTCATCTGGGCTCACGTTACTGCCTGCATATGGGTGAGAGCACCTTTGGAGCCGCCTCAAGAACCTCCTTAAGCGTCCCGCCGCCCTCCCCACCCACGCCGGCATCCTCGAAGACCATCATAACGTACTTACCCATGGCCGCGCACGCCCTAACATCCTCCTTAAGCCTCACGGACTTACCCACAACCTCCCTCAAAGCCTCCGCAACGTCCCCAACCTCACCGGACCTAAGCACGACCCTGTAACCCGAATCAACGATCAGGTCCCCGTACTCCGCAAGAACCTTAAGCGCATCCTCAACACTAACCGACCCCAGCAAGCCAGCCAAGTAATCATGAACCTCCTCATCCAACGACCTAGACGCCAGAAACGCCAAGTAGTAAGCGAGACCCTCAGCAAACGGCATGGGACAGGACCCAACGCCCGCCAACACCCTCCTCACGTAGTAAGAAGCAAGAGCAAGAAACACCGACACCCTACCCTCAACCCGACCCACACCACCCCTCACAGGAACCACAACATCATAACTACACGTAAGGCACTCACCACCAGAACCACCAAACACCACCCCACCCTCACCAGCAACCAGCAAAACCTCCCCAGGAACATCACCCACCAAGCCCCTCAAACCCCGCAAATACCCCTCAACCCTAGGAACCCACTCAGAACAAACAGCATCACTACCAACACACGAAACCCCCGCCATACTCCCAAACCAACCCAATATACGAAATCCTTCATATATACCTTTCTCATCTAAGAAACAAACACCAAGTAAAACTTCCCTCAAATAAGACCACAACAAATGACCCCAACAAACGCAACAATAAACACACATAACACCAAACAAAGTAGCGCACCATAGTAATAACCTAAAACTGAGAACAAATCAACCAACACATCACAAGAAAAACACAAAGCATAGTTTTAAACAAAGCCAAGCCCTACCCAACCATCAACAAATGAACCGAAATTCATTTCTGGAAACTCCACGCGTGGTTTGGTTTCCTAGTAACTGTTTCCAATGGTGTTTTCATGGTGGTCACGCTCGGAAGTGGGTTGAGGGAAACCCTTATTTATAAAGGGGGTATATAAGTATTCGGTATCAACAAAGAATAAATTGAAAGATGACTGAGTCCTCGCGCCTAATCAGCTTCCGCAGTGTATCAACAAAGAATAAATTGAAAGGCCGGCTCACGCCGCAGGTGTTCACGGAAACGCACACGGGTGTATCAACAAAGAATAAATTGAAAGATACAGCTCCCAATCCTTTTCTCTCACGAAAAAAGACTGTATCAACAAAGAATGAATTGAAAGCATATAAGTAAGCTCTGTATCTTCTGTATCGTATTGCGCTGTATCAACAAAGAATGAATTGAAAGTAATCCGACTGAGGCTCCCCCCACCTCTTAATAACAACCAGTATCAACAAAGAATGAATTGAAAGAACCGCACAACGTAGGCAGCCTGCGTCATCCCTTACACCCCCGTATCAACAAAGAATGAATTGAAAGGGGCCACAGGGGAGGTAGTGATCGCTAGCACGTTCGAGACCGGTATCAACAAAGAATGAATTGAAAGTGTAGCGGTTGCTGAGGCTATCAACGCTTTAGCTGATGAGTATCAACAAAGAATGAATTGAAAGATCCACGTGCCGCCAGTTCGGTGCACGACTATGGGACAGTATCAACAAAGAATGAATTGAAAGTGCCCCTAAACCCACTAAAGTCAAACTCCACGTTTTTCGTGTATCAACAAAGAATGAATTGAAAATAGCAATCTCCTTGACTTTCGCAACCTCTTCTGGCTCGGTGTATCAATAAAGAATGAGGGTTAGGTTGTTTTTCTTTTAGGGTGTGGGTGGTTGTTTTTGGTTTTCTTGTGTGTTTATTTTTGTTTTTGTTTCTCCGTATCCTGCGGATCTGTTGCCGCCTGTGTTGGTTTTTTCTGCTAGTTTGAGTAGGTGTGCTATTAGTTTCTTTGTTTTTGGGTCGGTTTTTTCTCTGGGTCTTATTTTTGTCCATCCGATGAAGCCTGTTGGTGCTGTGTTTTCGTTGGGTTTTGTTTTTGGTGTTTTGATGTCTATTCCTGATATGTATGTTTTGTTTGCTAGTTCTTCTGGTTTTGGGTAGTTTTGGTTGGTTGTGTGGTGGGCTGTGGCTATTAGGTTTGCTAGTAGGGCGTTTATTTCTGGGTAGAGGATCTTGTAGCGTGCGTCTCCCTTGATTGGGTTTAGGTAGGTTGGTGTTAGGAAGTACGTGTCTATGCTTTCCCAGTCCTCTGGGGCTTCCTCGAGGAGCTTCCCCACGTCCACGACCTCTATCCTGAGGGTTGTTGCCCTTAGCCTGCAGGGGCCTAGCGTGAGTTCCTCCCCCATGATCGAGGGTATTGTTGTGACCGCCTCCCTAGCCACCCCCTCGTCCAGTATGGTTACTGAGAACCACCCGGTCGCGCCGGGCTCCACTAAGGCTCTCTGCCCTAGCCTGGAGCCGGGGCCGAACCTTAACGGCGTCCTGCCCTCGTCCTCCACCTTAACCCACCTGACCTTCGAGACCATCCTCAGGGCTTTGAGGGACATGACGGACCTCCTACCCCTAACCCCGACCTCAACGCCCGAGTGGAGGGTCTCAGCCAGGGACTCACTAACACGCCTCACCGCGGCAAGGAACGCCGCCCTAGTCTCGTGACCGGGGAACCAGGGGAGGGTGCAGCCCTCCTCCGCAACCACCTCGATCACGAACGTGGTTAAGGTTCTACCCGCGGACGCCACGATCAAGCACCCCGGAATTAACGCCCCCTGAAGTACGTGTTGCTGAACTCTAAAACAGCTTTCCAGAACCTAGAGGCTGAGGGCCCCCTAACCTCCCCGGCCGCCAAGTAGTCCGCAGTGACTAAGGCAGCGACGCCCAGCAGGTAGAGGACCCTCCTGCCCTTCCTGTCTGCTGATTTCTTGAGTATGTCGAAGTAGGTGGTCTGCACGGGCGTGATGATGTCCGCTAAGCTTTTTCCGGCGTGTTTGAGTACCTTATCCACGGTGTCCTCGAGGGTTTCGAGGTATGCTTCCTTGATCGCGTTGTCGGGTATTAGCTCGCTTAGCTCGCTTAACCCGCTAATGATGTCCTCCCTGCGCGGTGGTTTGAGCCGCGTGACCGACTTCCTCGCCCTGTCGCGCACGTCCATTGCGTGATGGTGGAGTAGGACGGCGTAGAGGGCGACGTCAAGTAGGGGGACCACGGGTGACTTCCTTGGGCTTACTTCCCTCCTTAACCGCTCTATGAAGTACGCGGATATCCACTCGTGCCCCATGAACGATAGGCGCTCGCAGCCTCTCTCATCGACCCGCACGCTTAACTGGTAGAAGGCTTTGCCCACATCATGTAGCGCGCCAGCAACTAGGAGGGCGTTAACGAAGTCCTCCTCACCAACACCCCCCTTCAGCGCCGCGTACCTACTCAGCGGCGAGGACTTAACGCGTGTTAAGTGCTTCACCACCCTAGCTGAGTGATCGGTTAAGTACTCAGCTATCACCTCCCGGCCACCGCATACGTAGCGGTATGAGTAGAGCTTAGCGCCCCTCACGCCTTAAGCCCCTCCCTCGAATCATACTCCGCCCTAACCACGAAGGCGTTAACGCCTAAGCATGCCGTCACCTTAGTAATGCACCTCAGCGCTGCGGCAACACCCCAAGCACGCCCGTTACCCCAGTACCTCAGGGCCTTGTTCAGCTGCTCCTTAACGTGTTGCGGTAGCGGCTTAATTAGCCCGGCGTCCGTAACCACACCCACAACCTTACCCGCCTTGTGGAGGCGTAGTAGTGTTGATGGAGTAGCCGGTATTACGTACCTCATCAACCCACCTGAGCCTCCGTCCCGGCCCGCTAGTCCCTCTGGGATTACGGGGGCTAGCGTTGAGTCACGTATGAATGAGCCTCCGAGCTCGGTAAGTAGTTCGGCAGCCCTCCTAGACCCCTTCATGTAGTCAGTCACTATGTCCTCCATGCGCGATATCAGCCGCAGCTCCCGCCCCCTTAACGCGTTCAGTATGTGGGAGTACGCGTCACTCAGCACGCTACCGTATCCTGGCTTGGGCGTTATGTCGGGTAAGCCCTGCGGAACCCTGGGTAGGTGTAGGTTCACCTTGCCTTCATGGCTCCTCACCCACTTAATCGTTGCCTCAACTAGGCGCGGGTCATACACCTTGTAGAGACCCGACTTACCGGGCTTAACGGATTCCTCGCTGCCCTCCCACCATAGGAGCGCCCTACCCCTCCTCTCCCCGTACCTCAGGAACCTCCCGGCCCTCTGAACCACCGTGGTTGGTGGGGCGGCGTCCGTGGCGAATATGTTGGACGTTATGTCCACGCCGGCCTCCACCGCTTGGGTGGCTATGACGGCGTATGGCTTAGTGTCCTCCCCCCTCCTCACGCCCTCAGTGATGGTTCCCAGCTTCCTGGCCAGGGCTTCCCTGTCGGCTGCGGTGAATCTTGAGTGGAGGAGCAGCACCCTCTCAGGTTCTATGGGGAGTTCCCTAAGGGCTAGGCGGTACGCCTCGACAGCCTCCCCAACGGTGTTGAATACCGCCAGCACCCTCGGCGGCTTGACGTCGCGGTCCTCACACGCCTTAGCAACCCACTCGACAGCCTCCTTAACCCCTCCGTCAGCACCGCCACTTACGGGCTTGGTCTCCACCACGTACTCCTTGCCCGCCCTGCCGATGATGAAGTCATCGCTCACGCCCCCTGACTCAACCCCTCTTAAGTGGTCCTCGAAGCTAATGACCCGTACCTTTCTCTCCCCATGCCCGCCCGCGACTTCCTTGATTAGCTTAGGTAGTTGCGGCGGCATCGTGGCCGTCATGATTATTAGGTGTTGATCATGCAGGATCGCTTCCCTAGCAAGGAACGATATGAAGGCTAGGGCCTTACCGGAGTCGGCTAGGAGGTGGGCCTCGTCAACAACGATGTTTGAGGTGAATGCCGAGGCCCACGAGAAAACGTAGTGACCCATGGAGCCCCATCCGCGCCCCTCCCCTATTAGGGAGGAGAGAACCTTACTCAGGTCCTCCGGCGCCACGCCCAACATGGTTAACGCTAGGGTATCGACCGTCGTTAGGGTGACTGGCTTCACGAAGTAGAGGGACTCGGGGTGCATCATGTACCTTTTCCCAATAAGGTTCTTACCAAGCCCGCACTCCCCGAATAACTCCTCGAACACACCCACCTGCTGCTCGAGCAACGTCCTCAGCGGGTAAGCGATGACTGCCTTAAGCTCCTCCTCAACACTATACTTAGCCACGGTCAGGGAGATGTCCGTCTTACCGTACCCTGTCGGCGCCTCAACAATGAACACGTTCCTCTCATCCCACTCCTCATCAAGGATGCTGATGACCTTATCCATGAAGGGCCTGCCCGCACCCCCGTGACGGGCGTTGATAACGTCTAAGTAATGCTTCCAGACCCTGACTAAGCCCCGCCACCCCCTCAAGCAGAGCTTCCAAAAACCCGCTCCATTAGCTCCCTAACCGCGTAGTCCAACCCGGCGACCCACCGCCTATAGGTATTCATCCTCCACGCGGCTGCCCCCGACTCACCTCCTCTCACGGCAGCCTCAAGCACGTCAGCAGCATCCCTCAAATGCCTAGCGTACTCGGCCAGCGCGGCAGGGTCGCTTAACGCGACGAACCTGTAGAGGGCGTCGACGGCTTTCAGTACGTGGTCGTTCTCCTCGCAAAGCCTCACACCCCTGCCCTGACCCTTCCACACGAAGAGCTGGACGCACCTCATTAGCGGTGACGACTTACTAACGTGCTCCGATAGTTTCTCGCTTAACCTTCCCTTGAGGAGGGGCTCCCTCCTCGCCTCTATCGGCATGTCTCCGTACACCTTGTATATGTTGCCTTCCTCATCAACCCTAACTAGCCTTAGCCTCAGCGCCTCAATGTCCGTTCCCTCCAACGCCTCAGCGAACTTAACGCTGAGAGCCAACCTAGTCAACACTGCTGGCGGAACCACGGCAGCCTCGAGGAAGTCGGTGATGACCTCCTTACCCGTGTTCCTAACGTTAATCCTCCACCGCAGCGCCTCCGAGGGATCCTTACCGCTCATCATTGAGGTGCTCAGCACTTCAACAACTTCGGACGGGTCTAGGAAGAGGAAGAGGTTAGTGTTACCTACCCTCCCTACGTAGGAGGAGTAAAGGCCTAGGAGGCATGTGAGGGCAGCGTTAATGGACAGCTTCTGACGCACTTGCTCACCCAGCGACGTGAACTCCCACACCCTGAGCGACCCGTACTTGTCGCAAGACTTGAAGAGGGCTAGGCTGAGGAATGGTTCATCGGAACCCACGAAGATTTCCTTACCCTTGAGCCTCACGCTGAGTTCCACGGTTCCGGGACGGTTGAGGGCCTCGGGCTTACTGATGGATACCTCAGCAACCTTACCTATTAGGTTCCCGTACGGAACGATACTAGCTTTACCTCCCTTCTTCTTCTCTGGCCAGAAGTCCTCGGGGTTAACGCCTAGGGACTTGAGGAGGTTGTTTATTGACTTGCGGTCGTTTCGGGTGGACGCTATCTTCACCCCGCTCAACCTTTCCTCGTCCTTCGCCACCTCTCTGAAGGCGCGTGCGAAAGCGTCGTCAGGTAACTCTATGTGGTTAGGCGTCACTCTCCCGCCAGCGACGCTCAGTAAGTACGCCACGCCCTCGTGGAGGGCGGAGCTTAGGAATGACGCGTCCGGAGGAACCTTAAGGATGAGCCTCAATCCTTAATCACCCCCACGACCGCCCCTACCTCCTCAACCTCCAGTAGGGTGCCTTCCTCCGAGGGAGTAACCCACGCCACCGGCTCCTCATCAACAGCGGTGAGCATGGGTGCCGCGAAGGGAATCACTTCTCCTTTCAAGTACCTTAGGGCTGGTGACTCACCCTCAGCGTACGGTTTGAAGGGGTCGGCGTAGGACTCCACGACCCACCTGCCCCTAGGGTCGTACTTAGACACAGCTTTCAGCGGGAAAGAGAACGCCGTTCTTTCCTCAGCACCGCTCGGCAGGAGCTTAACGGGCTTCCTCAGCACGTTGACCACGGAAGCTAGGCTTTCCTTACTCCCCACCCTATGAACCCGCCATAAGTGTTTGGGGCTCAGCAACACTTCCTGCGGGCGCGTTAACGATCTAATCACTGGGTTACGGCGCCATACCAGAACCCACCTGATCGTTGGCGGGCCGCCGCCCAGCGACGTCAGTATGGTCTTGCCTCTTGCTGGGGCGTCAAAGGAGCCCTGGAGATCTTCGATGCTCGGATATTTTATGCCGCCAGCTTCCCTGATCGCTATTACTCTGTTGATGTCTTGGTACTTTATTGGGATGCAGTTCACGGGTTTCATGGCTACCGCTATTAGGTTCTTGGTTAGGGCGTTCATTATTGTCGGTAGTGAGTCTTCCCCG
>Ga0256914_1004409_pt1 | contig 10592 bp, 11 predicted proteins | sample HulkmetaG_FD_191571 | JGI IMG/M metagenome (GOLD analysis project Ga0256914, IMG submission 191571) | Hydrothermal chimney microbial communities from Main Endeavour vent field at the Juan de Fuca Ridge, Pacific Ocean - Hulk | ecosystem: Environmental > Aquatic > Marine > Hydrothermal vents ...
AAGAGAGTCAATAATAATGCTTTTATCTAAAACGCGTGTCCCTTCATCAGCAATGACTTCGCCTGAAATAATTTTGAGAAGTGTTGATTTACCACAACCATTTTGCCCTACAATCGCTACACGTTCGCCTTCATTTAATTGAAAGTCAACCCTTTGTAGTAGTTGTTTTACATCGTAGTTTTTAGAGATATTGAAGAGACCGACGAGTGCCATATAAAGTCCTTGGAATAAAGTTTGGTATTTTAGCGTAAATCTACGAATTTAAGAAATTATAGAGTTATAAAATATGTTCCATATTACTAACAATTTATAATTTTTTTACTATATTTATGTTATAGTAAAAAAGGACAAATAAAAAGGATACTGATATGAAAGTTATGGATAAAAAAAACAGTTCGCTTGTGCGTGGTTCAACAATGAGTAAAAATATTATTACAGCTGGTTTAGCATTTTCTATATCAACTTTTACTACATTGAAACCTATAGACAAAGAAGAATTTGCTCCTAGTAAAAAGAGCCAAAATCAATTTAATGAGCTAAAAATTGAAAGTGATGCTTACGATATGATACGAAAACTGCTCTAGCTAAACCTCATCTACTCATATTTCTTTATTTGGGTAGATGAACATTTAACTTTGATAATATGTTATAATTACTTTATTCTAATTCTATCACGAAAGACCTCCAATGAATCTACTCTATCCCGTAAAAGTAAAAAATAATTTTATATTTAATCCTACCTCTCGCGACTTTATTGTCGATGAGATTCCTCTGTATGAATTTACAGGCGAGGGCGAACACCTCATCGTGCATGTACGAAAAAAAGATATGACCACATGGGAGATGATTTCTGCCATTGCTAAGTATTGTAAAATAAAACAACGTGATATAGGTTATGCAGGATTAAAAGATAAACATGCAATGACCATGCAGTACATTTCGTTATTAGCAAAAGACAACGAAGAGAAGCTCAAAACCTTTAACCATGACAAAATAAAGATACTCTCTACGACTAGACATAACAATAAAATACGTACAGGGCATTTAAAAGGTAACCATTTTAAAGTACGTCTCAAAAAAGTTTTAGGTGTTCAAAAAGATAAACTGAACTCGGTGTTAAAATGGATAAAAAAAGAGGGTGTGCCAAACTATTTTGGAAATCAACGTTTTGGAAACTCTGGAGATAACTGGAAAGAGGGCAAAGAGATTTTAGAGGGAACTCTGAAAATACGTGATAGAAAGACAAGAACCTTTCTAATTAATGCCTATCAGTCGTATCTGTTTAATAATTGGCTCTCTAAGCGTATAGAGCTTTCAATGTTACTAGAGGCATTTTCTCAAAGCGATGCTGAAAAGGTTTTTAATCTGCCCGACAACTCTTTGGAAGGTACAAAATCACAGCCTCATTTTTTTAAAATATTAGAAGGCGATTTAATGATGCACTACCCTTATGGTCGTCTATTTGAATTGGAATCTATGGAAGAAGAGGCAAAACGTTTTTCTGAATTTGATATTGCTCCATCGGGTCTATTGGCAGGTAAGCGTGTAACTACCAGTGAAAAAGTAGCAGGGCTTATTGAACAAAATTACAATGAAGAGATAAACGAGAATGGTGCTAGACGTTATGCATGGATAAAAGTAACCGATATAAAAAAGACTTATGTTGAAGAGAAAGCACATTACGAATTGGAATTTACTCTGCCTAAAGGGTCATATGCAACCAATGTACTAGATGTATTGCGTGGAGAAGCTGTAAGGAGCTAAGGGATTTTTACAGCCCTAGCTCTTTAAGTCTATATTTCATTACAGCTCCATCATCATCTGCAAAATAGATATTCTCTTTGTTGTCAAAAGTTATCCCTTCTTGGGCAAATTTAGGCAACTGAATCTTTTTTTTGATTTTACTCTTTTTTATGCTGTAACGATAGAGAGTATCTTTTTTATCCGATACTATATAGAGCTTTTTTTTATGGTACTGCATTCCTGCTGAGTCTATAATTCCATGCTCAATTGTTTTTACAACTTTAGCATACTTGTCTCCTACTTTTAAAACCAAGAGTTTAGAATCTTTTTTTGTTTTAGCTTGTATCGAGACGTAGTACAAATCTTTTATTTTTGTAATTCCTTCAATACCTGCTTTTTTAGAAAATTTAAAATCTTGACCTTTTATTTTAATAAGCTTGCTTTTGAGGGTTTTTCGATTGACTTCTAATAGTTTACCATCTTCGAGAGCAAACATAAATGTTTTCTCTTCACAGACCACACCCTCTAAGTCATATTTTCCGAGTTTATGTTCGCTTAGTATTGCCCCTTCTGGACTAAGTTCATAAAAAGAGCCTTCATCGTTGGCAACTACTAAACTGTCGCTGTTTTGACAATACGAAATTCCCGATGCTTCAGGAATAGAGGCAATTTTATGTTGAGTGGTATCGGCACAGGCATTAAGCAGTAGCAGTGAACTTAGTAGAATTACTTTCATTGTTTTCCTTATATTTTTCTATCAAATCAATATGGTAGGTATTTTTAAACTCATATAGAGCATCTTCTAAAAACTCCATTAAAGCCTCTTCTGTCTTCTCTCCAACCATTGGTTCGACTAAGACTATGTTGTCTGCTCCTAAAAAATAGACCGTTGGTGTCCCATTGGGAGGAGTAAGCCCATCGGGGAATTTTTCGCCATAATAAAACTTCTTAATTACAAAATATTTATCTAATAATGCTTTTGGTTTATTTAGTTTCATGGTTTGTTCGAGTTTATCGCAAGAGGGGCAGTGGGGTTGTGTAACAAATAGGATGCTGATTTTATCAGGTACAATAATCTCTTTTTTGGATTGTTCATCTGTCGAAAAACAAGCACCCATAAAGAGAAGGATAAAGAGCAAACTTAGATGTTTAAATAGGGACATTAGTAATTTCCTTTTTATCTGCATTGTATCTAAAAAAATGTTTTAGCTATAATTTCATATGAAATTTTACCGTATCTATATAGAATTAACAAATATCTGTGGACTTCGTTGTTCTTTTTGTCCCACAAAAGAGTTGCCTAATGAGACTATGAGTTTAGAGTTCTTTGAATCTATCATAAAACAGGCTAAGAGCTTTACATCAGAGATTGCTTGTCATGTGGTGGGCGACCCTTTGACACTATCTAATCTAAAAGAGTACCTTGATATTATTCATCGTTATAAAATGCGTGCTATGTTAACTACTTCTGGGTACTTTATGAAAAAACATGGCTACGATACACTCTTTCATCCTTCTATAAAACAGATTAATATCTCATTGAATGCCTTTAATAAAAATGATACGGCTTTTACCTTTGAGCAGTACATGAAACCTATTTTAGAGTTTTGTCATGAAAAGGTACGACGTAAAGAGGAGAGCTTTATCAATCTTCGTATGTGGAATCTTGATGAGGTTATGAGTGAACAGAGTTTTAATGTAGAGCTGTTTAAAAAGCTAAATAGTGAATTTAATGTAGCTATAGAGTTAGCAAAACTAAACCCAAAAGAGAAAAAAAATATACGTTTGGACTATAAAGTATTATTACATTTTGATAACTATTTTGAATGGCCTTCTATGAGCAACAAGAACTATGGTCACGGAACATGCCAAGGATTAAGCTCTCATATTGCTATTTTGGCTAATGGAAAAGTCATTCCCTGTTGTTTGGACAATGATGCGATTATAGAATTAGGAAATTTAAAGCATAAAGCCTTAGCAGAGATTATTTATGGGCAGAGAGCCAACTCTATGAGAGAAGGCTTTAACAAAGGGCTGTGTTCAGAAGAGTTGTGCTTAAAATGTTCGTACAAGGAACGATTTAACTAATTGTAGCTATTTTAAAATCTCATAAAAGAGCCTATCTTTGTTTTTTTGTAAATAGACAAAAGCCTCTTCACTCAAAGAGAAGTGAGACATAACGTATTTAATCTTTAGAGTATACATTTCAAAAACAGGGTTTTCAGCGATAAACTCTTTTTTGTTTTCTCTAAAATGCAGTACCTCATCTAAACTAATATCTCTTTGGTCACTTTTACAATGAATAAGAACAACCTCTTTGTCTCGCTTTGCAACAAAGTGAATATTTCTATCGTAGGAACCTTTCTCTTTACTATAGTCCCAAATAGTATATCCTGCCTGTTTATATTTCTTGTAAACGTGCATTTTATAACTATGAGAATCAACTGTTTCATTTCTAATATTTTTAAAACTTTTAATGGCTAAGATTAACTCTTTATCTCCAAGAATTCCTCGATTCCATAAAATCTCTCGATGCTCTTTTTTAGCACCTTTCTCTTTTCCAAGTTCAGTTGTGGCTAGCCATAAAAAATATTTTCTTTTAATCCATTGAAGTTCTAAAAATATTTTGTTTAATGCTTTTCTCTCTATATCAAAGTATTGGGCAATCTGTATCGTGCTAATGGTACTAGGAGAAATAACAATTTCGTTTTTTTTAGGCACAGTAGACATGATTCTTTCCTTTTAACTTTATTGTTATTATAGTTTATAATAATGCTTTAAATGATTATCTTAAATAAAGAGTAAAAGCCATAATAAAGTCTATTTTAAGCTGTTTAGGACACAAGTTTTGATGATAAAAATCAATTATGTAGTTAATCTTGTGATTTTCTATTACTAAAGTAATAATATTAAAAATTATGCGTGATATATCTCTATAACATGCTAATATTCTTTATAAAATTCATGGGGAGCATTACTGTTTTGATTAAAAAGACACTAGTGATAGTACTCTTTTTAGCTTTTTTTATCTCAACCCTTTCTGCTAAAAAAGATAACTATCTAAAATCTACACATTTAAAGGGGAACACCCTCACGCTTACATTTAAATATAAACTTGATGATGTTAAGTTTTTTACCTTAAAAAATAGAGGTATTATAAAATACGTCTATGACATTAAAAATGCTGTATTACCAAAAACAAAAAGCATCAAAAATTACAAACATGCAGGGGTAAATGCCTTTAGAATGGGGCAGTTTTCTAAAAAATACTTGCGTGTTGTTATTGAATCTAAATATAAGAATTATAAAACTTATGCTATTCATAATAACGTGCTATTACTGAAACTACCAAAGGTTAAAAAAACTAAAATATTCAGACCTAAAGGTAGAGCAAAAAAAATTAATAGGTACTCTCCTACTGTCATTATTGATGCAGGTCATGGTGGTTATGATATTGGTGCATCCTATGGAAAAATTATAGAGAAAAAAGTTACGCTCTCTTTGGCACTAAAGTTACAAAAACAACTCGCCCATCGAGGGTACAAGACGCAGATGACAAGAAACCGTGACCAACATCGTCATCTGTTTGAGAGAACCGATTATGCAAATAGTAAAAAAGGAAATGTTTTTATATCGCTTCATACCAACGCAGCACCACGAAGAAAAAATAAAAAGTATCTCTATAAAGGAATAGAAGTTTTTTATATGAGAGGTAAAAGCCGAAAAAAACGTTACTCTAGTCGAAAAATTTATATTGGGGAGTGGAAAAAGAAAAAATCAGCATATTTAGCCAAAGAGATTAAAAAGAATATGCTTGCATCGGTTCGCACAAAACACATTGTTTTGGATAAAGGAGTTAAACAAAATAACTTTTGGGTACTTCGTGGTACAAAAATACCTGCTGTTCTTATTGAGAATGGATATATTACTGATAAATATGAAGGAGAGCGTCTCATTACAGATTCCTACCAAAATCTTTTAGTTAAAGGGATTGTCGATGGTGTTGATGTCTATTTTAATAGGAAGTAAAAAACAACTATGATAAAATGCGATAATTATTAATATAGACTAAGGAATAAGATTGTTAAGCACAGTAAATATAGTACAAAGATATGGTAAAAGAGTACTTTTTGATAAAATTAGCATCACATTAGATAGTGGAAAGCGTTATGGATTAATTGGAGCAAATGGAGCAGGAAAGTCAACATTTTTAAAGATTCTTGCAGGAGAGTTAGAGCAAACAGATGGAACAGTTCATATACAACCAGGACTCAAAATGGGTGTTTTGGGACAGAACCACTACGCTTTTGAAGATTTTACTCTAGCAGATGCTGTTCTCTATGGAAATAAAAAACTCTACGATGCTCAAAAAGAGAAAGAAGACCTATATATGACAGGAGACTTTGAAGATGACAAAGTAAACGAACGTCTTGGAGAGCTAGAGATGATTTGTGCCGATGAAGACCCAACATATGAGTCTGATGTAAAAATTGAAAAATTACTTGAGGCTTTAGGTTTTCCATCGAGTGTTCATGGCGATTTAATGTCATCACTAACAGGAGGGGACAAGGTAAAGATTCTTCTTGCACAGGTTCTCTTTTTAAAGCCTGATATTCTTCTACTTGATGAGCCTACCAACTCACTAGACATTGAGACCATTGCATGGTTAGAGCGTGAACTAAAGCGTCATGAAGGTGTAATGATTGTTATCTCTCACGATAGACACTTTCTTAACAATGTAGTAACACACATACTTGACCTTGACTTCTCTAATATACGAGAGTTTACAGGTAACTATGATGATTGGTACATCGCTGCGAATCTAATAGCAAAACAAGCACAGACAGACCACGCTAAAGGGATGAAAGAGAAAGAGGAGCTAGAGAAGTTTATTACCCGTTTCTCGGCAAATGCTTCAAAAGCTAAACAAGCAACATCGCGACAGAAACAACTTGATAAATTGGACGTACAAGAGATTAAGCTCTCATCACGAAGAGACCCTTCTATAGCCTTTAAACCTCATCGAAATTTAGGGAATGAGATTCTTGAAGTTAAAAACGTAGGAAAGTCTTATGATGATTTAGAAGTCTTTACAGACATCTCATTTAAAGTAGAAGGAGATGATAAGATTGCTATTATTGGTGGTAATGGGGTAGGAAAGTCAACTCTATTGGAAATTATCATGGAAAAGCTTCCTGCTGATAATGGTTCATTTAACTGGGGGCAAACAGTAACTACAACTTATTTCCCTCAAAATTCAACAGACTTGGTAGTTGGTAGTGATAAGCTATATGAATGGATTCAAGGACATGATGCAAAATGGCATATAGATGAAATTCGTCAATGTCTTGGTCGTATGCTATTTTCAGGAGAAGAGCAGGGGAAATCTGTAGGCGATTGTTCAGGTGGAGAGAAACACCGTGTAATGCTCTCTAAGATGATGATGGATTCAGCAAACTTTCTAGTGCTCGATGAGCCAAACAATCACTTGGACTTAGAGGCGATTATCTCTTTAGGAGAAGCTCTACATAATTATAAAGGTGGGGTTATCTGTGTATCACACGATAGAGAACTTATTGACGCATTTGCAAACAGAATCATTAAAATAAATAACGATGGAACAATTCTTGATTTTGAGGGTTCATACGAAGAGTTTATTGAGGCTCATGGGCATTAATTTATAAAAAATAAAACCCCTATATTTAGGGGTTTAAATGAACTTTTACCCCATACTAAAATACTTTTATTTTTTATAGTATTTTGATGAGGTTAAATAGATAGTTTATTTACTATTTCTTTTTAATATAAACACTTCCACAAAATCTATCAAAATCATTAATAATACGACTCATTCTATCATTGGCTCTAAGCTCGGAATAGGGGCGTTCATCATAATAATAGAGAATATTAGGAACATCTTTACGCAGATGGGTATCAGAGGGTTTTACTTTTCCATTGGCTAGTTCCATTACAAAATAGAGAGCAGGGTAGTAAGTGTACTCTTCAAAGGTAGATATAACCACATCGTAGTCATGATAATTCTTTAATACTTTATCAATGTTATGCTTGGCTAGTTGAATCTCTTTTTCTAAATTGCCTCTTAGTACTTTAGCTTGTTCATCTGTTATTGAGCTATCTTCCTCTTTTATCTGTTTTTCTAAAATCACTCTTGATTTATTTTTCCAAATTTCATATTCAGCAGGAAGAGCTTTAAGAACCTTTGCAGGGTCAAATATCTCTTTCTTCTTATGTTTCATAGAAAGCGTATATTTAAACGCTGGCTCTTTTGGATTAATAATTTTGGCATAGTCATAAAAGTGGTTTTTCTTCTCTATACCATTTTCTATATTGTCGGCTCGTACTCGAAGTTCCAAATCCAACACTTGATTTAGAGTTGTTTTTTTGACTAAATAAAGTGTGATTCCATTGTAGTCTATTTTCTTTGCATGGCTCAATATGGATTCTAACTCTTTGTGTATTCTATTACTATTCATTCTAAATTCCTATTTTATTTATTATAGAGCTTGTCCAAAACATCAGTAGCTGTTCGTCGTCTTTCATTATCCATATGGGTATACGCTCTGGTGGTTGCAGGGTCTTCATGCCTCATCATGTCTTGAACTAAAGCTAAATCCTTAACTTTTGAATATAATAATGTTCCATAAGTATGACGTAGTAAATGAGCACCTTCTTTGTCTTTTACTATACCTGCATAGTGAAGTAGCTCTTTTATTTTATGAGAAGCAGAAGATGCAGAAGCCTCTCTTTTAGGATTTTGAGGCGACGAAAAAAGTAGATTATTAGGGGCTTCTACTTCTGTTAGCCATAATCTTAAATAGGGTTCAAGGGAATCTTTATTTACTTCAATAATGGAATTTTTATTCCCTTTTCCAGTGATTTTTATAAGTAAGTAACCATCTTTTTCTTGCATTTTCTTCTTCTCTATTGAGAGAGCTTCTGAAATACGCATGCCTGTATGTAAAATAATACGAACCAATAAATTGTAGAATAGGGCAGAGCGATCGGAAATAAAGTTATAACTATTTAATGCTTCTAAAAATTGTTGTACCTCTTCTTCAGTTAGGTAAGAAGGAATTTTATTTCCTGCTTTTCCAGAGAGTCCTTGCCAATTTGAAATTTTTAGATGGTAGATAAAACCATTTCCTGAGTTTGGCTCATTTTCATTATGTTCCGAGAGATAATTAAAAAAGTTAGAGATAGCATTGCGATAATTCTTTTTGGTGGCATCACTCATTCCTGCTGTTGCTGAAGTGAGGTAGTCAATAACAATCTCATCATCAATCTCTTTTAGAGAATTTAATCCTTGAGTTATAATATAAGCATATAATTTTTGAACAGGAATAAAAAAACTCTTAACTCCTTCAATTCCTGCTTTACGAATCTCTTTTACTATTAGGGCTATCTCTTCGATAGATTCAGGAGAGTTGTTTAGTGCAATAATTGCCGTTTGAATTGCTTCTTGATTTTTTACTTTTCTTGCCGAGAGTGTATTAGTTTTGTATTTAATATAACGAGTAATCCAAAAAATCAAAGACTCTTGAATGCTCTTATCTATATCTAAGGGGAAACGCATTTTATTTTTTACCTTCTAATTTTTTACCTTTATTATATCATATTAAGAGGTGTAAAAAAATCATAACATAATATACTCTTAAAATAAGAGCTTTATTGTTTCGAATATACTCTTACACGAGTAAAATGGCTTATTTAAAAGCGATATAATCATAACATAATACTAAATTATGTTATGATTGCTAAATTAGTTTAAGGATTTCACAAAATGAGGCTAGAGAAGGGCGATATTTTAACAGATTTTAGACGTTGGCTAAAGTCGTATCTGCGTAATGCAAAACATAGAGAAGTTTCTAAAAATTCTATGATTATTTATAATAGAGTATTTGATAAATTAGAAGAGTTTATTATAGAACAGGATGAGGCAGAGAAAATAACAGAAATAGATAAAGAGTTCATATTGTCTTTTCTAGAATATTTTGAAGAGAATGCAAAAGTAGAGCGTTTTTCAACAAAAACAAAAACTCTATATATTTCGGTGTTAAAATCTCTTTTTGTTTACATCTCTGATAATAATGATGATTTCTATACCTATGAAAAAGAGTTCAAAGGGATTATGCCTAAAAAAGCAAACAAGAGTAAAAAGGTCTCATATTTAAGTGATAGTGATGTAGAAAAACTTTTAGCATATATCACAAACTCTTTAGAGAGTAAGAAACACTATGCATATATACATGCATTAGGAATCAAACTTATGCTTTTTGCAGGGCTTCGAGTTTCAGAGGTTTTGTCATTAACCCTAGAAGATATTCAAATATCAGACTTAAGCAATAACGATGGAGAAAAAGACTTTTATGAGATTCATTTGAAAGATACCAAGTCAAAAGAGGAGCAAACAGCATTGATTAAAATAGAACATATAGAAGAAGAGATAGCTTATTTTAAGGCTTTACATGCAGAAGATGAGTCTATTTTTAGAGCAAAAAACAGTGAAAAATTGATAAATCGAAGTAATTTCTATGTTTCTATATCTACTATTATGTCTAAATTAAATATTAAGGGTAGGGGTTTGCACATTCTACGACATACTTGTGCCATGCAACTGTTTAGAAAGACAGGTAATTTATTGGTTCTAAAAGAGACCTTGAGACATTCTGACATAAAGACAACAATGATTTATGCTCATGCTGAAAAACGGGATATTGCTGATGCAATGAGATAACATCCTAGTGTCAAAGAAGATACTAGGATGCTATCTATTTTCAGGAAATTCATCTTTCCTGAAAATATATAACAAGAGCTAGACTATTATTGTA
>Ga0256914_1004410_pt1 | contig 10591 bp, 12 predicted proteins | sample HulkmetaG_FD_191571 | JGI IMG/M metagenome (GOLD analysis project Ga0256914, IMG submission 191571) | Hydrothermal chimney microbial communities from Main Endeavour vent field at the Juan de Fuca Ridge, Pacific Ocean - Hulk | ecosystem: Environmental > Aquatic > Marine > Hydrothermal vents ...
GACCACAAAGGCGAAATAGTCACTTTCGACCAAATAGACGAAAAACTGTTGGCGAAATTGGATGAGTAGAAAATTTTTCATATTCATATCCTTTCTCTGCCTCCTTTTGGGGGCGGAGATAGTTTATCTCTCTTCAAAGAGGAGTTTAACGCCCAAAAAGATAGAACTCAAAAAGTATCTCGTATCATCCTCCCACATAACGGATCTTGCCGTATCCAACGAAACCAGAAGCGTCAGACAAAGAAGCACGGTTGAGGTTTTTTCGGTATTTAGCGAAAGTCCGGAACTTTTGGAATATTTCCCGACGACTTTCGTTTACGCTCCCTCTTCAAATCTGAAAATAACGCCTTCAAGGATTGAAATTGAATAGAGTGTTTAACGTCTTGCTATTTGAATACTCCATAAACTCTTTAAAAAGAAGAGGAGTAAAAAATCTCTTCGTTCTTATCATTTTTTCGCTGCTGATTTTTATCCTCTCTTCGATATTTTTCATATCCGCTTCCCTAAGAGAGGAGCTGATAAGCACGGTTGACGCTCTCCCGGATATCATCGTATCGAAAATAAAAGCGGGAAGGCAATACGACATAGAAACCGATAGGAGCGAAGAGATTTTACAGATTCCCGGAGTGGAAGATACGATCCCGCGCGTGTGGGGATATTATTATTATCAAAAAGCCGGAGTAAACTTTTCGGTGGTCGGCTTGAAGGAGTTTGAAAACAACTATAAAAAGGAGTTTGACAAAATAGCTCAGGATATCGATTTCACCGAACTTAGAGAAAAACCTTCGATGATCGTCGGAGCGGGAGTGAAAAGAGTCTTAACCGCAAACTATTATAAAGAGTATTTCAACTTCGTAAAACCGAACGGAGATTTTCAAAGAGTCTATATAAAAGGAGTTTTCAAAGGAGAAAACGAATTCGAAACGAACGACATAATTTTTCTTGACGAGGAGATAGCGAGAAAAATTTTCGGAATGGAAGAAGACAAAGCGACCGATATAGTGGTGAAGGTGGCAAATCCCGCCGAAGTTCAAACGATAGCGAAAAAAATAAGACTCCTCTATCCCGATACGAGAGTCATAACGAAAAACGATTTGAAAGTCTCCTATCAAAACATATTCGATTATAAAAGCGGCATATTTTTAGCTCTTTTCGTCGTAGCCATATTCACCTTTTTTATGATAGTTTACGACAAAATAAGCGGACTAACGAGCGAGGAGAAAAAAGAGATAGGTATCCTAAAAGCCATAGGATGGAGGATAGAGGATATATTGAAAGAGAAATTTTACGAAGCTTTCATCATCTCGATAACGGCGTTTCTAATAGGCGTTACTCTCTCTTTGGCTTTCGTATATATCTTCGACGCTCCGCTGATAAGGGACATTTTTACCGGTTATTCCGTTTTGAAACCTCCTTTTAAAATCCCTTTCGTATTCGATTTTCAAACGGTGGCTCTCATATTTTTCACGACCGTTCCCGTATATATAGCCGCCTGCATAATTCCTTCCTGGAAAACGGCAACGCTGGAAGCGGACGAGGTGATTAGATGATAGAATTTAAAGGCGTAACGAAGATCTTCAATCAAAAAACGGCAAACGAAACGGTGGCTTTAAAAGATATCTCTTTTTCCGTAAAAAACGGAGAATGCGTTTTGCTAAAAGGTCCGAGCGGAAGCGGAAAGAGCACGATACTCTCTCTCATAGCCGCTTTAAGCAAACCGACGTTCGGAGAGGTGATAGTGGATAACGAAAGAGTCTCCAAACTCCCCGACAACTTCGCGGCTCTTTTTAGAAGAGAGCATATAGGATTCATATTCCAAAAATTCAATCTCATCCCGACTCTTACCGTATCGGAGAACATCGCCATTCCCCTTCTTCCGAGCAACCTCTCCAAAAAGGAGATAGAAGAGAGAGTGAAAAAAGTTATGAGAGAGTTTTCGATAGAGCACAAAGAGAAAATGGAAGTTAAAAATCTCTCCGGAGGCGAGCAGCAAAGAGTGGCGATAGCGAGAGCTTTGGTCAACGATCCGGACATCGTTTTGGCGGACGAACCGACGGCGAATCTCGACGAAAAACTATCCGAAAATTTTTTAGAATTTCTAAAAAAAATAAAAAAAGAGGGGAAAACAATCATAGTATCCACTCATGATCCGATATTTTTCGAAAATCCCCTCTTCGATAAAACGCTCGAAATTCTAAGAGGAAAACTTCTATGAGTCTTCTTACTCCGGAAGTTTTGGCGATTTTGCTGATAGATTTTATATTTTTGATTTTTTCCCTAATAGCCTTCTTCTTAAGCGTTAAAATCGTCCTAAAATGGGACATAAACGCAACGACTCCGCTTCAATACTCTTTAGAAAAACAAAGTTATCTGATAGCGACGATCATAAAATACATTCTGTTTTTAAAGATTCCTCTTTTTATATTTTTTATATTTACGATGGATAAACTCTCCAACGTCATACCGGGAGCGATGTGCGCCGCAGGCGTCGTTAACGCCACTTCCTACGGTTTCCCTCTGCTTATTTTAAAGATAATAAATCTATATCTTTTCGGGTTTTGGCTCATTTTACACAAATTCGACATGCAAAGCCCGGACTATCCTTTTACGAAAACGAAATTTCTGTTTTTCATATTTATATTTTTCTCCTTAAGCGCGGAGATAGTTTTGGAATTTCTTATGTTTGAGGGGATAGATCCCGCAAAAATAGTAAGCTGTTGCGGAACTCTCTTTAGCGCGGCTAAAACTTCGGGAATCTCCTCTTTGATGTCTCTTCCCCACGCCCCCGTTATCGTACTTTTTTATCTCTCTTTCCTATCGATAGCGGTTTTGTATAAAATAAAAAACGATATACTTTTCGCAATAGCGAATCTTTGGTTTCTAATCATCTCCATCTTCTCTCTCATCCTCTTTTTCTCGACATACATTTACCAGCTCCCCACGCACCACTGCCCCTTTTGTCTTTTGCAAAAAGATTACTATTATATAGGCTATTTTTTATACTTTTTTCTATTTAGCGGTACTTTTTGGGGAACGGCGGTTATGTTTTCGCACTTTTTTCTCAAAAAGAGGATATCTCTTTGGTATAATTTCTCTTTAATATTCGACACTCTTTACGTAATAACGATCAGTCTATATCCGATCGTCTTTTATATAAAAAACGGGGTTTGGTTATGAAAAAATTTATTCTGTTTGCTTTTACGATTCTATCCCTTTCTCTGCTTATAAGCGGATGCGAAAAAAAGGAGCTCGTCTTCGAAGGAAATAAAGAGAAAAAACCGATCTCGTTCAAACTGCACGAAGTTCAATGCCCCAAATGCCATATGGAAGTCGATACCTTAAAATATGCGGTTCAAGTCGTGCTAAACGACGGCAAAACCTACATCTTCGACGATCCGGGATGCGTTATCTTGTGGCTTGAAGAGAACAAAATAGATCCAAAAAGCGTAACGATATGGGCTCACGCCATAGATACGAACAGATGGATAGACGCAAAAAAAGCTTACTACTCCCTAACGGACAAAACCCCGATGGGATACGGTTTCGGAGCTTACGAACATAAGAAAAAGGGATTTATAACCTTTCAAGAGATGAGAATAAAAATGTTAAGAGGGGAAAATCTTACAAATCCCAAAATAAGGAAGAAACTATTAGGCTACTAACGGAAAATATATTTACTCTCATACCTCAAAACGGCGAGGAAGAGATATTTGAGACCATATTTGAAAACGAAAGAGTAAAAATAGAGAGAATTATCTCGTACGGGCAAACTTCTCCCGTCGGTTTCTGGTACGATCAGGAGCAAAACGAATTCGTTATCGTCCTAAAGGGAAAGGCTCGATTGGAATTTGAAAACGAAGAGATCACTATGAAAGAGGGAGATTACGTTTTGATTCCCTCTCGCGTAAAACATAGAGTATCTTTCACCTCAAATCCTACGATATGGCTGGCAATCTTCTTTTAAGGATTTCAAATGGTTTATGACGTTTTGATAGTCGGCGGAGGAATTATCGGTCTAAATATCGCAAGAAACATAAAAAGAAAAGAGCCCTCTTTGAAAGTCGCCTTAATAGAGAAGGAAAAAAGCGTCGCTATGCACTCAAGCGGCAGAAACAGCGGCGTTTTGCATGCGGGATTTTATTATACTTCCGACTCTCTAAAAGCCAAATTCACGAAAGAGGGAAACAGACTTTTAAAAGAATTTTGCAAAGAGAGGGGTTTGAAGATAAACGAATGCCAAAAGGTGGTCGTAGCCCAAAACGAAGAAGAGCTCGAAGGTTTGAAAGAGCTTAAAAGAAGAGGAGAGAAAAACGGAGTTTCGCTCGAATGGCTGGATAAAAAGGAGCTTGAGAGACTCTTCCCCGAAGCCGATACCTACGAAAAAGCCCTCCTATCTCCGACAACCGCTACGGTAGATCCCAAAGAGGTTACGGAGGCTTTCGAAAAAGAGGCTCGAAATTTGGGAGTGGAGATATTTTTGGACACGAAATATCTCCAAAAACTATCAAAAGAGATGATTCTTACAAACAGGAAAATCTTTAAATTCAAAACTTTCATCAACGCCGCCGGATTATATGCCGACAAGATAGCTAAAGAGTGGGACGCGGGAGAAGAGTTCGTAATAATCCCTTTTAAAGGAATATATCTGAAAGATTCCCTAAACTCGATAGACCTCTCAACCAACATCTATCCCGTTCCGAATCTGAAAAACCCCTTTTTGGGAGTCCATTTCACACTGACGGTAAACAACGAAGCGAAAATCGGACCTACCGCCATTCCGGCTTTCTGGAGAGAAAATTACGAAGGCTTGGAAAACTTCAATCTGTCGGAGATGGCGGAGATTTTATACTACGAAGCGAAACTTTTTCTAACGAACGCTTTCGGTTTTAGGGATCTTGCGATAGAAGAGATGAAAAAGTATAACAAAGAGTATTTTCTCTCTTTGGCAAAAGCTTTAACCAAAAAAAGAGACCTCTCCTCGTTTAACAAATGGAGCGCCCCCGGAATAAGGGCTCAGCTTCTAAACAAAAAGAGTCTCAAACTCGTGCAAGATTTCGTAGTGGAGAAGAGAGAGAACTCCATCCACGTTCTAAACGCCGTATCTCCCGCTTTTACCTCCTCGATTCCCTTTACGGAGTGGATAGTGGAAAACTATTTCAATCCCTCTTAAACTCATCTTGGATACAATAACGGGTAAAATTTTTATAAAAGGAAGTTATATGAGACTATTGAAAACGGTTGCTTCTATTTTTTCGATTATTTTGATCTTTTCAACAACAATAACAGCGAAAGAAACAAATTCGACAAAATCGGCTGATAAAAACGTCTCTTCAGCCAAAAAATCAAAACAAGAGGAGTATCCGAAATTTACGCTAAAAGACGTAAACGGAAACAGCTACGAAATACAGGCGGTTAAATGGGGACTGACCTTTCCGAGTCTAAAAGACAAAAAGGCGGTTGCCGTTTTGATGTTCGGAGAGCACTGCCCTCCATGTTTAAAAGAGATTCCTAACTTGGTCGAAGTTAAAAACAAATATAAAAAAGAGTTCGAGATTTTGGCTCTTCAAGTACAAGATAAAGTGGATAAAAAATCTTTGGAAAAATTAATAAAAGAACATAAAATCAACTATCCGATCATTCAGGGAAGAAAATTTATGGATTTTATCTACTATTTCGCAAAAAAAAGCGGATGGCTCGGTTCCGTTCCCTACATACTCATATTCGACAAAGAGGGACACGTAAGATTTTCAAATCTGGGATATACCGACAAAGAGGCTCTCGAGCAGGGAGTTAAAGAAGCTTTAAAAACTCAAACAAAGAAGTAAGAACTCCTTTTCTTACTTCTTTTTAACGAAACCGCATCGATCTTCGTTTTACGAATCCTTTCGCTTTATAGAATATTCTTCATAAATTTTCTCAATTACAAAATATTCGGAACGCAATTTGCTTCTTATATAAAACATAACTAAAATTAAAGGAAAAAATAGAATGAACGTTCACGGCATTAGCGCGCAACAAGCACAATATATGCACAAACAGAGCGGCGGAAACGGTTCTCACGGAGCGATGAGAGAGATTATGCAACGACTTCCTCAAGAAGACAGAGAAGCTTTGAAAGAGCAAATCCAAAGTTTAGATTCATCCCAAAAAAAAGAGTTTATGAACCGACTATCAAAACTTGATTTTACCGATACCGATCCGAACGAAATTTTATCCTCCGTTTCGGATATTTTAAACTCGTTCGAAACATCTTCTTCGCAATCCTCTCTTTTGGATCAATACGCCTAAAACTTCGCGCCGAAGAGGATTAAAATCTCTTCGGTGCGGAAAAAGCCTCAATCCTTATCGTACAAAATTTTATGAAGTTTATTCTCTATCTCCTCGGCTTCCCATAAAATCTGTTTTTTGATGGTTCTTTTCGTAAAAATTCTTAAAACCACTTCAAGAAGATAAGATAAAAAGAAAGCTCCGGCCACATACCACCCGACCATGGGCATCTTTTGATGCGTATAGGCAAGAGCGAACGCCGCCGCGCTAAAGGCTCCCAATGCGGCCAAAAATACCAAAACCGCATTCGCTTTCGTATCTTTATACTTAAAAAGATGCCCCACATGCACGAATCCTTGAATCAATAAAACCACGATAGCCGCAATAGTCGCTATTTCGTCAAGATCCAAAAACAAAATCATGGGAACGATAATCAAAGCCGAAACTATTAAACCCTCGCTACTGTTAAAAACGTTATATTCGTAAATTTTCGGAAGTTCCCCTTTTTTAGCCAAATCATAACTTATCTGAGTGGCGGCGTATAAAGAGGCGTTAATGGCGGAAGTGGAGCTTATCAAAGCGACCGCCGCCATAATCTTAAAACCGATATCCCCGAACGCCGGTTTAGCCGCCTCCGCCAAAGCGTAATCTTTAGCTTTAATCACTTCGCTCAAAGGCAGATTTCCCAAAACGGCAACCGCCGTGGCGACATACAAAAGCATCACGAATCCTATCGCTATCATCATCGCTCTTAGCATGTTTTTTTGAGGATTTTCCATATCTTCTACGCTATTTGTTATGACGCTAAATCCCTGATAAGCAAAAAACACGAGTCCCAATGCGTAAAAAAGATTTATATTTATCGAAGAGACGGAAAATTGCAAATTCTTGGGATCCACATAAAAAAGAGCCGCGATAACGAAAAGTATCAACATCGATAATTTAGTAACGACTATCAAATTTTCGCTTTTTGCCACTATGTCGGCTCCTATCAGATTTATAACCGTAAAAACGGCTAAAATGCCCAAAGCGAACATATTTACGCTAAAAGGAGTAATTCCGCTCGCCAAATAGGTGGAAGCGTAAGTCCCGAAAGACTTTAAAACCGCCGCAAGACCTATAAGCTGCACGAGATAAAACAAAACCCCCAACGCGCCGCTAAAAAACCCCTCTTTATATTCGTGAACCAGATACTCTATAACTCCGCCTCTGCTTGGATATCTTAAAGCAAGTTTCGCCAAAGAGTAGCCGGAAAGCAAAGCTATAACTCCTCCCAACAAAAAAGTAAATATCACCAAATTCCCGGCTATCGCTCCCGCTTCTCCGATAACTATGAAGATTCCTATTCCGACCATCGAGCCGATTCCCAAAAATACGGCGCTCCATAATCCGAAAGCTTTTTTCTTCTCCATCTTCCTTCCTTTTTTTAACCTATTATAACTCAAAAAGGTTAATACGTTCAGTTACTTTAGTATCTTTTACGAAGAAAAAAGTAAATTTTAATAAATATTTTAGTAAAATTACGCCTTTAATTCTCACACGCTAATCCTTAAAAGGTTGCGCTTTAAAAGCGTTAATGAGCGTGGAGGACTAAACCTAAATCACATAAGGAGACTTTTTATGGTAACTATGAAGGATTTGTTGGAATGCGGAGTCCATTTCGGGCACCAAACAAGAAGATGGAATCCGAAGATGAAGAAATTTATCTTTGGAGAAAGAAAAAATATCTATATTATAGATTTGCAAAAAACTTTAAGATATTTTAGATATACATACAATATTGTAAGAGACGCCGCGGCGGAAGGCAAAACTATCTTGTTCGTGGGAACTAAAAAGCAAGCTACTAAAGCTATCGAAGAGTACGCTCAAAAATGCGGAATGCCTTACGTCAACCACAGATGGTTGGGCGGTATGCTTACGAATTTCAGAACCATTAAACAATCGATAAGAAAACTCGAGATTATCGAACAAATGGAAGAAGAGGGACAGTTTGAGCTTTTAACGAAAAAAGAAGCTTTGATGCTAAAAAGAAAAAAAGAGAAACTTTTAAAATATTTAGGCGGTATCAAAGATATGAAAAATATTCCCGATATGCTTTTCGTAATCGATACCGTCAAAGAGAAAATAGCCGTTAAAGAAGCCAACAGACTTAAAATCCCGGTAGTGGCACCTCTCGATACCAACTGCGATCCGGACGTAGTAGATTATCCCATTCCCGGAAACGACGACGCCATAAGATCCATCCAACTATTTTGCAAAGAGATAAGCGAAGCGATCATAGAAGGAAAAGAACTTAGAGCTCAAGACGAAAACATAGAGGAAGGCGAAGAAGCGCAAAGCGTTCCGGCTACCGAAGAGGAGAAAAAAGAGCTTATAGAAGAGGCGGTAGCCGAAGGGGAAGCGGAAGAGAGTCAAGAGGTTAAAGAAGAGGAAGTAAAAGAAGAGGTAGAAACAAAGGAGAGCGAATAATGGCAAACATCACCGCAAAAATGGTTAAAGAACTAAGAGAGCTTACCGGAGCCGGAATGATGGACTGCAAAAAAGTCCTCGTAGAAACCGGCGGAGACATAGAAAAAGCGATAGAAGAGCTTAGAAAAAAAGGACTCGGAAAAGCGGCTAAAAAATCGGACAGACTCGCAAGCGAAGGACTTATCACTCTAACTATCAGCGACGACTATAAAAAAGCCACGATGAGCGAAATAAATTCGGAAACCGATTTCGTGGCCAAAAACGAGCAGTTTAAGAAAATGACTCAAGCTACGACGGAGCTTATCCACGCCGAAGAGATAGCGGACGTGGAAGAGCTTATGAAAAGAGAGATAGAGGGAACGGTTTTTGAAGAGTATCTAAAAACTCAGATAGCCACGATCGGAGAGAATATAGTCGTTAGAAGATTCGTAACCATAAAAGCCGGAGAAAACGGAATAGTAAACGGTTACGTTCACTCAAACGGAAGAGTGGGAGTTATCGTAGCGGCAAAATGCGACAGCGAAAAAACTTGCGAAGGCGCAAAAGAGCTACTAAAAAACATAGCTATGCACGCGGCGGCCATGGCTCCTAAATATCTAAGCGAAGAGAACATTCCCGCCGAAGCTTTGGCTAAAGAGGAAGAGATAGCGAAAGCTCAGCTCCAAAAAGAGGGTAAACCGGAGAAGATATGGGATAAAATCATTCCCGGAAAACTTGCGAAATTTAAAGCGGAAAATACCCTTTTGGGACAAAAATTCGTAATGGACGATAAAAAGAGCGTAGGAGAAGTTATCAAAGAGAAGGCCAAAGAGTTAGGCGGAGAGATCAAACTCGTAGAATACGTAAGATTCGAACTCGGAGAGGGACTCGAGAAAAAATCGGAAGATTTTGCGGCAGAGGTTGCTTCTCAGCTAAAATAAAAAAGACGGCTTAAAGCCGTCTTTTTAACAATTCGTAAAGAGACATCATGAAACCTCTTCTAAAAGCGTTGGAAATATCGCACTCTTTCGACTATCAACTTTTCGAAAACGTCTCTTTAGCCATCTACGAAGGAGAATCCGTCTCCATAGTGGGAAGAAGCGGTAGCGGAAAAAGCACGATACTTCATATCTTATCCACCCTTTTAAAACCCCAAAAAGGAAAAGTTTTTTATAAAGATAAAAATATCTACTCTCTTAAAGAAAAAGAGCTTTTGAACATAAGACGATACGAAATGGGAATAATTTTCCAAGCTCACTATCTTTTCAAAGGATTTACGGGTTTTGAGAACATAAGAATAGCCTCTTTGATATCTCAAAAACCCATCTATAAAAATTTATTGGAAAAACTTGAAATAGAAAACGTATTGAAAAAAAACGTCGGAGATCTCTCGGGAGGACAACAACAAAGAATATCGATAGCGAGAGTCTTGGTAAAACAACCCAAAATCATATTTGCGGACGAACCGACCGGAAATCTCGACAAAGAGACCTCCGATGCGGTTATGGAAGTTTTGTTCGATTATGTAAAGAGCGTAAAAGGAGCGCTATTTTTGGTAACGCACGATGAAGAACTCGCAAGCAGATGCTCTCAAGCTTACAGACTTAAGAACAAAACTCTCGAAAGCATCTAATGGAGGAGATAGCCAAACTTCTAAATCAAAACAACGCGATTTTATTTTTGCTTCTTTTTGCAAGATTTAGCGGAGTAATGGCGTTTTTTCCTTTTTTTTCCCATATGAGCATTCCCGTATCCGTAAAAACGGCTCTAACTTTTTACATTACGGTCATATTTTTCCCGATGGCGAAACTGGGAAATTTTCACCCGGATCTATCGTCTCTCGTTTTAGCCGTTTTAAGCGAAATAACTTTGGGTT
>Ga0256914_1004411_pt1 | contig 10591 bp, 7 predicted proteins | sample HulkmetaG_FD_191571 | JGI IMG/M metagenome (GOLD analysis project Ga0256914, IMG submission 191571) | Hydrothermal chimney microbial communities from Main Endeavour vent field at the Juan de Fuca Ridge, Pacific Ocean - Hulk | ecosystem: Environmental > Aquatic > Marine > Hydrothermal vents ...
CACGCCGAAGAGGAAGTTCTGGTTGATCACGCTCCGGGTGCTGCGCGAGAGCCGCACGAGGAAGGGCAGCCGGCGCAGGTCGTTGTTCATCAGGGCGATGGTGGCGCTGTGGATGGCCACCTCGCTGCCCGCCGCGCCCATCGCGATGCCCATGTCGCCGGCGGCCAGGGCGGGGGCGTCGTTGACGCCGTCGCCCACCACCGCCACGCGGTAGCCGCGCGCCTTGGTCTTGCGGACGAATTCCACCTTGTCCTGCGGCAGGCACTCGGCGAGGACTTCCTCGCAGCCGACTTCCTTGGCCACGCGGGTGGCCACCGACTGGCGGTCGCCGGAGACCATCGCCAAGCGCCGCACGCCGGCTTCGCGGAGGGCGGCGAGGGATTCGCGGGCCTCGGGACGGGTCTGGTCGCGCAGGCCGATCCAGCCGAGGTATTCGCCGTTGCGCGCCACGAAGATCAGGCTGATGCCCTCGGTTTCCTGGAGGTCCACCGATTGTTCGAGGTCGCCCTTCACGCCGCTGGCCTTGAGCCAGGAGGCGCGGCCCACGACCACCCGGGCGCCGTCCACGGTGGCCTTGATGCCGTGACCGGCGGTCTCGGCGAAATTCTCCGGCTCGGCCAGCGGGACCTTGGCCTCTTCGGCCAGGGCGGCGAGGGCCTTGGCGGTGGGGTGGTTGCTGTAGCGCTCGGCGGAGGCGGCCAGCCGGAGCAGCTCGGCGGGCTTCACCTTCCCCACGGGGGCCAGCCGGCTGACGGCCAGCTCGCCGGTGGTGAGGGTGCCGGTTTTGTCGAAGACGAAGGCGCTGATGCGGGCGGCCAGCTCGAGGTCGGCCACGTTTTTGATCAGGATGCCCAGGCGCGCCGCCGCGCTCAGGGCCGCCACCATGGCGGTGGGCGAGGCCAGGATGAAGGCGCAGGGGCAGGAGACCACCAGCACGGCGATGGTGCGGTCGAGGCTCTTGGTGAAGGCCCAGACCAGCGCGCCGATGAGCAGCACCACCGGGGTGTAATAGACCATGTACTGGTCCACGATCCGCATGAAGGGGAGCTTGGTCTTTTCGGCGGCGAGGATGAGTTCGCGCACCCGTCCGAGGGTGGTTTCCTCGCCCGCGCGGGTGACCTTGACTTCGAGCACGCCGGTGAGGTTCTGGGTGCCGGCGAAGACCTGGTCGCCCGGCCCCTTGTCGGCGGGGAGGGATTCGCCGGTGATGGTGGCCTGGTTCACCGAGCCCTCGCCGGAGACGATCTCGCCGTCCGCCGGGATGTTGTCGCCGGGGCGGATGCGGATGATGTCGCCCACGCGCAGTTCACTGGCGGGGACTTCCTCCTCGGTCTTGTCCGCGCGCAACCGGCGGGCGCGGGTGGGGGTGAGGGTGATCAATTCCTCGATCGAGGCCCGGGCGCCGGCGGCGGTGCGGGTTTCGATGAGCTCGCCCATCAGCATGAAGAAGGCGACCACGCCGGCGGTCTGGTAATTGCCGCTGCCGAAGGCGGCGAGCACGGCGACGGTGACCAGCTCGTTGATGCTGAGGATGCCGCGTTGGAGGTCGCGGACCGAGGTCATCATGATCGGCACCATCAACACCAGGGCGCCGATCATGGCGCTGGCGCTGGCAATGGCGTCGTAGCCCGGAAACAGGGCGTTGACGAGGTAGGAGTTGAGGACCAGGAGAAGCCCGATCAACGTCTGCGAGAGACGGATCTGGGTGTGCTCGTGATCATGCCCGCAACTGGGACAGGAGGCGTCGTGGTGGTGATGATCGCCGACCGAGCAACAGGCCGGCCCCGTGGGCTCCGGCTGATCTATGAGGGAAGTTCGGACCTGCATGGCTTAAAGAAAGGGGTTGCGATTCAAGGAGGTCAGGGCCGCGCGGGCGCCTTCCGCACCTGGGGTTCGCGGCTCAACAACAACCGGATTTCCCGCGAAGTGCCCGGGGGCAGCTCCGGCAGGAACATCTTTTCCTGGGCGTTGGTCATCACGCGTTCGAGGCGCGCGGTCAACAGCCGGTTGCGGAAGAGCCAGGGATTCTTTTCGTACTCGGGCAGCATTTCGTTGAAAGACTTGGCCAGGGAGCCGACCGTTTGCACGAAGCGGTTGCTCTGGGCCATGCCGTCGTTGATGACCGCCCGGGCCTCGCCCTGGGCGCGCCGGGTGATTTCGTCGTAATAGCCGCGCGCGCTGCTGATCAACTGGCTGCGTTCCTGCTCGGCGGAAATCACGTCCTCGAAGGCCTGTTTCACGTCCACGGGCGGCTTGGTCTCGACGTCGCCGGGTTCGAGGGTGATGCCGAGGTTGAGTTCGTCCACCTGCTGCTGCACCCGCGCCATGACCAGGTCCCGGTAGGCGGTCTTGTCCTTGTAGAGGGCGTCCTCCGCCGTGACGCGGGCGGCGGCGTAGAAGAGCGCTTCGTTGACGATGTTGGTCAGGATGGCGCGGGGACGGGAAAACCCGAAGGTGTAGCGCAGCGGGTCGGCGATGCGGTATTTCACCGTGGCGCGGGCGTGGAAGATGTTGCCGTCGGCGCTGAGGACGTAGCCTTCCGATTCGGGGCTCAGGTAGCCCTTCGGGAAAGGCTCCTGCCCGGCGGCCTCCATTTCGGGGGTGGTGGCGTACCAGCCGCTGCTGGACTGGACGGTGAGGCTGTCGCCCACCTCGATCCGCACCACCTCGTCCACCGGGGCCGGCCAGCCGAAATAGACGTTGGGCTTGCGCACCATCTCGGCGCCCACGCCGACCGGCTTGCCGAAGCGCAACAGCACGGCCACCTGATTGGGCTTCACGATGAAGGAGCCGGAGAGCAGGAAGATGGCCAGCCCCACCAGCATCAGGAAGCGGACCACCTTGAAGCTGCTGCTCAGGGCCTCGGAGAGCGCCACGGTGTTGGCGTCTTCGAGCACTTCCGGCGGCTCCGGTTCCGGTTCCGGCGAGGGCGCGGAGGAGGACTGCGGGGAGAGCAGTTTCTCGGGATCAATGGGGTCACTCATGGCGCGGTTCCTCCCGGTTTACGGCTGGGCCTTCTTCGGCGCGGTTTCTCCCGAGGCGGCGTCGCCGCGCAGCAGGTCAAACGGCGGGGTGCGCGGATCCAGCACCAGGGTGGCCTTTTGTTTCAACGCTTCCTCGAGCGCGGCGAGCTTGAGCAGGAAGATCGCCAGGTCGGGGTTCTTCTCGAAGGTCTTCAACGCCTTGGCCGCCTGGGCCTCCGCCTCGCCGCGGATCACCGTGGCCTCCGATTCGGCCTTGGCCAGGATGTTGGCCTTTTCCTTGTCGGCGGCGGAGCGGATTTCCTCGGCCTGTTTCTCGCCCTCGCCGCGGAACTGCCGCACCAGCCGCTCCCGCTCGGTCTTCATCCGCTCGAACACGCGGGTGGTGATGGATTCCGGCAGGCCGATTTGCTTGACGCCCAGCAGGGTGACGTCGATGCCGTAGGTCTCGGCCGCCTTTTGCCGGATCGAGTCGTACATCTCCTTCTCGATCTGGGTGAACTTCAGCTTTTCGCGATCGGGCGAGATGAAATCGGACAAGGGGTGCTGGCCCACGACGCTGTTTTTGGCGTCCCGGAGCAGGGCCTCGAGGCTTTCCTCGGCGCGCGCGGCGTCGCCGCCGAACCGTTCCAGATAGATGCGGGCGTCCTTGATCTTCCAGCCGATGAAGGTCTGGATGATGATGATCTTCGCGTCGGCGGTGGTGGTCTGCTCGTACTTCTTCTCGAAGTTCCGGACGCGGTTGTCGAACCGGTAAATGTTCTGGATGGGCCAGGGCAGCCGCCAATGGAGGCCCGGTTGATCCACGGTCCGGGTGTATTTGCCGAAGGTGGTGACCACCGCCACCTCCGTGAGCCGCACCTGGAACGCGAAGAGCATGGCCAGGAAAATGACGGCGATCAGGGTCGCGGTGATAAGGGTGACCGGATTTCGTTTCATGGTGACGGGAACTTCAGCTCGGTTTCGGCTCGGTTACTTCTTCTGGGAAGGCAGTTTCACGTCCAGCAGGTCCGGACGAATCTTGTCCTCGAAATTAAAGGTGACCACTTCGTGGCTGTTGGTGGGAACCACGACGTATTTGCGGGCGTTGGTGATGGAGCGGCTGACGGTGTCCATCCGGACCAGCATGCGGTACACGTCCGGGGCGGCCCGGCAGGCGGTGAGCTGGTTGGTGAAGCGCCGCGCCTGGGCGGTGGCCAGCGAGACCAGCCGGAACTGCTCGGCGGCGGCCTGGTTGACCATCTTGGTGGCGTTGGCGTGCGCCTTCGGCACCACCTCGGCGGCGTAGGCCTGGGCCAGGAGGTTGGTGGCCTCCGCGTCCTGCAACGCGCCGATGACATTCTCGAAATCCGGGGCCACCTTGACCGGCGGGTGGATGCCGTGCAGGCCCACGAACAGAATGTGCACGCCCAGTTGGTGCTGGTCCGCCTGCTTTTGAATGCGCGCCCGCAGCTCCCGGGCGGCGGCCTGGCGGCCCGGCCCCATGAGCTGGTCGAAATCCACGCTCACCAGGTAGCGGGTCAGCTCGGCGTTGGCCAGATCCTTCAGGAGCGCGCCGGCGTCTTCCACGTTGTAGGCGTAGGCCCGCAAATCCTGGATTTCATACAGCACCGGAATGCTCACCGAGATGAGGTTCACCGGCGGGGTCTGCCGGTCGCCGCCCGCCTGCAACACTTCCTCCGGGATGCGACTGGCCACCAGCATGTTGGCCTCCTCCTTCACGTGGGGCTTGCTCCAGAGGAGGGTGCGCTGGTTTTTGTATTCCTTGTCGGTGACCATGCCCAGCGTGAAGCTCTGCACCCGGGTGGTCTCGTAGCGGTACACCTTGCTGAACGGCCAGGGGAGTTTGAGGTGCCAGCCGGGATTGAGCACGCCGTCGCCCACCGGTTTGCCGAAGCGCTCCAGCAGGGCCTGCTCGCCCACGGGGATGATCACCACCGTCGTGGAAAGCAGCAGGACCGCGACCTGAAACAACAGCAGCCACGCGAAGGCCTTTTCCAGAAAACGGTAAAACCACGTCTCGCTGACCTTGAACCCGAACTGGTAGTCCAGCGCCTGCGCGGCCGTCCGGATCAATCCGCCCGGCTGGCTCAGGATGCCGATCAAGCGGCTTTCGTAGAGCGGGTGCGCCTCCTGCCCGCGCAGCCGCGGCCGGTAGATTTCAAACACCAGCGTGATGAGGTTCTCGACCGCCACCAGGCCCAGCAACGCCGCCAACACCCGGGCGGCGACGGCGTCCCATTCCGGATGCCCCGCCCACGCGGCGATTTCGACCCCGGTCACCACCGCGCTCAACAGCGAGCCCAGCAGCAGGTAGCTGGCCTGCGGACGCAGCAGCCGCAGCTTCTCCAGCCGGGCGAACACCGCCGAGTATTTGCCCAACTGGAAGTAAAGCAGCGCCAGCAGGGCATAGAGGGTGATGGCCACCGTGGACTGGTGCGCGGTGGGGGGCTGGTCATCGGCCACCCAGCCCCACAACAGCCACGCGCTCGCGGCCTGGATCAGGAGCAGCAGAATCGCCACGCCCGGCACGAAGAACTTCTCGAACTGCATCCGGGCGTGCTTGGCGGGAAAGGTGTCCGCCGCCTGCTCGGCGAACAGCGACGAGTCGGTGGCCTTCTTTTGCAGGTCGGCGAATTCGAGGGCCTCCAACCGCTCCCGCTCCTCGAGCCGCATCTGGAGGTACGCGGTGATGGCCACGATCAGGCCCAGCCCCATGAACACGGCGCCCACCACGCCGGTGGCCGAGTTCGTGTAGGCCGCCAGAATGCCGCCCACGCTGCCCAGCGCCAGCAGCGCCAGCCAGTTTACCAACCCTTTTCTTTGAATGTTTTGCTCCATCTCGGTCGCTTAATTCAGCTCACGGTCCTGGAAAAGCAGCAGCGCCACGGACAACGTCGCGCCCAGATAACCCACCAGATAGCCCGCCGCCTGGACCACGTAACTCCACGGAATCTTTTTCCCCATCGCCACCGCGTCGGACATCCAGAACAACTGCCAGTTCGGGATCAGGCCATACAGCACGGCCGCCCACCATTGACCGTGTTCCGCGCGCTGGCCGAACAGGTAATCCGACATCAGCCCCAGCACGAAAAGGCCCGAACACACCGCCAGCGTGGGGATCAACTCCAGCCGGGTCGAGGCCGCCAGGGCCACCCCCGCCAGAATCCAGATCGCGAACAGCAGCAGCACCCCCGCCGGCACCATCTGCCAGTCCACCGACGCGATCTTGCCGAAGGAACGCTCCAGCTTGGTGAAAAACACCAGATACACAAACCCCAGCGTGGTCAGGATCAGCGCGGCGAACACCGCGTCGGCCACGAACACCCGTTGCAGGAAGAAATTGCTCAGGGCCGCCACGATGTAGGCCAGCGCCAGCGCCCCGAAATAGACCCCCACCGACAGCATGTCCGCGTCGTCGTAGGCGTCGAACGCCATCCGGCCCGCCAGCAGGCAGGCGATCAGGTTGAACCCGCTCAACAGCGTCAGCGCCCCCGCCAGTCCGGTGTATTTGCCGAGCACGAACGTCAGCCGGTTCACCGGCTTGGCCAGCACCGCCAGCGCCGTGCCGGTCCGCACCTCCTGCGCCACCGACGCCGACGCGCTCAACACCGCGCCCAGCAGCCCGGAAAGCAGCATCACCGCCAGTACCATGTCCTTCACCATCTTCGGGTCATCCCCGAAGCCGAAGTACGGCACGACGGCCAGAAAAACGATAAACGCCCCGGAAGCGGTCATCAGCAGCAGGAACACCGGCTGCCGCACCAACTCCATGAAGGCGTTGCTCGCAATGGTCCAGAACTGTCGCATTGCACCCAACTAAGCCCGCGAGCCTACCTGTTCCCGCGTCCCCTGCCAACCGCGGATTCACCCGGCGCGGCCGCCGCGCCAAACCCGCCCGCGGGGCGACATCTCCTACGCCCGAATTTTCCTCCTGCAAATGTGCGTCTGGCGGCACACGCCGCCCGCCCGGGCGGGCGGCGGAAAATCCCAAACCGGGCCGAACGAAGAGCGAAACCGGCGGTCTCCCGTCAGCTTGCGGCACGATCCGAAAGTGCCGTCCCTTTCCCGCGAAAGAAGCGTTCCGCCGCCGCGAAACCGCGGCCCGGACCGCGGGGGAGCGGGCCGCGCTAGCGGGACGGGAGGGCGCGGGCGGTTGCGATCAGCGCCTCGGCGAGGGCCTGCCAGTCGGCTTCGGTGGTTTCCCAGCCGCTGCTGAATCGCAGCACGCCGCCCGCTTCCGGCGCGGGCAGGCCCGGGGCGGTGACGACGCGCGCCGCCGGTTCGCGCCCGCCGGCGCAGGCGGAGCCGTTCGCGGCGGCAAATCCCGCCTTGTCGAGCTTGATCAGCCAGCGCTGGGGGCAGTCGGCGGGGGGCATCCGCCAGGTGGAGGTGTTCCACAGACGCGGCGCGTCCGCGCCCAGCACCCGGGCATGGGGGAGGGCGTCCCGGACGACGGCCTCGAACCGGTCCCGCCACCGGCGGCGGGCGGCGCGGGCCGGCGGGGTCAGGGCCGCCTCCCGGGTGGCGAGCAGGGTTTCAAGGGCCAGGGCGCCGGGGACGTTTTCCGTGCCCGCGCGCCGGCCGCGCTCCTGCGGTCCGCCGGCCAGCAGGCCGTGAAAGGGGCCCGGTTCCGGGCATTTGAGAAAGCCGATTCCCCGGGGGCCGCCGACCTTGTGGGCGCAGCCGCTCAAGAAGTCCGCCGCGCCCAGTCCGGCGGAGGGTTCCCGGCCCAGCCATTGCACGGCGTCGCAGAGGAAGGGGATTCCGTGACGCCGGCAGAGGGCCAGCGCTTCGCGCCACGGTTGCAGGACGCCGGTGACGTTGTTGGCGGCCATCACCGCCACCAGGGCCGGAGGGCGGCGGCGCAGCCGGGTTGCGAGCCAGTCCAGCGCCACCACGCCGGCGGAATCCACCGGGATGAAGGCGTGGCGGCCGGGGAACCAGCGGCGCGCGGCTTCGATCACGGAGGGGTGTTCCACGGCCGAAACGAGGGCTTCCGCCGGGGGCGGGGCGGTTCGGGCCGCGTGGAAAAAGGCGGCGTTGTTGCTCTCCGTGGCACCGGAGGTCCACACCACGTCCTCGGCGCGGGCGCCCAGCCGGGCGGCAAGTTGCCGGCGGGCCTGTTCCAGGGCCCTGGCCGCCCGGGCGCCCGGCCGGTGGGGGCTGGAGGGGTTGGCGGGGAATCGCGCGGCGGCCTCCCGCCAGGCGCGGTCCGCCACGGGGTGCAGCGGGCTGGCGGCGTTGTGGTCGAAATAGCGCATGGCGGGAGGCATTGAAGCCGTCTTTCGCCCGGGCGGCCAATCGCAAATCGCCGCCACTCTGCGCTTGCGTCGGGGGGCGCGCCTGTTCAACGCTCTCGTCCGCATGCAGTTCATTCGGGACATCTATCAGGCGGCGCGGGCGGCCTCACGGCCGGTGATTTCCTTTGAGTTTTTCACCCCGAAAACCGACGCGGGAGAGCGGCGGTTTTTCGCCGAGATCATGCCCCAACTGGCTGTTTTGCGTCCGGATTACTGCTCGGTCACCTACGGCGCCGGCGGCAGCACCCGGGGGCGCACCTTCGACATGGTGGAGCAAATCCAGCGGGATTTCGGCATCCCGGCGATGGCGCATCTCACCTGCGTGGGGGCCACGCGGGAGAACATCCGGGGGCTGCTCCAGGAAGCCCGCGCGCGGGGCATTCAAAATTTGCTGGCCCTGCGGGGCGACCCGCCGGAGGGGGCGGAGCGGTTCGAGCCGGCGGCGGGCGGGTTTCGCTACGCCGTCGAGCTGGTGCGGCTGATTCGCGAGGTGGGCGGGTTTTCGATCGGCGTGGCCGGGTTCCCCGAGGGCCATCCCGAGTGCGCCGAAGGCAAACTGGCCGACTGGCGGTATTTGCGGAGCAAGGTCGAGGCCGGCGCGGATTTCGTGCTTTCGCAGCTTTTCTTCGACAACACCTGGTTTCATGAGTTTCGCGCCTATTTGACCGGGGAGCTGGGCGTGCGCGTGCCCGTGGTGCCGGGCATTCTCGCCATCCTGAACGGGCGGCAGCTTCAGCGGCTGACCTCCCTGTGCGGCGCCACCGTGCCGAAGGCGGTGAGGGACCGCCTGGTCGAGCTGGACCATGACGACGCGGCGGCGGCGGAGTACGGCATCGAACTCGCCGCCCAGCAGTGCGCGGACCTGCTGGAACGGGACGTGCCGGGGCTGCATTTCTACACCCTGAACAAGGTCCGCTCCACCCGCGCCGTGCTGCGGCGGCTGGGCCTGCGCTCATGAATCTCCGCGTTTCCGCGCTTCCGGGGTGGCTGCCGGCGGTCCTGGCGCTGTTCGCGCCGGCGGGTGGCCCGGCGGCGGAATCCGGCCCCGCCCGGCTCGCGGATTTTCCCGTCATTTTCTACAGCGTGGACGGGCTTTCGCGGGAGAGGATGGAAACGGCCCGCGCCCTGGGGGCCACGGTGATCCACAGCTACCGCCTGGGGCAGTCCGCCGACGCCCGGGAGCTGGCCTGGGAGCGGCGCTACCTGGATCTGGCGCGGCAATGCGGTTTGCGGGTGATGGTCAATCTCAACGGCGGCCACTGGCTCGAGGACGTCGGCGGCCGGGAACATCTGCGCGCGCTCGTGCGCCATTTGAAGGATCACCCCGCGCTGGCCTTCTGGTATCTGTATGACGAGCCGGACGGCCGCCACACGCCGGAGCAGGTGCGGCCGCTCTATGAGTTGTTGAAGCAGGAGACGCCCGACGTGCCGGTGGCCGTGTGCAGCGCCTGGACGGCGCATTGGGCGGCTTACACCCCGGTGCTCGATCTCACGATGACCGACATTTATCCCGTGTACGACGAGCCGTTTCCGGAGGCCCGGCTTCAGCACGTCACGGAGTTCACCCGGCGGGCCGTCTTGCAGGGGAAGCCGGTGATCCCCGTCCTGCAGGCCATCAACTGGAAATGCTTCGCGCCCCCGGGCGGGCGGGAGTACCGGGGCCACGAGGTGGCCCGGCTGCGCTATCCCGAGGCGCGGGAGATTCGCTACTGGATTTACGGCGGCGTGGCGCAGGGGGGCGTCGTGGGGGTGGCGTTCTGGTCGTACCATCACAGCGTCGAAGTCAATCCCCGCTGGATGCGCGAAACCCTTCCGCCGTTGTTGCGCGAACTCAAGGAATTCGTCCGCCTGACCGCGCCGGTTGACCGGCCCCGGGTGTTTCCCGCGCCGGCGGAGGCGCGGTTGTACCTCGCCGGATGGAAACGGCGGAGCGGCTCGTGGCTGGTGCTGGTCAACGCCGCGCCGGAGGCGCGCGACCTCGATTACCGGTTCCGGGAGGATTTCCCGGCGGGCGCGCTGGTTCCGTGGGGCGACACCCGGGCCGTTTCCGCCACCCTGGCGCGGAATCACCTCCGCGTGCGCGCCCGCCCCTGGGAGGTGTTTATCTGGAAGGTGGCGCCGGCCGCCGCCGCCGCCGCGCCCTGATGGGTTCCGGAAACCGCGCGCGGGAAGGCGGAGACGCCCGCGAAGAGCAGTTCCTTTCTTCGGCGGCGGAGAAGCGGGCGCGCGGGGGGGGAGGCGTCCGGGTCACCGCCGCGGCAGGCGTCCGGACACCGTGAGATGACGGTCGCTCACGGTGCGCACCGT
>Ga0256914_1004412_pt1 | contig 10589 bp, 4 predicted proteins | sample HulkmetaG_FD_191571 | JGI IMG/M metagenome (GOLD analysis project Ga0256914, IMG submission 191571) | Hydrothermal chimney microbial communities from Main Endeavour vent field at the Juan de Fuca Ridge, Pacific Ocean - Hulk | ecosystem: Environmental > Aquatic > Marine > Hydrothermal vents ...
GGTGGTGAAACGGCGAGACGTGAGGATTGTAGCCTGTGTAGCTGTCAATCAGCTGAAACGCAATCGCGGGTTGCTGACTCGATCTGGATTCCAGATCTCGAGGCTAAACCGCTCGTCTGGGATGACGAATGGATTGGGATGTGGGATGTGGGTTGTAGGTTGTGGCGAGGCCAATAAAGAATCTTGTGGTGAGGTCAATTAAGCATCGGATGCAGAAAAGCGGCGCGGCTGGCTAGTTCATGCCGCAACTGCTAACCAGCCGCGCAAACACCTAAGTGGAGAAGGCTAGTAAACGTGAAAACCTTCCAAACCAACGGGCTCGCTCCACTGAACGTCTACCGACTCGACCCGGGATAGACGGGGACCCTGGCGAAGAAAGTGTAAAAAGTGCTCAAGGGCGTCTTCGGGGCCTTCGGCGACCACCTCAACGCGGCCGTCGGGAAGGTTCTCGGCATAGCCGGACAGGCCCAGCTCGAGCGCGTGCTTGCGGGCGAAGGCGCGGTAGCCCACCCCCTGTACCCGGCCGGAGACCAGAGCGACGATACGACGTTTCATAACAGCAGATTAAGGCAAAGAGCGGGCTTCATCTATCCCAGCCTGTATTGAATACGATGGATACGTGCGCTTTCGCAAGCGTTGGCTGCTATTGATACTGGCCGTTCTTGCGGCACTGCCCGGCTTCCCGCCGTTGATTCAGTGGGGGCTGGAGCAGGCGCTGGCCGGCATTCCGGGCCAGATAAGCTGGCGCCGGGTCTCCGGCTACGCGCTAACCGGCCTGCGCTTCGAAGGCGTGGAGGCCAGCGGGCCCGGTTATCGGGCCAGCATTGAAGAACTAAAGCTCGGATACAACCTGCTGGCGCTGGCCGGTGGCAAGCTGCCGCTCGATATCGAGCTGAAGGGCGGGGTCGTGCGGCTGGAGCCCGAGAAGCTGGGCGCTGGAGGCGGTGGCGGTGGCGGGGCGGCGGTCGAGCCGGTCTTGCAGCGGCTGGTATTGCAGAACGTGCGGGTCGAAAGCGCCGCCTGGCCCGCCCTGGCGCTACCGGAGTACCGGCTCGAGATCGACGGTTCGCTACCGCGCTTCGACTGGCGGCTGGAAACGGCGGACGGCCGGCTCGGCGGCCGCCTGGAGTTCAAGGCCCCCGACGACTGGCGGACCACCTACGAGGGCGACGTGGCGGTGAGTCGCTTCTGGTGGGACGGTCGCCAGAGCGGCAGGTTGAGCGGCTGGTTTGGCTACCGGAACGGGCACTGGCTGGGCGAAGCCGAGCTTAGCGACGGCGCGGTGGTGCTGGCCGGTTTTCCCATTGAGCAGGTCAACGGTTCCCTTAGCTACCGCGATCACGTGATAACCACCGAATTAAAGGGCCGCAGCCTGGGCGGGCCGGTGAGCGGGAGCGGCGTCGTTGACATTCCTGGCGCCAGTTACCGTTTCGAAGCCAGCGGCCGGCCCCAGCTGGAAGAGCTCATGCGGCTGTGGAACGTCAACCTGCCGGCCGGCGGTTCGGGTCCGCTGAAAATCAGCGGGCACGGCTGGGAGACCCTCTACCTGGAGGGGAGTTTTGACGGCGAGGGGCGTTTTCTGGAAAGGCCCCTCGCCTACGACGGCTCTTTTGTTTTCGACGGAAGCCGGTTTTCGCTGGACGCCGCCGCCAGGAGCTCGTTTCTCGATCGCGCCTGGAGCGCCGATTTCGCCTGGCGCGATGGCGGCTGGCGGGCAGAGGCCAGCGACGACAAGGGGAGCCGCCTCGAGGCCACCGGCGCGGGCTTGAGCTACGCGGGCGCCGGCCGCCTCGTCTGGCCGGCGCCGCTGCAGGGGACCGCCGCGGTGACGTTTTCCGGCGTGGGGGAGCGCTGGCGGGTAGACGTTTTCAGTCCCGGGGTCGGCCTGGTTGGCGTTCGGGAGCCGCTCGACCTTTCGGGCCGCCTCGAGGGCGCGGGCATGGAGGTCGGCGGAAAGCTGGGGCCGCTAGCGCTCGCCGGCCGCTGGGACGACCTGAGCCTGGAGCTGCATCCCCTGCGGCTGGTGGTCGGGCAGGTGAGCGGGCACGGCTGGTGGCGCGGCAGCTTTGGCTTCGAGGCCAGCTACGACTCGCCATACGCCTCTTTCCCGATAAGCGTGCGCCAGCAGGGCGACGTTTGGAGCGGCAGCATAGGCGACTACGGCGGATTCGAGTGGCGCGACGGCCGCTTTGCGCTGCGCGTCGCCGGCCTGCCCCTGCGGCTAGCCGGCGGGCTGACGCTTAGCGGCGGGGCGGTCTGGGACGGCGAGCACGGCTGGAGCGGCGAACAGACGCTGGAAGGAAAGTACCTCAGCTTGCGCGGCCGCTTGCAGGGGAGCTCGCTCGCATACCGGGGCTCCTTACTGACCCCGCTGGGAAACCTGCCGCTCGCGGGCGTCGCCGACGGCCGGGGCGTGCGGGGCCGGCTCGACCGCGCCGACTACGAGTACGCCGGCGGCAGGCTGAGCCTCGACGGTCTGGTGGAGCTGGGCGACCTTTATTACCGCGGCCGCCTCGCCTGGTCGCCGGCGGGCTGGGATGGCCGGGCCGAGCTGGGCTCGCCGTGGTTGCAGGCCTGGTTGAGCGGCGAGCCTGACGGCCTGCATGCCCGGACAGACGGATATTTGCGGGGAGAGGGGCGCGTCTGGCCCGAGCCCGACTTTGCCGGCGAGCTGAACCTGCCCGAGCCGGGCGGGCTGAAGGCGGCCCGCCTGCCGGTTCGCGTCGAGGGGCTGACCGCCCGCATCGGCGACGGCCGCCTGGAGCTGGTGGCGCCGTACCGGTTTTCCCTGCGCCTGCCCCTGAGCTACCGGGGTTACAACGCCGTCCTGGCCGCCAGCGGCGACTTGAGCGGCGGCAGGCTGGACCTGCTCGGCAGCTGGGGAGCGCTGAGCGCGGCCGGGCCCTGGCGGGAGATGGAGGTGAATGGCGATTTGCGCCTGCCGGAGCTGGGGCGGGCGCGGGTTGGCGGGCGGCTCGATTTGCCGGCCCTCCAATACCGGCTGCGGGCCGAGCTGCCCGACGCTGACGGGAGCGGCCTGGTGACCGGCCGCGCCGCCGACCTGGAGTGGCAACTGAGCTTGCAAGACGGCGCGGCCAGGCTGGCGGGTACGCTGCGCAAGGCGCGGGTGGAGCTGGCCGGCTTCGAGAGCGCCGCCTACGGCCTGGCCGGCGAGTGGAACGGCGAACTGGTCTACGACGGGGGGTTGCGGGGCGAGGTTAGCTACGAGGGCCCCTACGGCAGGCTGAAAGCCAGCGGCTACGGCACGCTGCGGCTCAGCGGCGGCGGCCCCGGCTACGAGCTGGGCGGTTATCTGAACAAAGACTCGCTGCACGCGGCGCTGCGCCTGGATACCGCCCTGGCGGCGGGCGAGGTGCGGCTCGACGGCCCCTGGAGCTCGCTGGAGGCCCTGGGTGAGGGAGTCTGGCGGGTGCCGGGGGCGGCTCCGCAGACCTGGAAGCTACTCGCCAGGCTGCCGGAGGGCAGCTGGGCGCTCTCGGGGCCGCTGGCGCTCGAGGGGAGCGGCTTGCGCTACCAGGGCGAAATTAACTGGAACGCGCCGGTCTACGGCCGGTCGCTGGTCGTGAAGGGCGGTTTCGAGGGCGACGGCCTGGCCTTCAGCGGTCGCGGCCGGGCCGAGCTGGCCGGTTTGCCAGTCGACTTTTCATTCGACCACGGCCGGGAGTGGTCGGCCAGCCTGGCCGGCGAGCCCGGCGAGGTGACCTTGCGCGGCGAGCGGCTGCGCGTTCGCCTGGACGAGCTGGGTCCGCTGGGAGAAGCGCTGGGGTTCGGGCTGGGGGGCTCGCTGGCGGGCGAGCTGCGCCTGCGCGAGAAACGGGGGAGCCTGGCCGGCACGTTGCTGGTCGCCGGTGAGAGGCTGGGAGTCGTCTTGAGACCGCAGGGCGGCCACTGGCGGCTCAGCCTCTACGACGGCGCGCGCGGGGCCGGTCTGGCCGCCGGCTCGGGGCCGCGGCCCTACCTGGAGGGGCTGGGGGCGGTGAGCGGCCGCCTCGAGCTCGGCGAGGAGTGGAGCGGTTCGCTTGCCTACCACGATGGCGACCTGGCGGCGCGGCTGGAACTGACCCCCGAGCACCAGGCGGCGCTGGAGCTGGAAACGCCGGCCGAGCGGGCGCGGCTGCGCTACTCAGACGGCGCGGTAACGGCCCGTCTGGAAGGCGCGCTCAGCGGCGAGGGGGAGCTGGCCGTGGCCGACTGGTCGTACCGCTTGCGGCTTCGCCACGCCAGCCGCTACGACGAAGCCTACCTGGCCATCAGCGGCGTGAAGGACCGCTGGCAGGGGAGGGGTTTTCTGGTGAGCTACCGCGGCCTGCCCCAGGCGGGGCCGCTGAGCCTCGAGGGGCGCGGGCTCGACTGGTCTCTTTCCTGGGCGGCCCCGCTTGGCCTCAGAGCCGCGGGGAGCGGGCGGGAGGTGCTCAGCCTGCGCCTTTTCGGCGCCAGCCGCCTGGGCGACGCCGGGGCCTCCTGGGGGCGGGTGCGCAGCGACCTGGAATACCGCGACGGCGCTTACCGGGGCGGGCTGGTTGCCGGCGGCGAGGGCTGGCGGTTGCGGATAGACGGCGAGGGCGGCCGGGCGCGGCTTGATGGCGAGCTCTTCGGGTTCGACGCCGGCGGCTACCTGGACGCCAGCGGCCGGCTGGCCCTCTCCATCTCCGGCGAGCGGGGGCTGGGGCCGGGCCGCTTGCGGGTTGGCGGCCGGGTGGAAGGCTCCTTGCTGGCGCCGCGGGCGAAAATAGAGTACGCGCTCGCCGGAAGCGGCGGCGAGGAGCTGGCGGGGAGCTTCGTCTACGACCGCGGCTGGCGACTTTCGTTGCAGGGCGAGGGGCTGGAGGTCGCGGCCGGCGACGGACGGGCGCGGGTGGAGGCCGGCGGTCTCGACCTGGCTCCCTACACGGGCCTGCCGCTAAAGCTCGAGGCCAGCGGTTCGGGCCCGCTGGAGACGCTGCGCCTGCGGCTGCGCCTCTATGACAGGACGGGGCAAACCGATATGAAGGGATGGCTGCGGCCGGCGGCGCTGGAGGGCGAGCTGAAGGGCGCGCTGCTGGGTGGCGCGGCGGAAATAAGCGGCGCCGGCGGCGAGTGGCGCCTGCGGCTGGATCACCCGCGGGCCAGCGGCGTTGTGGAGTACCGACGGGGAGAGCTTTCCGGCGGGCTGGCGCTCGATCTGCCGGTCGCCGGCGGCGGCTTGCGCGGCCGCTTCGACGCGGCCGGGTTGCGGCTGACGCTCGCCGGCTACGGCAGCTACGAGGGCGAGCTGGAGCTGGGACTGCGGCCGCTGGCCTTGCGGGCCAACTTGCGCGGCCCCGGCTTTGCGCTGGAGTCGAACCTGACCCGCCTCAGCAGCGGCTGGGTGGGCGATTTGAGCCTCGATCTGCCGGGCTGGGGCGGGGTGCGCCTGCGCGGCGCCGGCAGGGAGCTGCTCCTCGGCGGAGCCGGCGGCCTGGAGCCCCTGCGCGGCCGGGTGAGCGAAGACCCGTGGCGCTTTTCCTGGAGCTACCGGGGCCGGCTGCCGCACGGGCTGGGCGAGCTGGACGCCGGTGGCGAGCTGCCCGGCGAGTGGTTGCGGGGAGTCTGGCGTTACGCCGGTCAGGAATGGCGGCTCAGCGGCGCCGGCGGCGAGCTGGCGGCCGAGACCGAAGGCGCGCGTCTGCGGGCGCGGGCCAGCGGGCTGGAGGCGGAGCTGGAGGGGTTGCGGCTGGCCGGGCTGAGCCTCAGCGGCCACGTTGGCGGTTCCTGGAGCGAACTCGAGCTCGACCTGACCGCGGCCGGCTTGCGCGTCAGCGGCAATCTGGGCGAGCGGACGCGGCTCGAGTTCGCCGGCTGGATGAGCGGCGAGCTGGCCCGCCAGAGCGGCGAGTGGAGCGGGACGCTGCGGCTGGAGGGCGGCGAGCTGTCGGCCGGCGGCGCGGGTCCGCTGCCCGAGCTGCGGGGCGTCTGGCGCGGTCACCGGCTGGGCCTGGCCTACCCGCGGCTGGCGGTGGACGGTCTGCTGCTCGACCTGGAAGAACGCAGCGCCGAAGGCGAGCTGCGCCTCGGCGGGCTGCGTCTGATAGGCGAGGGGGCGACGCTGGCGGCGGTCTACCCGCTTCCCGACGGCCGCCTGACGGCGACCCTCGACCTGCAGGGGCTGCGGCTGGTGGTGAACCCCGACGGGGCCGGCGATGGCGAGCTGGAGTACGCGCCCGGGAGCGGCTTCGCCGGCCGGATGACCCTGCAAACGCCCTGGGGCGGGGTTACGGCCAGCGGCCACGGCGGCCTGGGTCTGGAGTGGCGGCACCCGGCTACCAGCTGGTTGCCCTGGAAGCAGGGCCGGCTCACGGCCGAGCTGGGCGACGGGTGGCGGCTGGTTTACCGTGGCGGCGAGGCGCTCGAGCTCTCCCTGACGCCGGCGCCGGGCGGTATGCGGCTGGCCCTGCGCAGCGACTGGGGCGGAGGCGAGCTGGTCTACCGGGAAGGCTGGCGCGGCCGCGTAGATTTGAGCGGCTTCCCGATTGCGCCGCTGGAGGCCGGCCTGGACGCTTCGGTGGTCGCCGAAGCGGGGGCGCTGGCGGCCAGCGGCGAGCTGGCCGGCCGCGCCGGCCGGCTCTCCTACAGCCTGCGAGCCGACGCCGCGAGCCTCCTGCCGCAGCTGGAAAACGCCGCGCTGGTGGTAGAAAACATGCGCATAGAAAGGCTGCCCTCGCTGCTCAACAAGCTCCCCTACGCCAGCGGTAACGTTAGCGCGACCTTCGCCTACGGAAACGGAATGCTGGCCGGCCGGCTGGTGAGCGAGGGGCTGACCGTCGGCAGCGAGACCCACCCGGTCGAGGCGGCCCTTTACTGGAGCGGCGAGCGCAAGACGCTGGAGGCCAGCCTGGGCGATAGCAGCGTCGCCGGCGAGTGGAGCGGCGACGACGTCTACCTGCAGGCCGACCTGGTGCGCCTGCCGCTGCACTACCTGACGGGGGCCTGGGCGGGTCCGCTGGAGGGGGTGGCCTACTGGACCGGCGCGGCCCGGGCCCACCTGCGCCTCGACGAATTGCAGAAAAGTTACGCGGTGGCGGTGGGCCAGCGGCTGGAGTTTACCGGCGGCGGCGACAGCCTTACCGGCAGCGCCGCAGCCCGCTACGAAAACGGCGTCTTCTACCTCGACGAGCTCGATTTGAGCGGCAAGGGAAGCTGGCGCGGCCGGGGTTACTGGGGGCCGGAAGACGCCGATTTGAGCGTGGATATAGAGAACACCGTCTTCACGCCGGTCTTGCGCATCTTCCCGCAACTGCGCCGCTACCAGCCGGCCGCCGCCGGCAGCCTGAGTTTGCGGGCCAGGGGGCGCAGCGCTGCGCTGAACGTCAACGACCTGAGCTTCTCGCTGGCGGGGGTGAGTGGAGTCGTGCCGGAGCTCCGGGTCGAGGCCGACGGGGGTCGTTTGCAGACTGAGGGGCGGGTGGAGCTGCAAAAACCGTACCCCGGAGGGTTCAGCCTGAAGGGCGCCGGCGACGCGGACGACCTGACCTTGCGGCTCGAGGGCGGCCTGGAGCTTCCGGCCGTCGGCGAGCTCCAGAACGTCAGCGGCACCCTCCACTGGCCCGACTGGCGGCTCGACCTGCGGGCGCAAAAGGCCAGCCTCAGCGGCACCCTGCGGCCCCTTTCGCTGCGGCTTGCTGGCGAGCTGCCGGTTTCGCTGCCCGAGAAGTACCTGCAATCGGGCCTGATCCGCTCCGACCTGACCCTCACCTTCCAGGACGGCGAGTACGTGCTCGGCGGTCAGGCCGAGGTGGTGCGGGCGGTTCTCTCGCGTCCGGAAGGCAAGCGCGAGGTGGCCTTCGAAGAAAAGAAATACACGTACCCGCTGCGCTTCGACCGGGTCCGGATATTCAGCAACGGCGGCATCATCATTCAAGAGCCGCTGGCCAAGGGCGAGGGCGAGGGCGAGGTTTACCTGGGCGGCGACCTGGCCGATCCTTATCTGAGCGGCGAGGTGCGGGCGATTCGCGGCGACTTCTTGCTGGGGAGGAACCGCTTCCTGGTTGACGAGGGCTGGGCTCGTTTCTCGCCGGTTGGCGGCCTCTACCCCGAAATCTACCTGCTGGCCCACGCCGACGTGCGCAGCGAGGAAGGCGAGCTCAAGCTCTACCTGGAGACCACGGGCCGCTTCGTGCGCGAGCGGGGGCGGGCGCGGCTGGTGCTGGAGCCGCGCATCTGGGCGCTGGAGAACGGCGAGCCGGCGCCCTACACGCAGGAGCAGCTGCTGGCCATGCTGGCCCTGGGCGGCGGCAACCTGGCTCAGGGGGCGGCCGACCTGGCGATTCAGAATCTCCTGATCGCCCAGCTTGAATACGAGCTGAGCAAGGCCCTGGGGCTCGACATCTTCACCCTCGACACCGACCTTTTCGGCGGCGGCGACATCGGCCAGACCCAGTTCACAATCGGCAAGTACCTCAGCCCCGACCTGCTCCTGACCTACTCGGTCAGTTTCGAGGGGAGCCAGGCGGTGGGGGCGGAGTACCGGATAGACGGGCTCAGGCTGCGCGTAGAAAGCGAGATAGGCGGCGACAACCTCGAGCCGCTGGTGCGTTTCTCGCTGCTCTACGCGGTGCGGCCCGACCTCGACCTGATCTTCAAACTGCAGACCGGCGCTCTGTACCTGGGTCTGGAGTGGCGTTTCTAGAAAAGAAGGGCTTTTTTCCCGCCGCGCCGCGGGCGGCGGGTTTAGGATGAGGGGCGGAGGTGACCATGAGCAAGGAAGTGTTTGTGGTTTCGTTGGCCCGGACGCCCATCGGGCGCTTCGGCGGTTCTTTCAAGAACGTCCCCCCGACCGACCTGGGGGCGCACGCCATGAAGGCGGCGCTCGAGCGCGCCGGCGTCAACGGCGCCGACCTCGACCTCTACATTTTCGGCAACATCCTCCGCGCCGGCCACGGCCAGCTACTGCCGCGGCAGGCGGCTCTCAAGGCCGGCATCCCCGACCAGGTGGACGGCTACGCGGTCGACATGGTCTGCTCATCGGGCATGATGTCGGTCATGAACGCGGCCATGACCATTCGCGCCGGTGAGGCCGGCCTGGTGCTGGCCGGCGGCATGGAGTCGATGTCGCAGGCCGCCTTCTCGCTTTCCTCGCGGGCCCGCTGGGGCTACAAGTTCCTGCTGGGCGCTCCCGAGGAGCTCAAGGACCTGCTCCTCTACGACGGCCTGACCGACCCGATTAACGGCGAGGCGATGGGTGAGGAGACCGAGCGGCTGATAGCCGAACACGGCATCACCCGCGGCGAGCTCGACGAGGTGGCCTACCAGTCGCACAAGCGGGCGGCCGAGGCGACCGAGGCGGGCATCTTCAAAAAAGAAATCGCCCCCTACGAGGTCAGAACCCGCAAGGGCACGCTCCTGCTCGAGGCCGACGAGGGTATCCGCCCCGAGACCACCATCGAGTCGCTGGCGGCGCTGCGGCCGGCCTTCGCCAAGGACGGCCTGCTGACCGCCGGTAACTCCAGCCAGATATCCGACGGCGCGGCCGCGCTGCTGATCGCCGACGCCGACGCGGTGGCGCGGCACGGCCTGAAGCCGGTCGCCCGCATCCTCGGCGGCGCCTGGGCGGCCGGGCCGAGCTGGCGCTTCCCCGAGGCGCCGGTTCCGGCGGTCCGGAAGCTGCTGGAAAAGCTGGGCATGGAGCTGGCCGACTTCGACCTCATCGAAAACAACGAGGCCTTCGCGGTCAACAGCGTCCTCTTCAACCGGATGCTCGGCGTTCCCTACGAGAAGATGAACGTTCTCGGCGGGGCCATCGCCCTGGGCCACCCGATCGGGGCCAGCGGCGCCCGCATCATCGGCACGCTGATTACCGCCCTGCAGGCCAGGGGAGGCGAGCGGGGCATCGCCGCTCTCTGCCACGGCACCGGCGGGGCGACCGCGGTGGCCGTCGAGCTGGTCTGAGCCCGGGTTCACCGGAGGCGGGCCCGGCGCCGGGCCCGCCTCTATTCGGGCGGCTCGTCGAAAACGAAAACCTCGCGCTCCAGCACCACCAGCCGGTACTCGCCGGAGCCGGCGAGGAAGCGCTCCACCGCGTCCAGAACCCCGCTCACCCACTCGGCCTCGGCGCCGATTACGCTAAAGCCGACGCGCTCCCAGCCGTGTTCGTTCAGCCCGTCCAGCCGCGCCGCCGAGACCGGGAAACGGGCCTTGATCCGCTCCATTACCGGCTTGATGACGGCCCGCTTTTCCTTGAGGCTGCGCGCCCAGGGTGTTTCCAGGCGGGCGGTGAAGACGCCGACGTAAGCCTTCATTCCGATTGCAGCATACCGCCAGGCTCGAGGCGGCGCCCGCCCAGCCAGACCGCCGCCACCTCCGCTTCGCGGGCCAGGGCGAAGAGGGCCCCCAGGGCGTGTTCGGCGCTGCCGGCCTGCTCGAGCACCGCCGCCAGCGTCGAGCCGGCCACGGGCCGGAACCAGACCAGATCGGCGCTCATCCCTGCTTCCAGGCCGCCGGCCTTCCCCTCGAGCCCCAGCGCGCCGGCGCCGGCGCGGGTGGCCAGGTAAAGGAGGCCTGCCGCGTCCAGGCCGACCCCGTCGGGACGCTGCCGCTGGGTCTTGTAGGCGTCC
>Ga0256914_1004413_pt1 | contig 10586 bp, 8 predicted proteins | sample HulkmetaG_FD_191571 | JGI IMG/M metagenome (GOLD analysis project Ga0256914, IMG submission 191571) | Hydrothermal chimney microbial communities from Main Endeavour vent field at the Juan de Fuca Ridge, Pacific Ocean - Hulk | ecosystem: Environmental > Aquatic > Marine > Hydrothermal vents ...
GGCCTGAGTGTAGGCCGGGATGCGGTCGTAGCGTGGGGTATAACGCAAGTCCTCGTGGTAAGGCAAGCGGGGCGTATATCGCAAGGCCTCGTGGGATAGAAACGCCAAGGGATACGCGATCCAATAGTTGGTGTAACCGGTGGTCAGGTCGTGGGCCAACAGAAAATCGCGCAAGCGCACTTGTGCGGCCGCGTGAACGCGTGACGACGCGACGAACACGGGGCTCAAGCCCCCTGGACCGTGCGCCACCCGCCAGGTCACGCCCGCGTGCACCAAGGCCAAGGCGCCCAGAAGGGCCCACAACCCGGCTTTGCGCGCCCGCCACACGGCATAAAGACCGCCGACCAACACCACCGCAGTGGCATGGGCCCAAGGCGTGAAATACCGCCCCGTAGGGTCGCCGCCGTGGGGAGTGAACACGAAAAGCAACGCGTTGGCGGCCACCACGCCAGTGACGCCCCACCACACCCGCTTCGGAATCGCCCGGCGCTCGCGAAACCACAAGAACCACGCGAGGCCGTGCAGCGCCAGCACTGCGGCCACGAGCGGCCAGGGCGCGGCCGGGAACCAGGACCACGGGGCGCGCAACCCGGCCACTACGGGCCATCCTGCCAGCACCAGCATGACCGCGTGCCACGGAATGCCCCGCCACCATGGGCGCGCGAAATGGGGAAACATCCCCACAGACGAACCCGCCAACAGCGGCGCCCAGCCGTGCTGGGCCACGAAGGCCCAAACGGGGGCCAGGCCCAGCCCCAGGCCTGCTGCGGCTGCGGCCACGCCTGCGGTCAGGGTCGCGCGTCCCTGCGCCCACCAATGACGGAGCGCGTATAGGCCCGCGGGCAGCAAATAGACCCACGACAAAGGCATCACCCACGCGCCCAGGCCCGCGAGCAAGCCCAGCCCTAAACCGCGGCGCCCGGCCGCAGAGGTGTTGTCCCCCAGCCCAGCCACGCCCAGGCCCGCCAAACCCGCGGTGCCAATGAGCAGCGCCTCGTTGTAACCGCCCAGGGTCACGGTGGTGTAGATGGTGAGCAACAGGGGCGACACGGCCAAATAAAGCAACGCCAGCCGTGCCGGCTCGGGGGCCCACAGCCGCCGCAACGCCCAGGCCGTGAGCCCCAACAAGAGCGCGTACAGCCCAATTTGCACCCCCCGGGCGACGAGCACGCTTTCGCCAAACACCGCAAACGCGGCGGCCACCAGATACGCGTCCAGGCTGCCCATGTAAGCCTGACCGTAAAAGAACACCGGCCGCGCGCCCTGCACAATGTGGCGGGCCATAAGCAGCACCACGGCTTCATCGCCGTGCAAGGGGAAGGCTTGCGCGGCCAGGAGCCCGGCCCGCCAAGCGACCATGAGCGCGATCAAGACGCCTTCGGGCCACCATGAGGCACGCGGTTTCATGATTCGGCCTCCTGCACCGCACGATAGACTTGGACGATTTGGCGCGCAATGCGCGGCCACGCGTAGCCTTGCGCGACCCGGTGGGCTTCCTGGCCCAAGCGTTCGCGAAAACGAGGCGCGTCCAGCAGCAACGTCAGCGTTGCGGCCAGCGCTTCAGGGTCCTGCGGTGGCACCAAACACCCCGTGCGTCCGTGCCGCACCAAATGCGCCAACCCGCCCACATCCGACGCCACCACGGGCGTACCGCAAGCCATGGCCTCCAACGCGGCCAGGCCGAAGGATTCGTAATACGAAGGCATCACTACGGCCTCCGCGGCCGCATAATACGCGGGCAAGACGCCCCGCTCGCGCGGGCCCAAAAACCGCACCACCTCTTCCAAGCCGTACTCGTGCCGCAACGCTCGCAGCGCGGCGGGTTCGACCGATCCATCGCCGCCGATCAACGCCACGGCCAAACGATGGCGCGCCACCACCCCCGCGGCGCGCATCCGTGCCACAGCCCGAATGAGCGTGTCCAGGCCTTTGATGGGGTCCAAGCGGCCGACGAACACCAACCACCGCCGCGTCGGGTCCAACCCGGCTGCGGCCAAGGCCTGGGCGCGCGGCCGCGGCGCGAAGTGAACGGTGTCAACCCCGGGCGGGATGACCACCACCCGCTCGGGCGACACCCCATAGTGCCAGTGCAGCAGGGCCCGCTCCCCCGGTGTGGCGACCACCAGCCGGTCGACCTCGCGCACGCAGCGGGCTTCGCCCGCCAAGCGCTGCGGGTCGGGCGCGCGCCCCAGTGCACGCGCTTTGCTCTGCTCCAACGTGTGGCACATGTGCACCACCGGCACGTGCCACGCCTCCCGCAGGGCCAGCGCGGCCAAACCCGAGAGCCAATAATGGCTGTGGATCAACGCGTAGCGCATACCGTGCGTCGCGGCCCAGGCGCGCACACCTGCGGCAAACGCGGGCCAATACGCGGGCAGTGCGTCCCGGGGCAAGTCGTGGGGCGGCCCCGCGGGGATGAAAATCACCCGCTGGCCTGGGCCCAAAGCGGGGTCGGTGACCACCTCGGCCGCGTCGGGGTGGGTGCGGCGGGTGAAGATGTCGACGCGCACCCCCAAGGCGGCCAGGGCCCGGCTCAAATCTCGAATATACACGTTCATCCCGCCGCCGTACACGCTGCCCAAGCGCGCCAGGGGGCCGGTGTGATACGAAAGCACAGCGATAGGCCACGGCCATGGGCTTGTCATTCGAGCATCCTTCGGCTATAATGGACACTGCCAAGCCACCGTAGCTCAGTCGGCAGAGCAGTCGCCTCGTAAGCGACGGGTCGCGGGTTCAAGTCCCGCCGGTGGCTCACAGGGCCCCGCACTCAGCGGGGCCCAGGGCGTTTCATAAGGGGGAACGGCTCCGCGAACGGCCAGCCACGCGCCGCGTCGGCCGCGCTACAGCACAGCCTCGGCCAACGCCGCGAGGCCGTCCAAATCATCCAAATCCAACCACTGCAACATAACACGCTGCACCCCGGCGCGGCCCAGCGCGGCAAGTTGCGCCCGCACCTGCGCGGGCGTGCCCACCACCACGCCACGCGCCCGCAACTCGTTGGCTGGCGCGCGGCCTTCAAGCCTGCGGGCCAAGTCCGCTTCGTCGCGACCGAAAATCAGGCCGGTCATCAACGAACGACGCACGGCTTCAGGCGCGCGGCCGACCGCGCGCAACCGTGCGTCCAAGCGCGCGTTGCGTTCGGCAAAGCCTTCGGGCGTCAAGAACAGCGCGTTCCATTCATCGGCATAGCGGGCCACCAAAGGCAGCGTACGACGCAAGCCATTGCCGCCCACCAGCAGCCGCGGCCCACCTGGCCGCGCCGGCCGCGGCAACAACACCGCGTCTTCCAGATGAAAATAGCGCCCGCGAAAAGTCACCCGTTCGTCCGCGCGCAACAGGCGGGTGATGACCTCCAAGCCCTCGGCCAACCGGTCGAAGCGCTCGCTCAACGACCCCAACGGAAAGCCGAACATGCGATGCTCGCGCGCCTGCCAGCCCGCGCCCAGGCCCAACACCAGGCGCCCGCCCGAGAGATCGTCCACATCTTTGGCCATGCGCGCGGTGTGCACCGGGTGCCGAAAAGAGAGCGGCGTCACCAGTGGGCCGAATTCGATGCGCCGCGTATGGGTGGCCAGATAGGCCAGCGACACCCACAACTCCAACGAGGCTTTGTCGGGCGGCCGGGCGTTGGTGAAGTGATCCGAGCGAAAAAGGCCCACGAAGCCCAAATCTTCCACGGCTTGAGCCAGGCGCTTCCAACGCGGCCAAGTCAAGCCGTTTTGCCCTTCGACCATGATGGCAATTTCAGGGTATGACATGCGCCCACATCCTTTCGGGGTTACAAAATGAGCATGGCATCGCCAAAGGAAAAGAAACGGTAGCCCTGGGCCTTGGCTTCTTCGTACGCCCGCAAGATGAACTCGCGGCCCGCGAACGCGCTCACCAACATGAGCAGGGTCGAGCGCGGCAAGTGGAAGTTGGTGATGAGCCCGTCCACAACCCGAAAGCGAAAGCCGGGCAAGATGAACAAGTCCGTATCGCCTTCCCATGCGGCAATGAGTTGACCTTGGGGTGCGTGCAAGGCCGCGGTCTCCAAAGTGCGCACCGCGGTCGTGCCCACGGCCACCACCCGCCCTCCGCGGGCCTTGGTTTCGCGAATGCGGGCCGCGGTCTCAGGCGGGACCCGGCACCATTCGGTGTGCATGCGGTGCTGCCGCGGGTCCTCTTCTTTGACCGGTGCGAAGGTATCAAGCCCGACGTGCAAGGTCACCGTAGCCCAGCCAATGCCTTGACGCTGCAAGGTCTGCAGCAAGCGGGGGGTGAAGTGCAGGCCCGCGGTGGGCGCGGCCGCGGAGCCGGGCTCGCGGGCGTAGACCGTCTGATAACGCTCAGGGTCGGCCACGGGCTGATGGATGTACGGCGGCAAAGGCACTTGCCCCACTTGGGCCAGCGCCTCGGGATCGAGTGGCTGGTTGAAACGCACCCGGCGCAAGGGACCGCCCAAGTCGGCGATGATTTCGGCCTCGAACCCCGCGGCCAGCGCGATGCGCCGGCCCGGACGCAAGCCGCGACCCCGCACCAAGGCCTGCCAGGTGTCGGCGGCCTCGGCCCGCAGCAACAGCAACTCCACTTTGCCGCCCGTAGGCACTTTGCGGCCCCACAACCGCGCGGGGATGACGCGCGTTTGGTTGGCCACCAACAAGTCGCCCGGCCGCAAGAAACGCGGCAAGTCGTAGAAACGCGCGTGCGTGATGGCCTGCGTGGCTCGCTGGAGCACCATGAGCCGGGCGTGGTCGCGCGGCTCCACAGGCTGCTGGGCAATCAATTCGGGCGGCAGATCGTAGTCGAAGTCTGCGGTGCGCAAGGGCCGTTCGTTCATGGTCGCACGTAAATGGGGTTGCTGTAGATCCAACCGCGCCAACGCCCCCAGGCGCGGCGATAGGCCTCGACCCGATAGACGCCGGGCTCGCGCACGGGGTAGGCCAACACTTCCGCGTTGGGCCACAAGCCCACAGGCTGCCCATCGCGCAGCAAACGCAGACGGGCGCGCGCGGGCAGGCGCACCTGCAAAGTTACGCCGCCGTCGAGGCGAATCTCATCGCCCATGCGCGCGGTATGGCCCGCGCCCTGGGCCCGAAAACGAAAACCGCGCGCCGCGCCCAACAGGTCGTTGGCCACAAAAGCGTGCCCCGCGGCCAACGCGGCATAGATCGCGTCTCGGTCATCTTCGAGCCGGCCCGAGAGGGGGCGTTCCAACAACACATGCGTGTTCACCGCCCGAAAGTGCGCCTCGTAGGGGAACAAACGCACGCGTCCGCCCAACTTGGGGATGGCATGGGCATCGGAACCGCCGATGGCCACGACCCGCTGCCCTCGCCGGGTGAGGTCGTCCCACAAGCGCAAGGTGGCCGCGAAGGGCGCGATCGCCACCCGATGGAATTGCAGCGCGTAGAAAAGCGCGTGGGCCCAGGTGCGCAGGTGGCCCTTGAATTCGCTCATCGCGTTCCAAATCTCCAAGCCGTGGTAGCCCCGCACGTGCCACGCGCGCCAGGGGAACGCGGCTTCGCCCACCGTGGGCGCGGCTGGGTCGTGAGGATGGGCCAGAAAGGCCAGCCCACGGCCGCGGCGCGTCGCGTCAATGAGACTTTGCGGGTCGGTCTCGTAGGGGGCCAACTCCATGCTGGCGCCGAAAGCGAGCAAATGATTGCCCCAGCGCTCAGGGGGCGCGGTGCGGTCGTGCACTTCTTCGCCCATCAGGGCCAAAACTCGCCGCGCGCCCTCGCTGTAATAGCCCTCAACGCCCTCGACCCGCACATTGTGGTCGGTGAATTGCACCACATCGACTCCGGCCCGCAGCGCGGCCCGCAACACATCGGCGTGCGTGCCGTGCCCGTCGGAGTACACCGTGTGCACATGGGGGTGAAAGACGATCTCGTGCATCAAGAAACCCCCGCGCGGACCTTGTTTGACGCCCGGCAGGGCTTGGGCTATAATCCGGGCCGGTGCCCCTCAAGGGGCCAGGATACCTTTCGGGAGGTTCGCTGTGGAACCCTTTCTGTACACCGCGTTGATTATAACCTCGATCGCGCTGATTGCGAGCGTCATCTTGCAAAGCAAAGGGGCGGGTTTGGGTGGCCTGACCGGCGCGGACTTCGGCGGCTTTGTCACCGCGCGACGCGGGCTTGAAAAGACCCTCTTCCAGGCCACCATCGTGCTGAGCGTGCTGTTCTTCGTGCTGGTCATTTTGATTCTGCGCCTGACAGGATGACCGGGCCCGCGCGGTGGGCTCGGCCCGGAGCCGGTCTGCCGCTCGCGACGCAACCTGGCCGTTCGCGGAGCCTTTCCCCATGAGCACCCCCCAAACTGCCGAGCCAGCCCCCCCACGCCGCGCGTTTTGGACGCGCTATGGTTGGGCTCTGGCGTTGCTCGCGCTGGCCGGCGGGCTCATCGGCTTTTTGCTGTGGAGCCAACGCCAGCCTCAGGCCGGTCGGGCCTCGGTGGCCGCGGGCACCGCGGTGCCCAGCGACGCCCCCGCGCCAGGTGGTACTTATACCGAGGCCTTGGTCGGCGCGCTGGGCCGCCTCAACCCCTTGTTCGACCACCTCAACCCCGCGGATCGGGATGTCAACCGCCTGCTCTATCGAGGCCTGTTGCGCTTCGACGCGCGCGGTTTGCCCCAACCCGACCTGGCCGAAGCCTGGGGCATCTCGAAGGACGGCAAGACGTACAACCTGGCCCTGCGTCGCAACGCGGTGTGGCACGACGGCAAACCCGTCACCACCGCGGATGTGCTGTTCACGGTGGAATTGATGCGCCAGGACGCGCTGCCCGTGGACCCCAATCAGCGCGCGCTCTGGCAACAGGTCGAAGTCGTGGCCCTGGATGACTACACCGTTCAGTTCCGCTTGGAAGAGCCCTTCGCCCCCTTCTTGGACTATCTGACCTTCGGCATCTTGCCCAAGCACATTTGGGAAGACATCCCCATCGACGCGCTGGTGGATGCCGACCCCAATCTGACCCCTGTGGGCAACGGACCTTTTCGCTTTGATCACTTCTTGGTGCACGAAGGCCGCATCACCGGCGTGGTGCTCAAAGCGTTTGAGGACTTTTACTTAGGCCGGCCGTATTTGGACGAGTTCATCTTTCGCTATTACGCCACGCCGCAAGAGGCGCTGGAAGCCTACCGGGAAGGCGAAGTGCTGGGTCTGGCCGAGATCACGCCCGACATTCTGCCCGCGGCGCTGCAAGAGCCCACGCTGAACTTCTACACCGCGCGCTTGCCGCGCTTGACGTTGGTGCTGCTCAATCTGCGCGCCAACCAAGTCCCCTTTTTCACCGAAGCCCGGGTGCGTCGCGCGCTGCTGATGGCGGTCAACCGCGAACGCATCATCAAACAAGCCTTGGCCGGCCAAGGCCTGGTCGCAGACAGCCCGATCTTCCCAGGCACATGGGCCTATGACCCCCAAACGCCCCGGGTGCCCTACGACCCCGACGCCGCGGCACGGTTGTTGGACGAGGCCGGCTTCGTGCGGACCGACCAAGGCGTGCGGGCCAAAGACGACACGCAACTGCGCTTCACCCTGTCGCACCCCGACACGCCAACCCACACGGCCATCGCTCAAGCCCTGCAGCGCGATTGGGCCCGCATCGGCGTTGAGGTCACGCTGCAGCCCCTGCCATACGACATCCTCATCACCAAACGCTTGGAGCCGCGCAATTATCAAGCCGCGCTGGTCGATATGGACTTCTCCCGCTCCCCTGACCCCGACCCCTACGTGTTCTGGCACAAAGCCGAAATCGCAGGCGACGGCCAGAATTACAGCGGCTGGGAGCACGATCGGGCCAGCACGCTGCTGGAACTGGCGCGGGTTACCCCTGATCTTCAAAAGCGCATCAAACTGTATTACAGTTTCCAGCAGATCTTCGCCCAGGAACTGCCCGCTCTGCCCCTCTTCTATCCGGTGTACACCTACGCGGTGGATGCCCAAGTCAAAGGCATTCGCTTAGGGCCGGTGTTCGACCGCAGCGACCGCTTCAATCAAGTGACCGAGTGGTATATGATGGGGCGCCCGGCCGTCGCGCCAGTGGTCGAGGTCGAAACGGCCGAGCCTGCTCCGGCCGAGCCATAAGGGCCACGTCGCGGGCCAGTCAAACAACACGCCCGTGCGCCGCGAGATGCAACGCACGGGCGCGGCCTCAGCAGTGCTTTTCACGCCCCACAGAGCGGCCGGCCAAGGCCTCAGGGCGAGCACGCCCGCGGGCAGACCGGCCACGAGGGGCTTACTTTCAGGCGGGCGTCAACACCCGCAGCACTGCGCTCAAATCGTCGGGGGCGTCGAGGTTCACCCGCTGGGTGTCGCGGCGAATGCGTTTGACCAAATTGCTGAGCACCTGGCCCGGCCCCAATTCCACGAACGTGTGCACCCCGGCCTCCAGCATATGTTCCACACTCTCGCGCCAGCGCACCGGCCCGGTGAGTTGGGCGCTCAAATCCGCGAACAGCGCGTCGGCGGCTTGCAGTGCGCGTGCGGCCACATTGCCGACCACGGGGTAGCGGGGGGCGCGCAAGCGCGCCTGGGCCAACGCGGCCCGAAAGGCCTCCTGCGCGGGGGCCATGAGGATGGAATGCGCGGCCACGCTGACCTTGAGCACAATGGCACGGCGGGCGCCCAGATCCCGGGCTTGCTGCACCGCGGCCTCCACCCCTTCGGGCGTGCCTGAAACCACCACCTGCCCCGGGCAATTGTCGTTGGCCACTTGCACAAAGCCGATGCGCTCACTAATGTATTGCACCAAACCTTCGACCTTTTCGATGGACAAACCCAGCAGCGCGGCCATGCGTCCCGGATTGCGCTGCCCAGCCTCAGCCATGGCCCGAGCCCGCTTCTGGACCAACTGCAACGCGCTGGCAAAGTCCAACGCCTCGGTGGCGACCAACGTGGTCAATTCGCCCAACGAATGTCCAGCGGCGAAGCGCGGGGTCCAGTCGCCCAAACGCGCCTTGAGCACCCGCCACGCGGCCACCGCGTGCACAAACACCGCGGGTTGCGTGTGCTCGGTTTGATTGAGCACCTCCTCGGGGCCTTCCCACATGATGCGGCTGAGGGGGTAGCCCAAAACCGCATCGGCCTCCGCGAACACGGCTCGGGCTTCGGGGAACGCGGTCGCCAGCGCGCGTCCCATGCCGACGTACTGCGAGCCCTGACCAGGGAACAACACCGCGACATCAGTGGCGGTCGCACTCATGAGATTCTCTCCACGAATTCGCAGGATGACAACGTTGGGGCCATGCCCAGCGCTTTCTTATAACCCCACCCGCGGCCAAAAGACGCGCCCGACACAAAAAAAAGCCGGTGGGTCGACCACCGGCTCCCCTATGCGCTCCGAAGCGCTCACTCGGCCTTGACAGACACCACTTCACGGCCCTTGTAATAGCCGCAATGAGGGCACACTCGATGGGGCAAGCGCGGGTTGCCGCAGTTGGAGCACACCACCAGGGCTTGCGGCTTCAGGCGCATCCATTGCGCGCGGCGATGACGGCTCTTGGAACGGGGAACCTTCTTCTTCGGTACGGGGGGCATGACACTCTCTCCTTCTAAGACCAGCCTACCCGGCGCTTTGGGCCGGATACAAACAAACTCCCTTCCCTCGGCTCCCGGCGAAGACGAGGCAAGCGAGGGGCATTATAATGAAAGCCTGGGCAAGTGTCAAGATCCCTCACCCTTGGCAGCCGAGGAGGACCATGTCTCGCGCCCCTTCCCCGGTCAACCCCTATCGCGCCTTGCCCGCGACTGAGGCCCTGCGGCAGCATCCTGACTTAGCGCCGTGGGTCGACGAATTGGGCGCGCCCTTGGTGTTGGGCTGGATTCGCCAAGCGCTGGCTGAGGCGCGCGAGGCCATAGCCCAAGGGCAACCGCCTCCCACCGAAGCCGCGCTGGTGGCGCGCGTGCGGCAGGCCATAGAGAGCCACTGGTTGATGCGCCTGCGCCAGGTGGTCAATGCGACCGGCGTGGTCATCCACACCAATTTGGGCCGCGCGCCCCTGAGCCGTGCCGCGCGGCAGGCCGTGCAGCAGGCTGCGATGGGCTACACCAACCTGGAGTATGACCTGCTGCGCGGCCGCCGTGGCCACCGGGGCCGAGGCCTCACCGACGTGCTTTGCGCGGTCACCGGTGCGGAAGACGGGCTGGTCGTCAACAACAACGCGGCCGCGGTGATGCTCATTTTACGCGCCTTGGCCGCACGGCGGCGCGTGCTCATTGCCCGCACCCAACTCATCGAAATCGGCGGCGGGTTTCGCATCCCCGCGATTTTGCAGCAAAGCGGCGCCAAATTGGTCGAGGTGGGCACCACCAACAAAGTGCGCTTGGCCGACTACGAAGAAGTTCTCCAACGTCAAACCATCGGCTTGGTGCTGTGGGTGCATCGCTCCAACTTTCGCATTGTCGGCTTTCACGAAGAGCCCAGTCTGTCCGCGTTGGCGGCCCTGGCCCGCAAATATCAAGTCCCCCTGATAGCCGACGTCGGCTCGGGAGCGCTGCTCGACACCACGCGCTACGGCCTGCCGCCTGAGCCCACCGTGCCGCAAGCCCTGGCCGCGGGCGCGGATTTGGTGGCCTTCTCGGGCGATAAACTGCTGGGCGGCC
>Ga0256914_1004414_pt1 | contig 10584 bp, 4 predicted proteins | sample HulkmetaG_FD_191571 | JGI IMG/M metagenome (GOLD analysis project Ga0256914, IMG submission 191571) | Hydrothermal chimney microbial communities from Main Endeavour vent field at the Juan de Fuca Ridge, Pacific Ocean - Hulk | ecosystem: Environmental > Aquatic > Marine > Hydrothermal vents ...
GGGTTCTACGTTTTTGACTTGAGAAAGGCTCGACGCGCAATTCTTGTTGAGGCCGGAACCAGTCTTGTCATCGTGTATGTCGGCAACCATGACGACGCCTATAGCTGGATCCGAAAGCGGCGCGTCAAAATCCACCCGGAAACCAAAGAAATTCAAGTGATTCGCGTGATCGAGCGCGAACAAGAGGTGGTTGTCGAAAAAATAGTAGAAGCGCCGCTGCATTCATTTACACCTGAATACTTACATTCGCTGGGAATTCCGCAAGAATACATTGACCCCCTACGCCATGCGAGCGAAGAAGGTATTCTGGACCTGCTCGAGGGGCTGCCCCCACCTGTCCAGGAGAGAATCTGGGCGCTGCTGGAAGGCAAACCTGTGGCGCCGCCGCCCAAGGTCAGGGTGACGGACCCTCTGCGCCACCCCAACAACCGCTACCGATTCCTGTTAATCGAAACCAAGGAAGAGCTGGAACGTGCCCTCTTTGGCGACTGGGAAGACTGGATGGTTTTTCTCCACCCCGCCCAGCAAGCCGCGGTATCGCAAAACTATCGCGGACCGGCCAAGGTAACCGGAGCAGCGGGAACCGGGAAGACTGTGGTCGCCGTGCATCGCGCTGTGCGACTGGCCCGTGAGAACCCGGGCGCCAAAGTCCTGTTAACCACCTTCAATAAAACCCTGGCGCGCCAGATTGAGGCGAACGTCCAGAAGCTAGCGCCTGGATTGAAAAACCTGACCGTGGGCAACCTGGATCGCCTGGCCGTTGGTTGGTATAGCGAAATATCCGGAAAGAAACCCCGTATGGCGTCGGAAAGGGACGTAGAGGAGGCCCTTGAGCAATCCTTACGCGAAATCGCACCGCCCGACTGGGCTTCCGCCAGCTTTGTCTCCTCAGAATGGGCCCGCGTTGTTGACGCCTGGGGAATCAGAGATATTGATTCGTACCTGAAAGTAGACCGCAGCGGGCGCGGCACACCTCTCAACGTCTCCCGGCGGCGCGAGATCTGGCCGGTTTTTGCCCGCGTACAGGAGTTGCTCACCAGCAAGCACAAACTCACCTGGGGCGGGCTGGCCCGGGGGCTCCTAGAACGGGCCGGCAGACTGCCCCGTTTTCATCACGTCGTGGTGGACGAAGTTCAGGACCTGAGGCCTGTACAGCTTGAGCTGCTTCGAGAAATCGTGCCGGAGGGCGAAAATGACCTGTTTCTTGCTGGCGACGCAGCCCAGCGCATCTATCAAACAAGAGTGCCCTGGCGACACCTTGGCATCGAGACCGTAGGGCGATCCCAGAGGCTCTGGATTAATTACCGCACCACCCGGCAAATCGCCGACTTTGCCGCCAGCGTGCTGCCCGAGGAGATACAAGAAGCCGAGGGGGAAAAGGTGGTGACCAGGGCCATAAGCCTGCTTGACGGCGAGCTGCCGCAGGTGCAGCTCTTCGCCAACCCGAGAGAGGAAATTCAGGCGCTGGCGGCCTGGCTCAAACACCTGAGCGAAGAGGGGTTTGCCGCCGAGCAAATTGCCGTGGTGGGGAGAACGAGAAAAATCCTGCAGCAGCGCGCCGTGGTGGCCGTTAAACGCGCCGGACTCGCCGCTTTGGAAATGAAGGATAACGCCGAGGGCCCCGGCGTGCGTGTCGCGACGATGCACCGGGTGAAAGGCATGGAGTTCAGGGCTGTGGCGGTAATTGGCGTTGAGGACGGCGTGGTTCCCAACAAAACCGTCCTTGGCCGGCAAGAAACCGAGGCCGATCGCAAAGCTGCCATGGCGTTGGAGCGCCAGCTTCTCTTCGTGGCGCTCTCGCGCCCCCGTGAAAAGCTGTGGGTTAGCGGGGTCGGCAAACTTGCACCCTGGTTACGCGAAGGCGACTAGCCGTCGGCATAAAGTTGCGTTCTGAAAAACCAGCTCTGGATCGAACCAGCGGATGGTGGCTTTGCCCGCCCCACGACAGCGCTGCCTCTTGGCAACCCCTTCACCGGCCTCGGCTACGCCGGCGCCCGCCTGCTCCTCCCCACCAACCCGGGGCTGGGAATAGAGGCGAAGCGGGGCTAGGAGCTGGCGAGCCGGGGGTCGTTATTCGTTAACCGCAAACACGCACAGGAATCTGGAAAATTCATCCAGACAATCTTCGCGTCGTTGTATTGACCAGGGACGCTTTTTGACCCTTGCACACAGCATTTCTACATTCTATAGTTAGGTTGTTAGTAGTACAGCTGTGCGTTATCTTTACGCTTTTTGGGGGTTAACGAAAATGCTGAAATCCATTCATCTCCGCACGGTCCTGTTCGGGACGCTCGCGCTTCTCGGCTTTCTCCTCGGCTCCTGCTCGCAGCCGGCCGGTGGCGAAACCGCCGGTTTTACCCTGAGCCTCTCGAGCAACCAGCTCAACGCGGCGGCCGGTGCAACCGCACCGGTCACGTTGAGCGTTAGCTGCAGTGGCGGGTTTAGCGGCCAGGTAGACCTGTCGCTAACCGCTTCGAGCGGCGGCGAAGCCCCCGCCGGGGTAAGCCTCGACAAAACCAGCGTCACCGTTCCCGGCGGTCCCTACCAGCTTGAGATCGAGGTCGCCCCCAGTGTCGCGCCAGGAAGCTACGCACTCACCCTGGTTGGCAAGTCGGGCAGCCTCACCAGGAGCGTAAACTTCACCCTGACCGTCGAGGAAGCCGGGTTGACCATCGCCCTCGACCCTCCAAACCTGAGCGTCCCGCAGGGCGGCGCGGCCACCACCACCCTCAAGGTCACGCCGCCGGCAGGTTACAGCGGAGAGCTGGCGTTGAGCCTGACCAACGCCGCCGGCGAAGCGGTGCCGGGGCTAACCCTTACCCCCGCCAGCCTGACGGTAAGCGGCGAGACCCAGCAAACCCTGACGCTGCAGGCGGCCAGCTCACTGGCCCTGGGCGAGTACGCGCTCAAACTCCACGTCAGCGCTGGTGAGCAAAGCGCCGAGGCCGATCTGGCGCTAACCGTGACCGGCTACGCGCTGCAACTGAGCTCCGAGCAGCTCTTCGCCCCCCAGGGCGGGCAGACCACGGTCAATCTGCTGGTCGACGCCGCCGGTGTTAGCGGAACCATGAGCCTTGCCCTGCAAACGGCCGGCGGCGACCCGCCGCCGGCGGGCCTCAGCTTGCAGCCCGACAGCGTCAGCGTCCCCGGCGGGCCGCAGACGCTGACCCTGGGTGTCGACGCGGCCGTCGCCACCGGCGAGTACGACCTGCAACTGCTGGCTACGCTGAACGGTGTTCAAAAGACGGTCGCTTTCAGCCTGACCGTGCAACCGCCGCCCGAGTTCACCGCCTCGATCAGCCCCGACTCCCTGACCGTAGCCATCGGCGACCTCGGCAACATTTACTACGAGCTGAGCTTCCTGAAGGATGTCAACGACACTATTAACCTCTATCTCCAGTCCGCCGACGGCTCGGCCGCCCCAGCGGGCGTTAGCCTTTCTCCGAACTCCATTGAAATGGTCGCCAGCAGCGGCGACGTTGACGATATGGGGCTGACCATCGCCGTCGACGACAGCGCCACGGCCGGCACCTACCCGCTGCGGATTCGCGCCCAGTCGACCAACACCACCGCCGACGTCTACTTCACCCTGACGATTCCCACGCCCCCCGACTTCACCCTCGACCTCAGCGCCACCTCTCTCACCGTTATCCGCGGCGGGGCGGGCGAGATGCAGCTCCAGGTAACCCCCCATAACGGCTTCGCCGGTACCGTCCAGCTGGCGCTAGTGGATCAGTACGGCAACCCGGTGCCCTCGGGGGTGACGCTCGAGCCGAGCAGCGTCGACCTCTCCAGCGGCGCTGTAGACCAGACGGTGACCATCGGGGTTGACCAGGGGGTGACCATCGACCGCTACTACCTGGCCGTCGAGGGCAGCAACGGCGACGACACCCAGAGCGCCAACTTCACCCTGATAGTCGAGGACTTCTCTCTAAACCTCGGCACCACCGCCCCCACACTGACGGTAGACGAGGGTTCGAGCGGCTCGCTGGGCCTGACCATCAACATCAGCCTCCCCGACAGCCTCAGCTCTTTCCCGGGCCCGGTCGAGCTCGGCCTGGCCTCCCAGGACGGCTCGCCGCTGCCCGCGGGCCTGAGCGTCTCGCCCGCGAGCGTCGAGATACCCTCGGGAACAGGCAGCGTCAACGCCACCGTAACGGTAGCCACCACCGGCGAGACGCCTCCGGGGAACTATGACCTGCTGCTCACCGGCAGCGCCGCCGGCGTCGTGCGCAGCGCTGCCTTCACCCTGACGGTGCGGGGGTTCACCCTCGATCTCTCCTCTCCCACCCTGGCTTTCTGGACCGGCGGCTCGGGCCAGCTAGACCTGACCATTACCCCCGAAGGCGGTTTCAGCGGCACCGTAGACCTCAGCCTGGAAGACGCCAGCGGCCAGCAGCCCGCCGGCCTGACCCTGAGCCCCACCAGCGTCAGCGTTTCCGCCGCCACCACCCAGACCCTGACCATCAGCGACGACGGCAGCCTGGCCGCCGGCGCCTACCCGCTGCGTCTCAAGGCCGTTTCCGGAAATATAGTCCGTTACGCCGAGTTCACCCTTTACCTGCAAGACTTCGATATCTCACTCGACAGCGGCTCCCTGTCCATCCAGCAGGGAGAGCAGGGCACGCTCGAGCTTACGGTTACCCCCTCCGGCGACTACGCGGGCACGCTGAACCTGTACATGAGCGCCGCCAGCGGCACGACCGGACCAACCGGCGTCAGCCTCTCGCCGACCAGCGTCAGCGTTTCCGGCGTTACCAGCCAGACCCTGACCTTCAGCGCCACGAGCAGCGCCAGCCCCGGCCGCTTCGACGTGCTGGTGGTCGCCGAGGCCAGCCTGGGCGGTGTCCAGCGGACCCGCACCGCCGCTTTCACCCTCGACCTGACCGGCATGAACATCTCGCTGAGCGTAACCGGCCTGGGCGTCGCCCGTGGCGGCAGCCGCCAGATGACGCTGACGGTTGATTCGTACGGCGTCAATGATCTGGTAAGCCTGGCGCTAACCGGCCAGGATGGCGCCGCCGCCCCCAGCGGTATAAACCTCTTTCCAGAGAGCGTGAACGTCAGCGACGGCACCCAGAGCTTCACCCTGACCGTCAGCACCGAACCGACAATCGAATACGGCGATCCGAAGAACTACTATCTAAGCGTCGCCGCCAGCTGGGGCGCGCTCACCAAGAACGTCGACTTCGACCTCTCCGTCTACCGGGTCACCCGCTTCTGGCTCGAGCGCGAATCGGGAACCAGCTACGACATCAACGACGTCATCTACGCAAATGGTACCTTCGTCGCCGTCAGCAACGGGATTGTCCTGGTCTCCACCGGCGGGGTGACCTGGCAGGCCAGCGATTCGGACACCTTCAACTCCCTCTTCGGTATCGCCTACGGCGGCTCGACCTTCGTAGCCGTGGGCGATGCCTGCGAGGTTTCCAGCTCGACCGACGGCTTGAGCTGGACCCAACAGGCCACCCCCGACAGCATCTGCAGCGTCACCCTGCGCAGCCTGGCTTACGATAGCGACCACGGCGTCTTTGTAGCCGTCGGCGACAGCGGCACCATTTTGTATTCTTATGACCAGGGCGATAACTGGACCCAGGTCGTCAGCAATCTGACTGAAAACCTGTACAGGATCATCTACGCGGGCGGGCAGCTGGTGGCCGTGGGCGAAAACGGGCTCATCCTCACGTCGAGCGACGGCGGGCAGACCTGGAGCAACCGCACCTCGGGCACCAGCAACACGCTCCGCGGCATCGCCTATGGATACGACCAGAGCGGCAACGGAGTATACGTAGCGGTCGGCGAGGGCGGGGTAGTGGTCACCTCGAGCGACGGCGCGACCTGGTCGGCCGGCAGCCTCGGCACCACCTACGACGCCTACGACGTGGTCTACGGATACGACCAGGACAACGTGGGCATCTTCGTGGCCGTGGTCAACTACGTCAACAATCAGGCCTACACCTCCGAGGACGGCGGGCAGACCTGGAGCGCCAACAACGGCAGCCTGTCAGCCACCGGCTACGCCGCGGCCTACGGCAACCACACTTACGTCCTGGTTGGCGAGAGCGGCGCTATTTCCACCTCGCCCTAGCCGGGGCATCCGCCGAAACCTGGCCCGCGAGAGCGGGCCGGGTTTCCGTCTTTAAAACTGCTGGCGCGCAGGCGAAAGCTAATACAATAACGTAATGGCCCGCGGCGAAGCGCGTAACCGAACGCTGGCGACGGCCGGCCGCTGGCTGCAACTGGCGGCGTCGCCGGCGGGGTCGGCGGCGGCCCTGGCGGCGGCCGGCCTGGCCGTTTGGGGCTGGGTCTTCTGGCTGCGCCGCTTTTTCGGCTACGGCCCCTGGCGTCCGCTGGGCTGCTGGCCGCCGGGCTTCGACGCCTACGCGCTGGGGCAGGCGGTCCAGGAGTGGATCGTGCCGGTGGCGCTGGTGGGTCTGCTGGGCGCCTGGCCGCTCTTCCGCCGCGCCGCTCTGGGCCGGGGCGGCTGGCGCGAGCGGGCGCTGGCGACCCTGGCGCTGGCGCTGGTGCAGCTCGTCTCCTTCGCCTATCTCTGGGCGCTGGAGCGCCGCGACGTCGGGCACGTCAGCAACGGCGAGCTGCTGGTGGTCTTCGCCGGCTTCCTGCTGGGGCCCGCCGCCGGCCTGGCCCTGGGTCTGCTGACCGCGCTGGCCGCCGGCTTCGTCAACCTCATCAGCTACCCGCCCGACACCTTCATCTTTGGCGATACCCTGCGCTGGTACTTTTTCTACAACACCAACACCGCGGCGCTGGTCTGGCTGGGCCCGGCCGCCGGCTGGCTGGGGCGGCTGGGCCGCCGGGGCAACCTGGCGCTCTGGTCGCTCGGAGGCGGGGCGCTGGTGGCGCTGGCGCGGTTCTTCGTGCTCTACGGCGAGAGCGACCCGGGCGAGCTGGTGGGGCTGGTCTTCCCGCTGGCGCTGGCGGCGGCGGCTCTCATGAGCGGTCTGGGTCTGATACTGCGCAGTCTGCGCTTGCAGGAGGCCGAACGCCGGGCCCGCGAGGGCGAGCTGGCGCTGACCCGGGCCGAGCTGGCCTCGCTGCGGGCGCAGATAAACCCCCACTTTCTCTTCAACGCCCTGAACACCATCCGCTACTTCGTTCGCACCGACCCCGAGAAGGCGCGGGAGCTGCTGCTGCGGCTCTCCGAGGTTTTCCAGCGGGCGCTGCGCTCCGGCGAGTTCGTTTCGCTGGCCGACGAGATCGCCTACGCCGAGGCCTACCTGGCGCTCGAGCAGGCCCGCATGGGCGAGCGGCTGCGCGTCGAGTGGGTCCGCCCCGATGGAGAGTTACTGGAGGTGCGGGTGCCGGCGCTGGTGCTCGAGCCCCTGGTCGAGAACGCGGTGGTCCACGGTCTGGCCCCCAAGCCCGAGGGGGGAACGCTGCGCGTTTTGATCGAGCGCTGGGGGCGGGAGCTGGTCATTCAGGTGCGCGACGACGGCGTGGGCTTCGACGCCGGCGGTGGGGGCGGCCACGGCATCGCCCTGGCCAACATAGACGAGCGGCTGCGGCTGCTCTACGGTGACGACCACGGGCTGCGGGTCGAGTCGGAGCCGGGGCGGGGCACACGGGTAGAGCTGCGCCTGCCGCTGCCGGGCGGGCGGGCGGAGGAGGAGTGATGCGGGTTCTGCTGGTCGACGACGAACAGCCGGCGCGCGCCGAGCTGCGCTGGGCGCTGGAACGGGTGGACCCCGGCCTGAGCGTCGCCGAGGCGGCCAACGCCGCGGCCGCCCTGGAGGAGCTGCGTTCGGGCAGCTACGACGCCGTTTTTCTGGACGTGCGGATGCCCGGGCTCTCGGGCCTGCAGCTCGCCGAACTGCTGGCCGGGCTGCCGCTGCGGCCGCTGGTGGTCTTCGTGACCGCCTACGGAGAGCACGCGGTGAGGGCCTTCGAGCTCGAGGCCGCCGACTATCTGGTCAAGCCGGTGGACGAGGTGCGCGTCGGCAAGACGCTGGCCCGCCTGCGCGAACGCCTGGCGGCCGGCCGCCATGGCGGTCAGCAGGCTCCGCGGCGGCTTTGGGTCGAGCTGGAAAACGAAAACCTGAAACCGCTCGAGCTGGCCCGGGTGGCCTGGTTCGAGGCCCGCGAGAAGAAGGTCTTCGCCCACGCCCCCGGCGGCCCCTACCGCGTCGACCAGACCCTCAAGGAGCTTTCGGGCTGGCTCCCGCCCGCCTTCGTGCGCGTTCACAAGAGCGCCATCGTCAACCTCGACCACGTCGCCGAGGTAGTGCCCTGGTTCTCGGGCAACTACCGTATCCGCCTCAAGGACGGCCAGACCGTCAAGATGTCGCGCCGCTACGCGGCGGGGTTCTGGGCGGCGGCGGGGGGCGGAAAGTGAGCTAGGCTCCGCCGGCGCTTTCGGCGCAGGCGCGGACGCGCGGGCCGAAGACCCTCGCGAAAGCCTCGGCGGTCTCGAGCAGCCAGCGGTGCTGGCCGGCCCAGTCTTCCTTGTTCGCGTAGTCGGCCTTGCGAACCAGCTTGACGCGGCTCGCCTTGCGACCGGGGAGGGGCTGCCAGCTGAGCCTGGAGCCCAGCTCGGCCTCGATGGCCTCCCGCGTGGCCTGCAGGCAGTCGAAGAGCGCCTTGTTGTCGGCGATGTAGAGCTCGACCGCGATTTCTTTGTTGGGACCGTTGACGGTCAGGGAAATCTCGGCTCCGGCGGAACCGATGCCGATGGTATGCCAGTTCTGTGGCTGAGGTTTTCTCAGGCGCAGCTGCGTCCGACCCCGGCCGGCCTCGTTGAAGGCCGTCCAGTATTCGAGCTGGAGCAGCTTAGCGCCGCTCAGCCGGTCGGCCTGCCTGACCGCCCGGGCCCAGTCGTTGGGCTGGACGAGGACGTGAAACCTGGGGGCCGGGGGCGAGTCGGCGATGCGCCAGACCTCCATCCGCACCAGGAAGAAGCCCAGGCTCTCGTCGGTATGCTCATTGAGCCACTCGATGGCGCGCCGGTGCTCGTCGCGGGCGTCGCGGACGATCCAGACGACGATCGCCGCGTCGAGGCCGGCGGCGTAGGTGATCAGCTTGCCCAGGTGGTCGTGGTTGGTGGTCTCGAGCTGGTTTTCGATGATTACGCGGCGGCCGGTGTTCGCCTCCTCGGCCAGAATGTCTACCTGAAAACCACCGACCGGCGCCTCGCGCTGCAAGATGGCGATCTCCAGCCCCAGCTCGTCGGCCAGAAGCTCCATGTTCTCTTCTCGCGCCAGCCAGGCGGAAAAGTCGCGCTCTTCGTGCCGCCAGACTTCGCGAAGGTCCACCGGTTCGAGCCTGCCCAGTTCGGCCATGTACCCAGCCTATCCCCTCCGCCCCTTTTCGGTTGCCAAAACCCGCCGCTCGTCGCACCGGGACGACCACTCATCCCCCATCCCCCCGGAGCGCCGCAGGCCGGCTTAGCCTCGGGGCAAAAGGAGGCCCCGTGAACCTGACCCAGAAGGAAAGCCACCTCTTGCTGCGCCTGGGGTTCCTGCCCCGGGGCTGGGCGGCGGAGCGGTTGCGGGAGCTGGGAGCGGAGGCGTTCGTCGAGGAGCAGCTCCACCCCGAGAGCATTCCCGAAGACCCGCTCGCCCAACGCAAGCTGGAGCGGATGAAACTAATCGAGCTGAGCCCGCGGGCCCTGGCCCGGGTGGACAACGGCGAGGGGCGCGCCCGCGTCCAGCTGCTGCGCCGCTGGCTGGTGCGCAACTCGCGCTCGCGCCGGCGGCTGGCGGCCCGCCTGACCGGCTTCTGGGCCAACCACTTCTACGTTCCCGCCGATCCGGCCGCCCACCGGCACGCCGACTACCTGCGGACGCTCGAAACCCACGCCCTGGGCGGCTTCCGCCACCTGCTCTTCGCCGTCGCCCGCCACCCGGCGATGCTCGTCTACCTGGACAACGATTCGAACGTGGCCGACCACCCCAACGAGAACTACGCCCGCGAACTGCTCGAGCTGCACACCCTGGGAGTGGACGGCGGTTACGGCGAAGGCGACGTCAAGGAAGCGGCCCGGGCGCTGACCGGCTGGACGACCCACCCGCGCACCGAGGGCGGTTTCTATTTCGACCCCGACGTCCACGACACCGGCCCCAAGCGGATTCTCGGCCACGCCTTCCCCGCCGGCCGCGGCATCGAAGACGGTCTGGCCCTGCTCGACCTGCTGGCCCGCCACGAGAGCACCGCTCGCTTTCTGGCCTACAAGCTCTCGCTCTGGTTCGTCAGCGACGACCCGCCGGCCAGCCTGGTCGAGAAGCTGGCGGCGGTCTTCCAGCGGGAGCGGGGCGAGATCCGCCCGGTGCTGCGCGCCCTCTTCGCCTCGTCCGAGTTCTACGCCGCCGCCGGGCAGCGGCTGCGTACCCCCTGGGAGTTTCTCAGCGCCGCGGTCGCGGCCACCGGCGCCGAGTTTCTGGACGACTGGGTCCTGATAGACGCGCTCAACCGCCTGGGTCAGCCGTTCTTCGGCTGGAAGACCCCCGACGGCTACCCCACCCGCGCCGCGGCCTGGTCTGGCGCCTCGGGGCTGCTCGCCCGCTGGCAGGTGGCGCTCGAGCTGGCCCAGGAGGCCGACAGCGACCCCGACGGCGGCTGGGGGGTGCT
>Ga0256914_1004415_pt1 | contig 10584 bp, 9 predicted proteins | sample HulkmetaG_FD_191571 | JGI IMG/M metagenome (GOLD analysis project Ga0256914, IMG submission 191571) | Hydrothermal chimney microbial communities from Main Endeavour vent field at the Juan de Fuca Ridge, Pacific Ocean - Hulk | ecosystem: Environmental > Aquatic > Marine > Hydrothermal vents ...
ATGATGGCTATCGTAATCTCTCTGGTTCCTTGCGCGGTGGTTATCGTTTTTCCGACAGCTTGGAGCTCGATCTACACACCTTGTATGTCCAGACTGATACTCGTTACGATGGTGGTTTTTCTGACAAAACAGAATCAATCCAACAGATTACAGGTATGATCGTTCGTCTTGTTCCGATAGAGGAATGGCGGATGACCTTGAGCGGTGGTAGCAGTCGAGATGACTCCCAAAATTACAAGGGGGGTAGTTACGCATCCCGTTTCACCACTCTGCGTGACTCTTTTTCTTTACAGAACGATTTCAAGATCGGCAAGGAACAGCTCCTTTCCCTTGGAGGTGATTACTGGAACGATCGGGTAGGTGGAACTACCGACTATGAAGTAACCTCACGGGATAGCAAAGGAGTATTCATACAATACCAAGGGCGCTTTGGGAGCAACAACCTCCAGTTCAGTCTGCGGGAGGATGACAACGAACAATTCGGCAATAAAACCACAGGGGATGTAGCCTGGGGATACAATTTCCGTAACGGTGTTCGTCTGACCACATCCTATGGCACCGCTTTCAAGGCGCCAACCTTCAATGAACTCTATTTTCCCGGATATGGGAATTCAGATCTCCGGCCGGAAGAGTCAATCAGCTATGAGTTGGGGCTTGACGGTGATGCTTCATGGGGATGGTGGAAACTCAGCCTGTATGAAACTGTGATTGACCAGCTGATTGCCTTCGATACGACTACCTTTGCACCCGGTAATGTGGATGAAGCACGTATCAGGGGACTGGAAGGGGAAACGAATTTCAGGCTGGGTGAATGGAGAGTGGCAGGGGCATTCACTCTGCTGGATACCGAAAACCGCTCGAAAGGGGATAATGAAGGAAATACACTACCTCGCCGCGCTGGGCAAACCTTACGCATCGATGCTGATCGTGCTTGGGGCAAGATTCAGTTTGGTGCCACTCTGTTGGCGGTGGGGAAACGGTACGATGATCTGGCTAACAAGCGGGAACTGGAAGCTTTTAATACGCTGGATTTGCGCGTTGAATATACTTTGGAGAAGGCCTGGCTGATACAGGTCAGGGTGGAGAATCTGTTAGACGAAGAGTATCAAACTGCTGCATTCTATAACCAACCGGGTCGGGGGGCGTATTTGACGTTGCGTTATAGTCCTTGAAGGGTGATGTGTCTTGGAAAAAGGAGAGCCGGAAAGATGGACCACGGTGGCAAGGAGAAACGCCAGGAGAAACGTGAGCAAAGCAGGAAACTGGTGATGGAAGAACGCATTACACAAGCTCGACGGGAGCGAGGTCTGTTGATCGTGCTCACGGGCAATGGCAAGGGAAAGTCCACCTCGGCTTTCGGCATGGTAGCACGTGCGCTGGGACATGGTTTGCAGGTGGGTGTGGCGCAGTTCATCAAGCAACGGGCAGACACGGGTGAGGCGATGTTTTTTCATCGTCAGCCCGGAGTTTACTGGCATCTTCTGGGCGAAGGATTTACTTGGGAGAGTGAAGATCCGGAGCGTGATCGGAAGGCTGCTCAGCACGGCTGGAGTGTGGCTTGTAAGATGTTGAAAGACTCCTCTATTGATCTGGTGGTTTTCGACGAGCTGACCTATCCTATCCGTTACGGCTGGTTGGATCTGGAAGCGATACTTTTCAATATTGCCAACCGCCCACCGATGCAGCACGTAATCATTACTGGGCGAGGCGCGCCTCCGGCATTGTGCGAAGTTGCCGATACGGTTACCGAAATGGTGGATGTTAAACATGCTTTTCATTCCGGTATCAAGGCCCAGCCTGGCATTGATTTTTGAGTGCCAAATTGCTGTTGGACCAGGACGAAGTGTTAAACGCCGGGATCCCGAAATCCGATAAGGGAATTGAAGGAACAGTTTTTTGCCGAGGCTTTGCAACAAGGTTTTTCTGATGCTTACAATGAGCACCGGCATATTCCGTATCACTGTTTTGATCTTGCTTGTATCGGCCTTTTCTCTGGGCGCAGAGGAGCAAAAAAAATATCTTTTTATTTTGGCTGGCCAATCTAATATGGTGAGGCTCGATCCAGAGGTATCTTTAAAGCCGATGCTGGAGTTTGCCCTAGGGAAAGGAAATGTCATCCTCGTCAAAGATGCTGAAGGGGGGCGCTCTATTTTGCGTTGGTACGGGGAGAAGAAAACAGTCGAGAATAAATCCTCGGAGGCGCCGGGTGATCTCTATCGGCGTATGATGGGGAAAGTTGACCTCGCTATCAAGGGTGAGAGCATTAAAACAATTATTTTTATTTGGATGCAGGGAGAGAGTGATGCTCGAAAGAGTTATGGTGAAGCCTATGAACAGAGACTAAGAGGCCTGATTGACCGGCTTTCGGCCGATCTCGGAGATGCACATATCAGTTTTGTTATTGGCCGGCTTAGTGATTTCGGCCTTGATAATCCTAGATATCCTCACTGGCGTATGGTACGTAAAGCACAGATGGAGGTTGCTGAAACCGATCCTTGTGGCGCTTGGGTAAATACGGATGACTTGAATGATCGACAAGATGAAGAGGGGAGGCGAGTCGATGATCTGCACTATACTGCTGAAGGCTTCAGAATTCTGGGTATCCGGTTTGCGGAAAAGGCACTCCAATTGATTAAGAGATGCACTTATACAAAAAGTGCGTTGCCCAATTGACAAAAACAACGTCAACTTTATTTTCTTATCATTTATTTCCCGGTTCCGATTCAAGCTCAGCCAAGCGTGCAAACTGTTCCAGGGAAAGTTGTTCTGCCCTCGAGGATGGATCGATCCCGGCTTCTAGCAGTTGTTCCGGGGAGAAACGCTGTTTCAATGTGTTGCGCAGGGTTTTGCGGCGCTGGGAAAAGGCCTCTGCAACTAACTTGCTAAACAGCGTGCTGCTTCTTACCTTTACAGGGGGAGAGGGATGGGGAATCAGACGTACCACGGCGGAGGCGACTTTGGGTGTCGGATGGAAGGCACCGGGTCCTACAGTGAACAACATCTCTGCCCGGCAATAGAACTGCACCATTACACTCAAGCGACCGTAACGCTTGGTACCTGGGACTGCCACCATCCGCTCTACTACCTCCTTTTGCAACATGAAATGCATATCTTGGATGCAGTGGATCTGCTCGAAGAGATGAAACAGCAAAGGAGTGGAGATATTGTAAGGCAGGTTGCCGAATAGCCGGATCTTCCCTTTGTCCTCCTGAAGACTGCAAAAATCCAGTTTTAGTGCATCCGCCTGGATGATCTTCAGCTCTCCCGCTCCCGCACATCGTTCCTTCAGAGGGGCAATGAGATCGCGATCCAGCTCTACCACCGTCAGCTGCTTTGCCAGGGAAAGGATGTGAGAGGTGAGGGCACCCAAGCCAGGGCCGATCTCTATCAGACGCTCCCCCGGTTGAGGGGCAATGGCTGCGACAATCCGAGTCAGCACACCAGGGTCGTGCAGGAAGTTCTGACCGAAACGTTTGCGTGGGCGGTGGGATTTCATGAAGTTTCTTTCCGTTGACGTAAAGCATTACGGTGCATTTTCAAGGCAGTTTCCACGGCGTAGATTAGACTGCCCGGGTCGGCCCGTCCGCTTCCCGCCAGCTCGAGCGCAGTTCCATGGTCCACCGAAGTGCGGATAAAAGGCAAACCCAACGTGATGTTGGCAGCCTTCCCGAATCCCATGTGTTTGAGTACAGGCAGCCCTTGGTCGTGATACATGGCTAATACCACATCCACGTCCACCAGCCGCTCAGGGAGGAACACGGTGTCGGCTGACAGAGGGCCTTGCAGCTGCATTCCTTGGTTTCGCATTCTTTCCAGTACGGGGCAGATGATCTCCTGTTCCTCGCGGCCGAGATAGCCTCCTTCCCCGGCGTGGGGGTTCAATCCGCAAACCACGATACGTGGCCGTCCAGTATCGAAATGGTGTTCAAGCCCCCGGTCGAGGATGTGCAGGATGACCTCCAGGCGGGCCGGAGTGATGGCTTGGCTTACTTGACTCAAGGGAAGATGGGTAGTAACCAGCGCTACACGTAGCCCTTCTGTGGCCAGCATCATCACCACCGTTTCCGTTGCACTTTGTTTTGCAAGGAATTCAGTGTGACCGGTAAATGGAATACCGGCGTCATTGATCACCCCCTTGTGCAATGGTGCCGTAATCATGGCGGCAAACTCTCCCTTCAAGCATCCCGCCACGGCACGCCGCAGGCACTCCAGGACGTATTGGGCGTTGTCGGGATTCAGCTTGCCCGTAACAACCACTGCGGGAGTCGACACCGGAAGCAGGACCAACTCGCCGCTGCCCTGTGGACGAGGGGGGATGCCGGGCTGGTACGCTTTCAGCCTCAGTGGCAGACCCAGCTGTTTGGCGCGTGATTCGAGCAATGCCCTGTCGGCAATTACCACCCGCTCCACGGCGGATGTGTATTGGGCGAGCTGGATACAGAGATCCGGGCCGATGCCCGCCGGTTCTCCAGCGGTAATGACAATGCGTTCCGTTGCCACGAGCAGTGGGGGGTAATGTACTTATTCGATGGTTCGTCTGGCGAGGCGGTTCTCCACGTAGGCCTCGTCACGTAACTGGCGCAACCATGCCTGGGTTTCCTGCTCGATCTTGCGCTGACGAATCAGCTCGCGGATTTTACTGCGCTGGGTTTTCCCCTGATCGTCACGGGTGCGTCGTTCCAGTACTTGAACGATGTGCCAACCGAAGCGGCTCTGGAATGGTTCACTGATCTGGCCTGGTTTCAATTTGCCCATCTCTCGATCAAATTCCGGAACCATGGTGCCGGGGTCGATCCAGCCCAGATCCCCCCCCGCGGCTGCAGAAGCCGGATCTTCCGAGTGCGAGCGAGCTAACTCGGCGAAGTCATCCCCGGCCTCGATGCGCTGTTTGAGTTGTATAAGGCGATTTTTTACTTCCTCTTTAGTGACCAGTTCGGTAGGGCGCATCAGGATATGTCTGGCACGGGTCTGAGTAATGAGTTGGCTTTGCTCATCCCGCTTTTCTTCCAGCTTAATGATGTGGAAACCGCTGGGGCTGCGTATCAGATCGCTTATCTCTCCCGGCTTCATCTTTACCACCAGATCGGAGAACAGGGTGGGAAGCTGGCCCGTCTTACGCCAACCGAGATCCCCCCCCTGTAGTGCCAATGCATCCTCCGAGATGCTGGCTGCCATTTGTGCAAAGTCGGCTCCAGCGCGAAGACGCTCCAGTACGCTCTCTGCCTTTTTCTTCGCGGCTCGGATCTGCTCCGGCTTCGCTGCCTCCGGTACGGCGATGAGAATGTGACGCAAATGGTAGGCTTGGTCGGTAGCGCCCTGCGCCTTCAGGTTGGCAAGAAAGTTTTCAATCTCCTCTTCGGAAACGGTGATCCGGTTGTCCACCTGCCGTTGGCGCAACCGGTTGATGACGATGTCATTGCGCAGATTCTCCCTAAACTGGAGGTAGTCGAAGCCATCCTTTTCTAGTACCTCTCTAAATTGTTCCAGGGACAGTTTGTTACGGGCAGCGATGTTGCGCACGGTGCGGTTCAGCGCATCGTCATCTACTCGCACGCCCACTCGCTCCGCAAGCTGTAGCTGCAGTCGCTGGGTGATGAGATTTTCCAACACCTGCTGGCGAAGTATTTCGTAGGGTGGAGGAGGGGTATTGTTGAGGCGCAACCGCTCCTCGAATTCCCGGGTCTTGCGTCTCAGCTCGCCACTGGTTATGACATCGTTGTTGACCACCGCAACGATGGACTCCAGCTCGACCACCTCTTCGCTGCTGCCAAACAACAGGGCAGGAATTGTGAGCAAGAGTGCGGCAAGGGCGGCTGTCAGATGGGTCTTGGTATTCATTAACTGTCTGATTATCTATCTGTTCGTCTCGTATCCTAGGATACCATCTTTCAGGAGTGCATCGATTCGTTTGCCGTTGATATTGGAGAGTCCTTTCAACTCCAGATTGACAAAGATGGCCCGGTCGAGTTCCGCCTCGTTGTTCTTGCGGAATTCGCGACTAACCAGGCGAGTGCTCCAGCAGCAGCTATCGTAACCAACACCGATGAGGGTTTCCCGGGTCTGCTCCCCTTCCAGGTCATAATCCCAATGTCCCAAAAGGTACCAGTTTGGATTCAGTGACCATGCAGAGGAGATGTCAAGCCGTTTGTAGCGATAAGCATTCTGCTCGGGAAGATACTGATGGCGATAGTCGATGGTGAACAGGTGGCGTGCATCCCGTTTGTATTGCAGCCGTGTGGAAAAGCGACGGCTGCGTTTGCTCTGGGGATCCCAGATCAAGGAGCTGCCCAGCGACCAGTGATTGCGGAAGGTACCCCGGAGCTCGGCAGCAACATCGGAAGTGGCACGGGTTTCTACAGTATCGTTAGTATCGAGTGTGACCCGCCGATCCTGGAAATAAAGGATTTGTCCAAGGCTGGCCTGGAATCGCTCGGTACCATTGTCGTGTTCCAGGAAGCGGGTGGTCAGGCCGACGGTGAGCTGGTTGGCATCGTTGATGCGGTCTGCGTTGGTAAAACGGTTTTCTCGGAAGAGTTGTGCATAGTCGAAGGTAAACATCGAGGTATCAAACAGGGGGAGCTTGGCCTGATTTCGATAAGGGGCGTAAAGATAGAACAGGCGTGGCTCCAGGGTCTGTAGCACAAGAGTGTTCCCCCAATGGGTGAGCCGCTCCAGGAATACCCCGCTATCCAAACTGAATATGGGGAGCGTGCGGCTCGGTGTCGGCGGCATTCCCGATGGGGTGTTGTCCAATTGGTAGAGGGTCTGGTTCAGTGTCAGACGAGGGACCAGATAGGCGGCCGTGGAACGAAGCGGAAAACTGATTGCCGGGGCGAGGTGAAGTCGGGAACCCGTAGGTTTGCGGGCATTGTCGTCGAAATAGGTGTACTCGCCGATGAAATGGTAGTTGAGTCTGTGCTCCTCCTGCCGACCGGTGTATTTCAGTGTTAACTGTGGCAGTTTCTGATACGGAGGGGTGGTGCCTATCAGCATCTGATAACCCAGTAGTGTGCCGGAAAAGGCCCAGTTGCTGGCACGATAGTTCAGCGTGAGGCGCCGTTCCTGATGGGTGGTAGTGTTGGGATTAAAACTGTCACCCATGTCGACGAAGTAGTCTTTGTCGCTGACATAGTTATAGTTCACGAGCCCGGACCAATGAGTGGAGAAACGACTTCGATGCTGGAGACGCAATAGCGCACGATCTGTTCCATAAAGACGGTCATCTGCCAGATATTCACCATACAGATGGCCATTGCTGGAGTGGGTTAGATAGCGGAGCTCTGTGCCCAACATTACGCCCCGGCGTTCGATGAAGCGGGGGGTGATAGTGGCATCGAAGTTGGGTGCGATATTCCAGTAGTAGGGAAGTGCGATGTCGGTACTGTTCCGGGAGAGGTTGAGACGGATGTCCGGCATCAGAAAACCGGACATCCGTTCCTCCGTAATGGGAAACACCAAGTAGGGAAAATAGAAGATAGGAATGCCCTTGAAGCGTACTGAGACCCCCTTCGCACTCCCCATCCGGGTGCGCTGATCCAGTCGTATCTCTCGGGCGCGCAGTTGCCAGTCGATTCGCCCCGGATTGCAAGTGGAATAGTGCACCCGTTGAAAACGGGTGATGTTTTCATGAATCTTTGTCACTCTCGCAGCGGTACCGTGGGCATGTTGTTGCGGCAAACGATAGCGGGCTTCCTCGAAGTTACCAGTGTTGGTTCGCAAATCGAGAAATGCGTGCTTTCCTTGCACCTCCAGGGTGTTGTCCCGATAACGGATGGCTCCTTCTGCTTCCATGGTGCCTTTTTGGTGGTCATAAAACAGCTGTGCGGTATTCAATATTCGACCATCCTGCCGAAACTCTACGTTGCCACTCAAACGGCTGATCCCTTTCTTGTCAAAGAGCGCCTGATCGGCACTGAATTCCATGGGGGCGAAAGGATCGAAGGGTTGCATTTCCGTGGGGGAAGGGAGGGCCGGCCCGCATAATGACCAGCGTGTGGTAACGTCGGCTGCATGAGTTGCCTGCGAGTGGCAGAGCCCCAGCAAAAGCCCGGCACAAAGCACTGGTACCCGGAAGCGGCACGTTTCGGTAGAGCGGGTATGATTTATCATCTGGTGCGATAAAGTCGCATAGAAACAATTTCACTTCAATCCCTTGCGGCAATCCGCCGATAGGTGCACCATAACTGTTCCGAAGGTTGAAGGTGAAAAAATCTCTGTTGCCGGATGGGTGTGATATTACAACGTAAAAATGTTGCGGAGTCTTAAGGACGGGGCGGCGGGATGACCGAATACTCCATTGAAACAGATCCGACATTTGAAGCCGATGTCCGGTTTTTCGACCTCCAGCGCTGGTTGAGCGAGGAACTTGAGCTGTCGGTCAGCGGTATCGTCCCCGCTTCGGCTGATGCCAGCTTCCGCCGTTATTTCCGGGTGACCTGCACCGATGGCAGTTGCTGGATTGCTATGGATGCACCACCTGAAAAGGAGGATATCCGGTCATTTGTGGTGGTGTCGGCGTTGTTGTCTGGCTTGGGGCTGCATGTTCCTGAAGTGCTGGCGCAGGATGAAGTGAGGGGGTTTTTGCTTCTGACCGATCTGGGGCCGCAGCAGTATCTGGGAGTGCTGGATAACGACAGCGTCAATCGCCTTTATGATGATGCGCTACAGGCATTGGTGCGTCTTCAGTCCTGCCCTGGGGAGCGTCTGAAGGAGATTCCTCTCTATGGGGAAGAGCTGCTGCGTTCAGAACTGGATCTGTTTTCCGACTGGTATCTGCAACGGTTACTGGGGGTGTCGTTGAGCGGTGGGGAGCTGGAGGAATGGGAAGAGATCTGCGCCTTGTTGATCGCTTCTGCGCTGGAACAGCCGCGTGTGCTGGTGCATCGGGATTACCATTCACGCAATCTGATGGTCAGTGAACCCAATCCCGGTATTCTCGATTTTCAGGATGCCGTGATCGGCCCAGTCAGTTATGACCTGGTCTCCTTGCTGAAGGATTGCTATATCGCCTGGCCACGTGATCGGGTGGAGGCATGGGTGAGGCGTTACCAGCAGCTGGCGGGTGATGCAGGGGTACTGCAGGAGGCAACATTCGAAGAGCTGTTGCGCTGGTTTGATCTCATGGGGGTCCAGCGACATCTGAAGGCTACCGGGATTTTTGCCCGGCTCAAGATTCGGGATGGCAAGTCCGCTTATCTGCAGGATATTCCCCGCACTCTGGGATATGTAAAGGAAGCCTGCGCTCGTTATCCGGAGTTGGAAAGGCTGGAGCGCCTTCTCGCGGCAGTGCCGGGGATCCCATGAAAGCGATGATCCTGGCCGCCGGACGGGGGGAGCGGATGCGTCCCTTGACCAACCGGACTCCCAAGCCACTGCTTCCTGTCGGCGGCCGTCCTCTCATCGAATATCATCTCTCGGCCCTGGCGGAGGCAGGAGTATCGGAGATCGTCATCAATCATGCCTGGTTGGGAAAATGTATCGAGCAGGCGCTGGGGGATGGAAGCCGCTGGGCGGTAAAACTTCGTTATTCACCGGAGCAGGAGGGATTGGAGACTGGAGGGGGGATCCTCAATGCGCTTCCCCTGTTGGGCATGCGGCCATTCGTGGTGGTCAATGGAGATGTATGGTGTAATTATCCATTCAGCCGCTTGCCGAAAGAACCCGAGGGGTTGGCCCATCTGGTGCTGGTCGACAATCCATCTCATCATCCCGATGGTGATTTTGCGTTGCGGAGTGGCCGGGTATGGCTGAACGGGGCACCGCGTCTCACCTATAGCGGGATTGCCGTATTACGCCCAGAGTTGTTTGAGTCATGTGAGCCAGGGCGTTTTCCGCTGGCACCGCTGCTACGTCGGGCCATGCAGGATGGACAGGTCAGTGGAGAGCATTACCGGGGTGACTGGGTTGATGTGGGAACACCGGAAAGACTAAAAGAACTGGATAGAAAGATTGCGGCAAGCCAATGAAAGTCAAGCTATTCTATTTGTTAAGTCTGCTACTGTTTGGGGGAATGACTGGCGCAATTGCCGATGAAGGAGCGCTGCAACAAGCGCGCTTGCAATTGGAGAATGGCCAGTTGAGATCAGCAATGCAAAAGGTGGAAGGAGTGTTGAGCCATGAACCGGGCAATGTCCCCGCCCGCTTTCTCCAGGCACGGATCCATGCCCGGCAGGGGCGACTGGAGCGAGCCATTGCTGACTATGAAGCCCTGATTAAAGATCAACCCACATTGGTCGAGGCTTATAATAATCTTGCGGCGCTCTATGTGCGGAAAGGCAATCTGGAGCAAGCCAGGCTGATCTTGGAGCAGGGGATGGAGACTCATCCCGCCTTTGCTGCTCTTTATCGTAATATCACCGCCGTCTATACCGAGATGGCCCGGCGCTCCTATACCGAGGCCCGTCTGTTGAAGGAGGAGATGAAGCCGCTGGAGTTACCACAGTTAACTGATCTGGTGCAGCCTCCTTGTGAAATGGGGCTCCCGGGAAGATCACCGTGATCTTCCCGCAGGTCGGAGAAATCAGGGGAGAACGGTGAGCGGAAATCGGTTTTCTTTCCTGCTGCTGATCCTGTTGCTTTCCAGCA
>Ga0256914_1004416_pt1 | contig 10580 bp, 9 predicted proteins | sample HulkmetaG_FD_191571 | JGI IMG/M metagenome (GOLD analysis project Ga0256914, IMG submission 191571) | Hydrothermal chimney microbial communities from Main Endeavour vent field at the Juan de Fuca Ridge, Pacific Ocean - Hulk | ecosystem: Environmental > Aquatic > Marine > Hydrothermal vents ...
ATACATTGGGTCATACGTTTGGTGATGAGGTGCTCAAGATCGTCTCCAAACGATTCAAACAGATGCTTGGGACCGGCGATGTACTGGCGCGACAGGGCGGAGACGAGTTTGTCGTCGTCATCAACAAGGATCTTCCAAAAGCCTACTTTGGCGTCTTTGCTCGCAAGCTCATCGATGCCCTCAAGCCTCCCATTGAGCACAACGGTCACGAAGTGCACATCCACGCCAGTATCGGTATCAGCCTCTATCCTCGCGATGCCGACAATGCCAACGATCTGCTCCAGTACGCCGATACGGCCATGTACGAAGCCAAAGATGCCGGACGCAACACCTACTGCTACTACACCAACGAGATGACCCTGATGGCTCTGCACAAGGCCCACATCGAAACCCGCCTGCGTCGATCGCTCAAAGAGAATGAATTTGTCCTTCACTATCAGCCAAAAATCGACGGTCGCGATCGCAAGCTCATCGGCATGGAGGCGTTGGTGCGCTGGAAGGACCCCGATCTGGGGTTGGTCTATCCCGATCAGTTTATTCCTGTTGCAGAGAAGTCAGGCTTGCTTGCCGCGATCGATCTGCACGTCATGGATCAAGCGATGGCGACCTATCGCCGCTGGTATGACCAGGGTCTCAAGCCGGGTGTGCTGGCCTTGAATCTTTCGATTCGCCAGCTCCTTGATGACAAATACATCCCCCAGCTGCGCCAATCGATGGCTCGCAACCATTTTCGACCCGAATGGCTTGAGCTGGAGATCACAGAGAACCATACTATGAGCGATCCTGAGCTGTTGATACGGCGCCTGAAAACGATCAGCAATCTGGGCATCTCCATTGCAATCGATGATTTTGGTACAGGCTACTCGTCGCTGGCTCACCTCAAGCGCATGCCTGTTTCGGTCCTGAAGATCGACCGTTCATTCATCGTCGATCTGCCCGATAACAAGGACGACCGTGCCATCGCAAGCTCCATCATTTCGCTTGGAAACAGCCTCAATCTCAAGGTGATTGCCGAAGGGGTACAAAATCGCGATCAGGTCGTTTGGTTGATGAAGCGAGGGTGCCATCAGTTTCAGGGCTACTACTTCTCACGACCGATGAATGCCGGACTCGCTGAAAACTTCCTCTACGATACCAAAGAGGTTGATATGACAATTTGACATATTGTGTCATCTTTTTGCGCAGGGATGCTATAGTGCCGTCATATCAAAAAAAGGAGTTCAGCCATGATTGTCGGGATCGAAGGGGTTGTTGAGCACAAAGAGCCCACACGAGTCCATATTAATACAGGCGGATTGATCTACGAAGTACATGTGTCGATCAATACCGCCAATCGCATCACACAACCACGCGTTCGACTGCGCATCACCTCCATCATACGCGAAGATGCCCATCTGCTCTATGGGTTTGAGAACAAACAGGAGCAGGTCATGTTTGAAACCCTGCTCAAGATCAACGGCGTGGGTCCTCGTGTTGCGCTGGCAGTTTGCTCCACCTTTACGCCTGCAGCGTTTGCCAAAGCTGTAGCCGACAAGGATGTCGCCATGCTCAAACGTGTCCCCGGAATCGGCCCCAAGGCCGCCGGACGGATCCTGGTCGAGCTGGCCGATTTTGTGCTCGAGACGACACCGGAGGGTGCGCACGATGCCGAGGCTGCTCACGAGGCAACGTTGGCACTCGAAAGCCTTGGTTTCAAGCGCGATGCGATCCGGAAAGTCCTGAACGACCTTCGGGGCGATACCGCTACGATGGTCAAGGAGGCACTCAAACGACTGCAACGCCTCTGATCAAACCACGTGGCCTCTCCTGGCCCAAATCCCGAGACAGAAACAGTGACGGCGTATCTGCATCGCAGATCCGTGGACTGAGTGTACGAGCGTCGCGCCAAACCTGTGGCAGCGACCCACACGCTGCACAAACCCCTCAGATACGAGCATAGCGCGGTTTCAAAGCATTTTAGCGCGATGCAATGAGGTTTTGAGTGGAAATGGTGCGGATGATGTAGTGGTTGGCTTCGTTGATAGAGTGGATCAGATCGTTGAGGTGCTCAGCATTGGAGGTGCTGAACGGCTCCTGGATCGATCGTTTCAGATCGACAATGCACAGATCGATGTACTCCAGAAGATTTTGCAACTCCGGTGTATCGACGGACGACTTGAGTGCCTGCTGCGTTTGGATCAAGCGCTTAAGCATGCTGTGGTCGTCGCGTCCATTGACATACCCGAGGAGAATCTGCTGAGAGATCTTTTGGTTGTCACGTGCCAGCTCGATTGCAGGTTTTGCCCAGGCACCTGCGGAGCCGAGCGCCAGAGCCAACAGGGCTGTTCCCAACACTTTTTTCATCGTAAATCCTTTATTGATATTTAATGATATGAAATTATAAGCTTTTCCCTCTTAAAATATTATTAAATATGAAACAAATGAATGACATTTTGCACGCATGTTTGTTTGAATAAATGTCTTCGGATTGTAATGGTTGCGACCTCTTTTAGAGGCACCCTTATATAAAACATGATAAAATTGGTTCGAATTTCAAAAGGACAAATGCCCATGCTTCGGATTTGTGTAGCGCTCGTTTCGGTGTGGCTGTTGGCTGGGTGTTCCGGGGGGATCCCTGGTTTCAAGGACGCCAATGGCTGGAGCCGGGGAGATCGGGAGAGTTTCCTCTCCATCTATCGCGAAGACCCTTATCTCTCCGCATGCGGGCTGGAGCCACTCTATCGCCAATATCAGAGCAGTCACGATACTGGAGTGCTGACCCGCATGTTGGTTGGATACGCACACAACATGGCCCACAGTTGCATCGATGCCGACGCATTTCGTGCTGCCCAGGCGGCTCGACGGGCTCAGGGGATTAAGACCTATTTTGCGTTCGAGGGCCCCGAGGTTGATCCGACACAGATCCGTGCTCAGCTCAAGCAGGGCGTCTCAATCGAGGCGATTCTTGCCCCCTATCTGCCACGCAATCCACAGTTTGGCAAGCTTCTGAAGTACTATCGGCGCAACGCAAACGATCCCCGGCAACGCATCCTGCGTCTGAACATCGAGCGTACCAAGCTGATGTCGCGCAAAGGATGGGAAAACTGGATTGAGGTCAATGTGCCCGAGTACACGCTTCGTTTTTTCGAGCGGGGGCATGTGGCGATGCATTTTGCAGTGATTACAGGCAAGCCCGACTGGCAAACGCCCATCTTCAGCTCGACCATGAAATACATCGTACTCAATCCCACCTGGACCATGACCAGTAACATTGTTCGGGAGGATTTGGTCCAGAAAGTCTTGCGCGATCCACGTTATCTGAAGCGTCACAACATGAAGGTGTATGATGGATATGGCGACGAGGCCAGAGAGATCGATCCAGCCACCATCGACTGGAAAAAGTATGCGGGCAAAGAGAACACCACTCCCATTCCCTTTCGGGTGGTTCAGGGTTCGTCGAAACGCAATGCATTGGGGACGGTCAAATTCATGTTTCCCAACCGCTTTTCGGTCTACATGCACGATACGCAGACCCAATCGCTCTTTCGACGTAAAAATCGGGCGTTTAGCCATGGGTGCATACGCTTGTCCCGCCCAACCGAGCTGCTCCAGAAGATCGCAGTGGAGTACGCATCGACCTCCATGGCGCTGATCAACAAGCACAAAAACAACCGCAAAATCAGCTACGTCAATCTTCAGCAACCCCTGCCGGTTCACCTCGTCTATCAAACAGCCTATGTTGATGGCGGGCTTAAGTTTTTTGACGATCCCTATGGGTTTGATGCTCTGCAAAAGGTAATACACTGATGGCCATCAAAACCGTACACTGCTGCGCACACACATTTCAACTCCATTATACGCTGCTGCATCCGACACAATCCAACACGCTCGTCGTACTGCATGGGTGGGGCAGCAGCCAGGCGATCATGCAGCGAGCCTTTGGGGCCCATTTGCCCCAATACAGACACATCTACATCGATCTGCCCGGTTTTGGAAAGAGCCCAAACGAAGTGCCGTTGACGACAGCAGAGTATGCTGAGATCGTGCGCACTTTTCTTGCCCGGATGGACGTTGTGCCGCAGGTGGTGATGGGCCACTCCTTTGGCGGCAAGGTCGCGACGTTGCTGGCGCCACCGTGTTTGGTACTGCTCTCTTCGGCTGGGATACGTGTACCCAAGCCACTCAAGGTACGCACAAAAATCGCCCTCTTCAAGGCGCTCAAGCCGTTTGGGATTGCCCGACTGCGACGTCTGTTTGTCAGCAGCGATGCCAGAGAGATGAATGCCGGGATGTATCAGACCTTTAAAAACGTCGTAGACGAAGACTTTTCGGAGCATTTTGCTGCGTTTGCAGGGCGGGGACTCTGCTTTTGGGGTCGGGCCGATACGGCAACGCCCCTCTGGACGGGAGCACAGATCAATAAACTGCTGGGCAACAGTCGCCTCATTCCGATGGAGGGAGATCACTTTTTCTTTCTGCATCATGCAGGTGAAATTGCCCGAACGATTGAGCAGGAGTGTCTGCCAACCGATTCGCAATCTGAGCCAGGGGATAATGCATGACCGTTCTCAACTTGATCGCCTATCTTGTTCTGCTTTTAAGCATGGGTTATTATGCAATTACGACGCTGCAGTGGTACAGCTACAAACTTGATCGCGTGGTGTTTCATCACACCAAGCCGTGGTGGAATCTGGTCTATTTTCTTGTGCCGTTTGCGCTCTATGCGCTCGTGGCATCTGTGAGCGAATATGGCTGGGTGGTGGCACTGGGGTATCTGCCAGTGTTTGCGTGGTGGTATCACGGACTCGACAAGCCACTGGTGTGGACGCAACGAACCTGGCTCTATTTTGGCGCACTGGTGGTGACAGGGCTCCTGGTCGCGTTTGTTGCACCGTACAGAACCATTCTGATTCCGATCCTGCTTGCATACGGCGTATCGGTGGTGGTCGAAGCGATTCGTTTTGGCGGTTTTAAGCGTCAAGCTCAAGCCAGACTCGAACGCATGGAGGATCTGGTTGTCATTGGAGTCACCGCCAGCTATGGCAAAACGAGCATCAAAAACTTCATTGCCCATCTGCTTGCTGCACGCTACCGCACCTACGCTACGCCCCGCTCGGTCAATACGTTTGCGGGTGTCGTCAAAGATATCAATGTCGATTTGCCCGAAGATACGCAGGTGTATGTTGTCGAGATGGGCGCGCGTGGGCGAGGCGACATTGCTGAGATAGCGACCTTTGTGCATCCGCACTATGCAGTCGTGGGACAGATAGGGCCAGCCCACATCGAGTACTTCAAGACGCTCGAGGCCATTCGCGACACCAAGATGGAGATTGTACGCTCCTCACGTCTCAAGCGTGCATGGGTACACACGAGTGCGCACGTCGAGCCGACCGAGTCGATCACGGTATTTGGTGAAGAGATTACCGATGTCGAAGCGACGCTGGAGCATACGGCTTTTGTGATCGATGGCGTACGATACGAAGCCCCCATTCTGGGCAAATTCAATGCGACCAATCTGGCTGCAGCGATCTATGTTGCCCGCGAACTCGGTATCGACGAAGCGACGATACAGGCGCGACTCGCAACGCTCGAGCCAACTCCGCACCGCCTCCAGCGCATAGATGCAGGCGGCAAAATCCTTCTCGACGACAGCTTCAATGGCAACATCGACGGAATGATGGCGTCGTTTGATCTCGCGGCGACCTATGCCGGTCGCAAAGTGCTGATTACGCCCGGCCTGGTCGAGGCCGATGAGGCACTTAACAAACAGGTAGCCCAGCGGGCCGACGCGGTGTTTGATCTCGTGATTGTCTCCGGCGACCTCAACTACCCCATCTTTAAACGCTACATCGCTTCGGAGCGATTGCTCAAACTGGCGACAAAACAAGAGATGGAAGCGATGCTGGCTGAACAGACCCGTCCGGGCGACCTGATCCTGTTCGCCAACGATGCCCCCAGTTTTGTGTGAGTCTTTCTGTGGAGGTTTTGATCCGTGCTGGATCGAGCTCTCCGGCGCTCTCTCCTCCTGTTGGCGACGTTATTGTTGCTGTGTGCTGCTTGATGGACCGGTTTGCTTGATCTGATGTCGGGCCCAAGTGACGATCGCTTTGCGCTCGTCGGGCGTTAAACGCGCCTCCTTGTGTGCCCACACGTAGAGCGGCAGAGGCATGGTGCCGTTGGCGGTGGTTTTTGCAATGCCCTCAAGACGCTCCAGTTTTTTGTCTTTGCTGTAACGGTTCCAGAGGCTGAAGTTGAGCCATTTGCGCCCGTCGCGCACGTGAGCACGCACCTCGAACGACATGGGTGCGATGTTGCCATACCAAGGGATATTTTCACGGTTGGAGTGGCAGTCGTAGCATCCTTTTTTGAGCGCATGCATCACCGCCGAGGGTGCCTCAACCTCGTCATGGGGTTGGGTTGGGGGTGGGGTAGGGATATCGATACGAATCAGCTGCAACAACGCAAACGTCACGCCAGTCCAGCCGATCAAGTGCAACAGTGTTTTCATGGTCAGTTTCCTTGCTTTTTTGAGTGCAACTATACACGAGTTTGCTTATTGGCTGTTGAATGGGATGGGGATCTGTAAAATCAATCATAAAGGCCAGATCAAAGAACCGGTTGGCATTAAGGCAAACGATAAAAAACCAACAACCGTTCCTGCCCTATTGAGCGCTAAACTGTCAGCGCTCAATGCCATAGCACGTGTGCTTAGAACGCGAACTTTTCTCCGATCATAAAGGCCAGCTCCAGGGATTGATTGGCGTTAAGGCGAGGGTCGCACTGGGTGTGGTAGCGGCTGCTGAGATCCTCTTCGGTGATGGGGCTGGAGGTGCTGCCGGTGCACTCGGTGACATCTTCGCCAGTCATCTCCAGATGGATGCCGCCGGCGATCGTTCCTTCGGCTTCGTGGATGGCAAAAAACTGCTCCACTTCGGAGAGAATTTTGTCAAAATCACGGGTTTTAAATCCGGTCGAGCTCTTTTGGATATTGCCGTGCATGGGATCGATTGTCCAGACGACCTTTTTGCCCGCATCGCGTACCGCACGCAGCAGCGGTGGAAACGCTGTACCGATCGTGTCGGCTCCCATCCGGACGATCAGGTTCAAGCGCCCCTCTTCATTTTCGGGGTTGAGCGCGTCGATCAATCCGATCAGCTCATCGGCCTGCATGCTCGGGCCGACTTTGCATCCGATGGGGTTTTGGATGCCGCGAAAATACTCGATATGCGCTCCATCCAGATCGCGCGTACGATCACCGATCCAGAGCATATGTGCCGAGGTGTTGTACCACTGTCCGCTGATGCTGTCGATTCGTGTCAGGGGCTCTTCATAGTGGAGCAGCAGCGCCTCGTGTGAGGTGTAGACTGTGGTTTGGCGCAACTGGAGCGTGTTGTCACTTGTGATACCGGCAGCTGCGAGAAACTTCATGCTCTTGTCGATCTGATTGCTCAGCTCTTCGTAGCGCTGCCCCAGAGGGTGGCCTTTGATAAAATCGAGGTTCCATCGATGCACTTCGTTCAGATCGGCCAATCCGCCACGGCTAAAGGCGCGCAACAGGTTCATTGTGGCTGCTGACTGGTTGTAGGCCTTGATCATCCGCATCGGATCGGGTACGCGGGCCTCAGGCGTAAAAGCGATGTCGTTGATGATGTCGCCGCGATAGCTGGGGAGCTTGACGCCATTTTGCTCTTCGTAATCGCTCGAGCGCGGCTTGGCAAACTGTCCGGCCATCCGGCCGATCTTGACAACCGGTTTGCCGCTGGAGTAGGTCATGACAATCGACATCTGCAAGATCAGTTTGAACATGTTTTTGATCACATCAGCGTTAAAGGCGGCAAAACTCTCCGCACAATCGCCTCCCTGGACGATAAACGCTTCGCCTCGACCTGCTTTGGCCAGGTCGCGTTTGAGGTTGCGGGCTTCCCCGGCAAAGATCAGAGGAGGATAGCTTGCCAGTTCCTGTTCGACCCGCTTGACCGCTTCGGGGTTGTCATAGGTCGGTTGCTGTTTGATTGGATATTTTCTCCAACTGTTTGGATGCCAACTCATACGGTTTCCTTGTGATTAAGTGCGCGATTATAACCTATCTTCTATGAAAATCCCATGCAGTGGGCTTTGAAAAAACTGAATAATTTTTTTAGGCCTGTTTTATCATTTTTTAAGAGAAAATATGCCTTTTTCACAGGGTGAATAAGGTGTGAACAACTCATATTTTTTAATGCGACCCGTGTACACGGGCTTTGCGGGGTATTGCTCTCCCGGGGTTACTGTTTGTGCGCAACAAACGTGACAAAATTGGCCCATTGAAATACCGTCGAAACGTCGGTAAAACCGGCATCCAGGCACATTTTAATGTTTTCAGATATCGTAAAAGGAATGAGCACATTCTCGAGCGCTTCGCGTTTGCGCGCTATCTCAAATTCGCTGTAGCCGCGTGTGCGTTTGAAGGTGTGATAAATGTCGATCATTTGCTTGTTAAGGCGCTTGTCGTCAAAGACCACTTTTTCGGCAAAAATGAAGCGTCCATCGGGTCGAAGTCCCTGTGCGATACGCCCCAGCAGCTCCAGACGCTGCATCGGTCGCACGAACTGCAGGGTGTAGGTCGCAACCGCCACGTCGATGTCGGTGTAGTCCCATGTGACAATGTCCTCAAGGTGCAGCTCGATCTTTGCGCCGTACGCTTCTGTTTTTTGGCGGGCACGTTCGATCATCGCTGCTGAGTTGTCGAGGCCGATGAGCTCCATCTCTGTCTGCATGCGGCTGTGGAGGTTGAGCAAAAAGGTCGCCGTCGATGATCCCAGATCGACGATCCGTTTGCCATCCTCCTCCTGCGCAAGAATCAGATCGATGATCAATCGCTCAACCGCCTCATAAAAGGGAATCGAACGCTCCAGCATGTCATCAAAAACCGATGCGACTGCCTGGTCGAACTCAAACTGCTTCTCGATGGGTTGAGTAAAGACGGTATCTTTTTTGTTCATTCTTCTCTCTTCCTGACCTCGGCAATGTCGTGCATGATCTGATGTTTAAGCGATGCAAGATCGCTGAACGTCTTGTTGGGTCGCACATAGGCCTCAAACGCGATCCAGACGCGTCCAGAGACCTGGCCGATGTCGCGATCGATGATGTGTGTCTCGACCGCAAGTGTTCCATCGGTCGTCCGGCGGTGTCCTGTAAAACTGACACTGAGATACCACTGCTTACCGATACGCGTGCGGCTTGCATAGACCCCTTCAGCGGGCAGCTGATAGTCGCGTACCTGCAGGTTGAGCGTCGGCACCAGCTCACGCGAGCCGATCCCTTGCCCTGCGATCACCTCACCGTCGATGCGGTAGGTGCGTCCGAGCAATCGGTTCGCAGCTGCGATCTCACCCGTTTCGAGAAGGGTGCGGATGGTGCGCGAATGCACCGAGAGACCATCGAGACGAACTTCATCGACGATGATCACCTCGCCATCAAAGAGCCGACGCAAGCGATCGGCGTTGCCCTCGCGCCCATGCCCAAAGCCAAAATCGTATCCCACTACGATCCGCTCCAGATCAGGCAAGTCCGACCGCAAACGCTCAACGAATGCCGATGCCCCCAGCATCCGAATCGTCTCGATCGGATAGAAGAGCAGCGGCTTGTCGCAATACCACGCGCGTTTGTATCCCGGTGTGAGATAGCCTGTTCCCTGTTCGATCACCACTGCGGCATCGGCCTGAGCGATGAGGGTTTTGTGTGCAACATGCATGCCGTCAAACGATCCGATGGCAACGGATCGGATGGGGGACAAAGAATCGATCACGTGCAGGCCTCCCCGGATTCTAATATGAGGCGTATTATAGCCCAAATCTCGAAAGAGAATTCTTCGAATCTGCGCCATGCTCGTATTCAAGGGCTTTGCGTCAAATGTGAGTCGTACTCGCAGGCGCGTCGATGATTTTGTGCGAAGCCCCTGGGTGCGATGATGGTGCGGAGTCGTGCATTTCTGTTTCGAGATTTGGGTATAGCCAAAGCGAGGGGATTTTGACTTCTGTTTTGGTATACTTGGGGATCACATTTCTAAAGAAATGATCATGCCCTGAAGGATGGCTCATGTTGCGTTTTGTCTCGATGGCTCTGCTGCTCTGTGTTGCGTTATCGGCCGATACTCTGATTCCTCAGAGTGCTTCGGATGTGACGTTGACGATCTACAACGACAATCGGGCGTTTGTGCATGACATACGTCAGACCCATGTCACTGCCGGTGCACAGAAGCTCACCTATGAAGGGGTGCCGAGTCAGGTGATTCCCGCCAGTGTGGTGCCGACCTTCAGCGGCATCGATACGCAACTCTTCTCACAAAACTACATGTACGACCTGATCTCGCTCCAGTCGATGCTCACCAAAAGCATCGGGCGTCCGGTCACCTTCAAAACCAACGGTCCAAACCCGGTCGAAAAAACAGGCATTCTGCTTAGCGACACCTCGCCTGTCATGGTGCGCGACGATGCATCGGGGGCGATCGTGTCGCTTGCACACCCAACGCAGGTGATTTTCGCGCAGATTCCGCCCAACATGATCACGCGCCCCAGTCTCGTGTGGAACATCAAAGCCGCCAGTGCGGGCACACTGAAGGT
>Ga0256914_1004417_pt1 | contig 10577 bp, 10 predicted proteins | sample HulkmetaG_FD_191571 | JGI IMG/M metagenome (GOLD analysis project Ga0256914, IMG submission 191571) | Hydrothermal chimney microbial communities from Main Endeavour vent field at the Juan de Fuca Ridge, Pacific Ocean - Hulk | ecosystem: Environmental > Aquatic > Marine > Hydrothermal vents ...
CCAGTTCCTCAAGTACGTCTCCGGCATCAATACCGCCAACTGGCCCCCCAACCCCCAGGGTTGATCGGTTCCCACAGGTTATCCAGGAGCAAACGTCATGAAATACCAATCACAGAAGGTTGCAAAGCTCTATTTCATTGCGGCCATCGGACTGTTCGTGGGTCAGATCCTCTTCGGTCTGATCATCGGCGCGCAATACATCTGGGGTGATTTCCTCTTCCCCGAAATTCCATTCAACGTGGCCCGTATGGTCCACACCAACCTGCTCATCGTCTGGCTGCTCTTCGGCTTCATGGGTGCCGCCTACTATCTGGTGCCGGAAGAGGCGGAGACCGATCTGGTGATGCCCTGGCTGGCGACCCTGATGTTCTGGATCTTCCTCGCCGCGGGAGCCGCCACCATCCTGGGCTACCTGCTGGTGCCCTACGCCCAGCTGGCCGAACTGACCCAGAACGACCTGCTGCCCACCATGGGCCGCGAGTTCCTCGAACAGCCCACCATCACCAAGCTGGGCATCGTGGTGGTCGCCCTGGCCTTCCTGGCCAACATCGGTCTCACCATTCTCAAGGGACGCAAGACCGTCATCAACCTGGTGCTGCTCATGGGCCTCACTGGCCTGGCGGTCTTCTTCCTCTTCTCCTTCTTCAACCCGGTCAACGTCGTCTGGGACAAGTACTACTGGTGGTGGGTGGTTCACCTCTGGGTGGAAGGCGTCTGGGAGCTGATCCTCGGTTCCATCCTCGCCTTCATCCTGATCAAGACCACCGGCGTGGACCGCGAGGTGATCGAGAAGTGGCTTTACGTGATCATCGCCATGACCCTGATCACCGGCATCGTGGGCACCGGCCACCACTACTACTGGATCGGTACTCCCGAGTTCTGGCAGTGGTGGGGCTCCATCTTCTCCGCCATGGAGCCCATTCCCTTCTTCATGATGACCGTGTTCGCCTTCAACATGGTGAACAAGCGCCGTCGCAACCACCCCAACAAGGCTGCAGTCCTCTGGGCCCTGGGCACCGCGGTGATGGCCTTCCTCGGCGCCGGCGTGTGGGGCTTCCTGCACACCCTGGCCCCGGTGAACTACTACACCCACGGCACCCAGATCACGGCAGCCCACGGTCACATGGCCTTCTACGGCGCCTACGTGATGATCAATCTCGCCATCATCTCCTACGCCATGCCGCTGCTGCGCGGCCGCGAGGCAGCCAACAGCACCAAGTCCCAGGTGCTGGAGATGTGGGGTTTCTGGCTGATGACCATCTCCATCATCTTCATCACCCTGTTCCTCACCGCGGCGGGCATCCTGCAGGTCTACCTGCAGCGCTTCTCCGACAGCCCCATGCCCTTCATGGTGGTCCAGGAGAAGATCGAGCTCTTCTACGTGCTGCGTGAGCTGACGGGACTGGTGTTCCTGGCAGGCCTCGTCGTCTACATCGCCAGCTTCTTCATCGGCTCCGACGAGCCCGAAGCCACGGTGGAAGGCGAAGTGGTCGCCAGCTGACAAGGCGGCATTCGCACCGGGCGCCGGCTTTCCGGCCCCGGTTGCGAAATCCCATGGAAAAGGACAAGGCGGATGAATCATCATCCGCCTTGTTCCATTTTAGCAGGCGAGAAACATCATGAGTGGCATGGAAAAGAACCGCTGGCCTCCCGGCGACCTGGTGATCTGGATCTTCATCATGGCGGAGCTGCTGGTATTCGGCGTCTTCTTCGCCGCCTACGCCTTCACCCGCACCAACCACGTCGAGCTGTTCAACACCTACCAGCTCACCCTGGACCGCAACGCGGCCCTGATCAACACGGTGGCGCTCATCACCAGCAGCTATTTCGTGGTGCGGGCCGTGGCCGCCATCCGCATGGACGACAGCCGACGCTGCTTCCACTGGCTGCTGGCGGCACTGGCCATGGGCCTTCTCTTCCTGGTGGTGAAGGGAGCCGAGTACCACCACCACTTCTCCCAGGGGATCAACCTCAACACCAATACCTTCTACATGTTCTACCTCTCCCTCACCTTCTTCCACTTCCTGCACGTGATCCTGGGCATGATCATCCTGCTGGCGGTGGCCTTGAAAGCGCGCAAGGGCGGCTACAACGCCGCCGAGCATACCGGCGTGGAGACGGGGGCCAGCTACTGGCACATGGTGGACCTGGTGTGGATGGTCCTCTTTCCGCTGGTCTACGTAATGAGGTGACCGAGATGAATCAGAAACGTCTGTTCCTGCGCCCCTGCACCTGGGTCTACGCCACTCTCATGTTTCTCACCTTCGTCACCTGGTTCGTGGGCGTGAACAACCTCTCCGGCCGTTTCTTCGCCTTCATGGTGCTGGGATTCGCCTTGCTCAAGGGGCAGCTCATCGGCGACTATTTCATGGGCCTGAAGCAGGTGGCGGGCCTGTGGCGCTGGGCGATCTTCATCTGGCTGGCCCTGGTGGGTACACTGGTCTCCGTCGCCTTCTGGCAGACCCTGTGAATCTCCGAGGAGTGATACTGTATTGAGCACATCGAACATCCCCTTCTACCTGCCCCAGGACAACGAGGTAGGTCTCTTCGAACACGCCTGGCGCAACCAGTTGCCAGTGATGATCAAGGGGCCCACCGGCTGCGGCAAGACCCGTTTCATCGAGCACATGGCGGCCCGTCTCGGACGCCCCCTCTACACCGTCTCCTGCCACGACGACCTCACTGCCGCCGACCTGGTGGGACGCCACCTCATCGGTGACTCGGGCACCTTCTGGGTGGACGGGCCGTTGACCCGGGCCGTGCGCGAGGGGGCCATCTGCTACCTGGACGAGGTGGTGGAGGCGCGCAAGGACACCACGGTGGTGATCCACCCCCTCACCGACGACCGTCGCATCCTGCCCCTGGAGCGCACGGGGGAGACCCTGAAGGCGCCACCGGAGTTCATGCTGGTGGTCTCCTACAACCCCGGCTACCAGAACCTGCTCAAGGGGATGAAGCCTTCCACCCGCCAGCGCTTCGTCGGGCTGAGTTTCGATTTCCCCGAGCCCGAGCTGGAAAAGCGTATCCTCGTCGAGGAGACCGGTATCGACGAGAAGCTGGCCGCCACCCTGGTGAAGCTGGCCGGCTCACTGCGCGTGCTCAAGGACCACGATCTGGAGGAGGCGGCCTCCACCCGCCTGCTGATCTACGCCGCCCGCCTCATCGACAGCGGCGTGCCCGCCGCCGAGGCCTGCCGGGCCGCGCTGGCGGAACCGCTCACCGACGACGAGGAGACCCTCCAGGCGCTGAACGAGATCGTCGCCATCAGCTTTCCCTGAGGAGGAGTGAGGAGGGAGATGAACGGACACGAACGCGACAATCCGGGCAAGGGGCTGGCCATCGCCGGCGAGAGCCTCTTCCTGCTCAACCTGCTCTTTCCCGTTCTTCCTCTCCTGGCACTGGGGGTCCTCTATTTCCGCCACAGGAACACCGCCAACCTGCTGGTGGAGTGCCACCTGAAACAGCCCTGGATCACCGCCCTGTTCAGCACTGCGCTGTTCCTTCTCATCAACCTGGTGGCCGCCCTGAGTGGTGGCTACAGCAGCCTGGAGAACCTGGTGAGCATCCACAGCCTGGTGGCGCTGGAGGTCTATACCCTGCTGGTGATCCTGCCGCTGACGGTGCCTGGCCTGCTGGGACTGACCAAGGCCATGGCTGGCCAGTGCTACCGTTATCCCCTGCTCGGCCGCTTTCTCTGACCCGGCATGAAGGAGACCCCCGACATCGCCCTGCCCCTCGGTGAAGCGCAATGGGCCGCCATCGGGTTCACCTTCGCCCACCACAAGCTCGACGGCAAGCACCATGACATGGCGTGTTTCTGACCTGGTCGAGCTGGTCGAGCTCGAGGAGAAGGTGGGCAGCTGGTGGCACCGCTTCGTCACCCGCCACAGCGAGGTTCACCACCCGGACGCCCAGGTGAAACTGGAGGAGGTCCAGCAGCTGCTGGGCATCTGGTTCCGCGCCCTGGGCGGCGACGGCGCCCTGGAGGTGGCCGGCGCCGACGCCACCGAGATGAACGTGCGCCGCAACCTGCTGCAGCGGGTGGCCGGCACCCACCGCAGGTTTCACTTGGCCTGGCTGGACGAGAACGCCCTGCGCCTGCCGCCGTCGATCGACGCCTTTCCCGAAAGGAGCCTCAACCGCGACCTCTACCTCTGGCTGGCGGCCCTGGCGGCCATGGGACACGGCGCGGAACGGGCGCCATGGTTCCTCCACAACCAGCAGCTCACCCTCGCCGCCCTGGAGCAATGGCCCGGCCTCTGGGAGAAGTACCAGGCGCTGGTGCGCGCCCACCTGCAGCAGCGCCCCCATCCCGGCCGCCTGCCGCCCGATGAACGGGAACAGGAGCTGGCCATCCGCGAGGCCCTGGTGGAGCCCGGCAGCCAGGAACGGCTGCCCCCCGCCGGGCGGCCGCCGGCACCGGTGCCCCTGTGGCTCCATCCCAACCCGCCCGCACCCACGGTGATGCCGGCGGTGGAGCCACCGCGCGACCCGGAGGCCGCCGGTGGACGCTCCCGGGAGCTGGAAGAGGTTCCCCGCAAGCAGACGGAACAGGCGGAACAGCCCGAGAGCGACCGCGGCCTGATCACGGTGCGCATGGAGAACATCTTCTCCTGGGGCGAGCACGTCCACGTGGACCGGGGCACCGAGGACGAGAAGGACGAGACCCGCGCCGACGAGGTGGCCCGCGACCTCGACAAGATCAGCGTCACCCGCCATGGCAAGGCGGCCAGGACCCGGCTCAAGTTCGACCTGGACCTGCCCTCGGAGTCGGAAGACGACCAGGTGGTCAACGACGGCATCCTGCTGCCCGAGTGGCACTGGAAGCAGCGGCGGCTCATCCCCGACCACTGCCGCGCCGTGGAGCTGGTGGCCGCCGACGCCGAGCCCGTGCCCCTGCCCGAGCGGCTGAAGAAGACCGCCACCAAGCTGAGGAACCAGTTCCAGGCACTGGCCCCGGCACGCATCTGGTACAAGGCCCGGCCCGACGGCTCGGAGGTGGACCTGGACGCCTACCTGCGCTACCGCACCGACCGCGCCAGCGGCTGTGACGTGGCCGCCGACAACCTCTACCGCGAGATGCGCGCGGGCGCCCGGGATCTCGCCTGCCTGCTGCTGGCGGACCTCTCCCTCTCCACCGACACCTGGATCGACGACCACACCCGGGTGCTGGACGTGATCCAGGACAGTCTCTACCTCTTCGCCGAGAGCCTGGCCGCCACCGGCGACCAGTTCGGTATCTATGGCTTCTCCTCGCGCAAGCGCGATCCCATCCGCATTCACCTGGTGAAACGCTTCGACGAAGGCTACGGCGGCCGGGTACGCGGCCGCATCGCCGCTCTCAAGCCGGGCTACTACACCCGCCTCGGCGCCGGCATCCGCTACGCCACCGAGGTGCTCAAGGCGCAGGGGGCCGGCCGGCGGCTGCTGCTCATTCTCACCGACGGCAAGCCCAACGACCTGGACCAGTACGAGGGGCGCTACGGCATCGAGGACACCCGCCACGCCGTGCGGGCGGCGCGCAACCTCGGCTTCCACCCCTTCTGTGTCACCATCGACGAAAAGGGCAACGACTACCTGCCCCACCTCTTCGGCAGCACCGGCTACGTGGTGATCCGCAACCCCGCCGAGCTGCCGGCGGAACTGCCGCTGCTCTACGCCCGTCTCACCGCGCAATCCTGAACCTCTGCCCATTGCCGCCATGCCATCCCGGCTTCCCGTCGAACAGGTCCTGCCCCGCCTCGAGGCCGCCCTGGCCCGCGGCCACGCGGTGCTCTCCGCCCCGCCCGGCTCGGGCAAGACCACCCGGGTGCCCCTGGCCCTGCTGGAGGCGCCCTGGCTGACGGGCCGGAAGATCCTGGTGCTGGAGCCGCGCCGCCCGGCCGCGCGCATGGCCGCCCGCTTCATGGCGGGCCTGCTGGGCGAGGAGGTGGGGGAGACGGTGGGCTACCGTATGCGCATGGAGCGGCGGGTAGGTCCCCGCACCCGCGTCGAGGTGCTCACCGAGGGGATGCTGGTGCGCCGGCTGCAGGCCGACCCCGAGCTGACCGACGTGGGGCTGGTGATCTTCGACGAGTTCCACGAGCACTCCCTCCAGTCGGAGCTGGGGCTGGCCCTCTGCCTGGATCTGTGCAGCGCCCTGCGCGAGGAGCTGCGCCTGCTGGTGATGTCCGCCACCCTGGACGAGGCGGCCATCGCGGAGAAGCTCGGCGCCGAGGTGGTGGCCTCCGACGGTGGTCTCCACCCGGTGGCGGTGGAATACCTCTCCCGGCCCGCCGACGACCCCCTGCGCGCCACCGAGCGGCTGGTGCACCACGCCCTGAAAGCGCAGGAGGGCGACCTGCTGGTCTTCCTGCCGGGCAAGGGAGAGATCGCCCGCCTGGCCGAGCGCCTGGAGCAGGCGGCGATCCCTGCACAGATCCATGCCCTCCACGGCGAGATGGACGCCGCCGCCCAGGCCCGGGTGCTGGTGCCGGAGCCCGGCCACCCGCGCCGCGTGGTCCTGGCCACCGACGTGGCCGAGACCAGCCTCACCATCGAGGGGATCACCACGGTGGTGGACTCGGGGCTGGCGCGCAAGCCCCGCTTCGACCCCAACACCGGCCTGACCCGGCTGGTGACCCTCCCCGTCTCCCGCGCCTCCGCCCGGCAGCGGGCCGGCCGCGCCGGCCGGCTGGGTCCCGGCCACTGCTACCGCGCCTGGACGGAGCACGAGCACGAGCGCCGCCCCGACCGCCACCCGGCCGAGATCCTCCAGGCCGACCTCGCCCCCCTGGCGCTGGAGCTGGCCCTGTGGGGCGTGCAGGACCCCGGCGACCTCACCTGGATCCACCCGCCGCCGGAGGCGGCCTGGAACCAGGCGGTGGAGCTGCTGCGGCGGATCCAGGCGCTGGACGGGAGCGGCCGCAGCACCCCCCACGGTCGCGAGATGGCGGGCCTCGGCCTGCATCCCCGGCTGGCCCACATGCTGCTGCGCGCCGGCGGCTCGGAGACGGCGGCGGACCTGGCCGCCCTCCTCTCGGAGCGGGATCCCTGGCGTCCCCGGCCCGGCGAGCCCCGGCCCGCCGACCTCGCCCTGCGCCTGCAGGCACTGGAGGCGATGCGGCACAAGGAGGATCCCGGCAGCCAATTCGATCCCGCCGTCCTGCGCCGCATCCTGGCCCTCTCCCGGCAGCTCCGCCGGCGGGTGGAATGCAGGCGCGAAAACGACCTCTCCCCCGCCGCCCTCCTCGCCCTGGCCTGGCCCGAGCGCATCGCCCGGAACCGGGGCGGCGGACGCGGGCGCTTTCTCCTCGCCTCGGGCCGGGGCGCCTTCCTGCCCGAAGAGGACACCCTGGCCGGCGAGGCGCTGCTGGCCGTGGCCGCCCTGGACGCGGGCACCCGCGAGGGACGCATCTGGCTGGCCATGGAGCTTTCCCGGGAAGAGCTGGAGGCCGCCCACGGCGGACGCATCCAGGAACGGGAGGAGCTCTACTGGGACGAGGAAAGGGAGCAGGTGCGGGCCCGCGCCCTGCGCCTCCTCGACGCCCTGGAGCTGGAGTCCCGCGAATTGCCCCGGCCCGCCGGCGAGGCGGTGACCGCACTGCTGCTGGAAGCCATCCGACACCAGGGGCTGGAGCGCCTCCAGTGGCCGGAACCGGCGCGACAGCTCCTGGCCCGCATCCGGCTGGCCCGCCGCCTCGATCCCGGCGGCGGCTGGCCGGAGCTGGAGGAACCCCGCCTGCTGGAGACGCTGGAGGAGTGGCTGGCCCCCTGGCTCGAGGGACTACACCGCATGGAGCAGGTGCGCGGCCTGCCCTGGGAGGAGCTCTTCGGCGGCCTGCTGGGCTGGGAGATGCGCCAGCGCCTGGACGCCCTGCTGCCGCCCCGCTGGAGACTCCCCGACGGCGGCGAAGCGCCCATCGACTACCTCCACGACCCGACCCGACTGGCGGTGGCGGTGCAGCGCCTTTACGGTTCCACCCGGACACCGGCCCTGTACCAGGGCAGGATGCCGCTGCTGCTCCAGCTTCTCTCGCCGGCGGGCAGGCCCCTGCAGCAGACCCGGGACCTGGCCCACTTCTGGCACCATGGCTGGGAAACGGTCCGGAAGGAGATGCGAGGCCGCTATCCCAAGCACCACTGGCCCGAGGACCCCGCCCGCGCCCGGCCAGTGCGGCTCAAGCGGCAGCTCTGACTGCGATCGGGCCGGCCACCCGTGGTAGTATTCGGGACATTTTCAACCAGCCCCTCCGCGCCCGCCACAAGACGATGAGCACGCTTCCACAGCGGGCCGCCCTTTTCGTTCTCCTGCTGCTCTTCCTCGCCGGCTGCGAGCAGCCGCCGCTGCTGGAGCGGCTGAAGGCGCGCGGCGTGCTGAAGATCGCCACGGTGCCCGGGCCTCTCACCTGCCGGCTCGGCGAGCACGGCCCCGAGGGCATCGAGTACGAGCTGTCCGGCGCCTTCGCCCGTTCCCTCCAGCTGAGGCCGGAATTCAGGGTCTACCGCAGCCGCGCCAGCGCGCTGGAAGCGCTGCAGCGTGGCGAGGTGCAGATGGTGGCCGCCGCCCGCCAGCCTTCGAGCTCCGACCGCGACCATTTTCTCCTCTCCCGCCCCTGGCACCGCGCGCCCCTGGTCTTCACCAGCACCATGGGCGGCGCGCGGATCCGGGACCCCGCCAGGCCGCCGAAGGAGCTGGTGGTGGTACCCGCCCGCTCGCTGCAGGAAGAGGTGCTGGAGAGGCTGACTCCGCCCTTTCCCCGCTTCGCCCTGCCGGGCAGCCCGGAGGAGGAGATCCTGGAACAGGTGAACCGCGGCATGTACCACCACACCCTGGTCGATGCTGCGCTGCTGCAGGTGTGGAAGACGCTGCGCCCCCGGCTGGTACGCGGGGCCGCCCTCTCGCCAGCCCACGGCTTCCACTGGTACTTCTCCCGGCTGCACGACACCAGCCTGCGGGACGCCGCCGACCGCTTCCTGGACTCGCCTCAGGGCCGCCGCCTCGCGGAGGAGCTGCTGCGCCGGCAGGTCACCGACCTGCCCAGCCGGGACTTCGTCACCCTGCGCGACTTCTGGAAGCACCTGGAGGAGCGGCTGCCGCAATACGAGGGCCTGTTCCGCAAGGCGGGCGAGGAGACCGGCATCGACTGGCGCCTGCTGGCCGCCATCGGCTACCAGGAGTCCCACTGGCGGGCGAAGGCGGTCTCCCCCACCGGGGTGAAGGGCATCATGATGCTCACGCTCTCCGCCGCCCGCCGGGAGGGGGTGAAGAACCGCCTCGACCCCGCCCAGTCCATCGCCGGCGGCGCCCGCCACCTGCTGTGGATGGAAAGGCGCATTCCCGAACGCATCCAGGGACTCGACCGCCTCTGGCTCACCCTGGCCAGCTACAACATCGGATACGGCCACCTGGAGGATGCCCGCGTCCTCACCCAGCGCGGCGGCGGCGATCCCGACCGCTGGGAGGACGTGAAACGGTTCCTGCCCCTGCTGGCGAAGGAGAAGTTCTACCGCACCCTGAAGCACGGCAAGGCGCGCGGCGGCGAGCCGGTGGTCTACGTGGAGAACATCCGCTACTACTACCGCCTGCTGGTGTGGTGGGACAACCGCCGTCGGGGGCTGGACTGCACCAGCGAGGACTACCCCCGCCTGGCCCTGAAGAACTGGCGCAGGAGGTCGCCGCAGCTCTCCGCCAGCACACCGCCCTCCACCGCCGTACGGTGATTGAAGCGGTCGTCCGAGGGAAGCAGGTCGAAGACGCTGCCGGCGGCACCGCTGCGCGGATCCGAAGCGCCGAAGACCACCTTCTCCACCCGCGCGTGGACGATGGCGCCGGCGCACATGGGGCAGGGCTCCAGGGTCACGTAGAGGGTGGTGCCCGGCAACCGGTAGTTGCCCACTCTGCGGGCGGCATCGCGCAGTGCCACGATCTCGGCGTGGGCGGTGGGATCCTGTGCGCCGATGGGCCGGTTCCACCCCTCTCCGACGATCTCCCCCTCGCGCACCAGCACCGCCCCCACCGGCACCTCGCCCTCCGCCTCGGCGCGGCGGGCCAGCTCCAGGGCACGCTGCATGAAGGTTTCATCGCTGTCGCAGTGGCCGGGTTCCATGGTTTCTTCCACAGGGTCCTTGACATCCGGCGCAAAGAAAGTGAAACTCTCGCGCCACACCGAAAGGGCGATTAGCTCAGTGGGAGAGCACTGTCTTCACACGGCAGGGGTCGCTGGTTCGAACCCAGCATCGCCCACCAATCCGGGAAAGCCGCCATCAGGCGGCTTTTTTCTTGCCTACTCCCACTCGATGGTGGCCGGCGGCTTGCTGGAGATGTCGTAGGCCACCCGCGAGACCCCCTTCACCTCGTTGATGATGCGGCTGGAGACCTTCTCCAGGAACTCCCAGGGCAGGTGGCCGATGCGGGCGGTCATGAAGTCCACGGTCTTCACCGCGCGCAGGGTGACGACGTACTCGTAGCGGCGGGCGTCGCCGGTGACCCCCACCGACTTCACCGGCAGGAAGACGGCGAAGGCCTGGCTCACCTCATCATAGAGGCCCGCGTTGCGCAGCTCCTCGATGTAGATGTGGTCGGCCAGGCGCAGGAT
>Ga0256914_1004418_pt1 | contig 10574 bp, 8 predicted proteins | sample HulkmetaG_FD_191571 | JGI IMG/M metagenome (GOLD analysis project Ga0256914, IMG submission 191571) | Hydrothermal chimney microbial communities from Main Endeavour vent field at the Juan de Fuca Ridge, Pacific Ocean - Hulk | ecosystem: Environmental > Aquatic > Marine > Hydrothermal vents ...
TGGCTATATCTTTAGCGTCATCTAGTGAGTGCATTTTATATGTTCCACATTGATAGATATTAAGTTCAGGAATATCTTTTTGAGATTTGACTTTGAGTACATCTTTCATAGATTTTTCCCAAGCTTTCGCAACCTCTTTTTTCTTCGGTTTTCCTAGTAGTGACATATAAAAACCTGTTCTACAACCCATAGGAGATATATCTATAATCTCTATACTATCACTATTGAGATGGTCACGCATAAATCCAGCAAATAGATGCTCTAGTGTATGAATTCCTTTGCTACTTAATTTATCCTTATTTGGTTCGCAAAATCGTAAATCAAATACTGTAATATCATCACCACTTGGTGTTTTCATTCTCTTTGCAACTCGTACAGCAGGTGCTATCATTTTGGTATGGTCAACGGTAAAACTATCTAATAATGGCATAATTTATTCCTTCTATTATTTTTGTGATTATAGCGAAGTTAGATAAGAATATGTTAAATTATAAAAGCTTAGATTTGGTATAGATTTATTGAAATGGATTTTGAGAAGTGAAAAAATTAAGTATGAGACCGAATGGAGTAAACTCCATTCGGATAAAGATATATTAAAGCTAAGTTTTTATACTCTAGCCTCTTCTCTTTTTTGTAGCATTGCCCAATAGTCATCAACACCTTTTTGAATTTTATCAATTACATGTCTATTTTCTGGTTTAAATAGGTGTTTATATCTTCCTTGTGCACCTAGATAATCTTCTACTTTTATAATATTTCTTGGTCTATAAAGAATATTAAGCTCATGACCATCGATAATCTCATAGATTGGGAACATTAAACTATCAGTTGCTAAGTCTGTTACTGAAATTGTATCTTTTGGGTCAAATTTCCACTCTGTAGTACATGCTGAGACTGTATTAATAAAACATGGTCCCTCTGTTTCAAGAGCTTTTTGAAAACCTTTTGCCATACTTTTCCATTTATTTGGAGCAAGTTGTGCAACATATGGAGCACCATGTGCAGCCATAATAGCAACTATATCTTTTTTCTTCTGTTTTTTACCATAAGATGTACTTCCAGCTTGTGCTGTTGAGGTGTGTGCTCCAATTGGAGTTGCTGAACTTCTCTGTCCACCTGTATTTGCATAGTTTTCATTATCAAGACAAATATAAGTAAAGTCATGACCTCTCTCCATAGCACCACTTAGCCATTGGAAACCAATATCATAAGTTGAACCATCACCTCCAAATGCAACAAATTTAACTGGAGTATCAGAGTTAGATGGTAGTGTACCTTTGTTTTTTCTAGCTTTGTACATAGACTCAGCACAGCTAGCTGCTGTTGCAGAGTTTTCAAAACCAATATGTATCCATGATGTATCCCATGAAGTATATGGATAAACTGCTGTTGAAACTTCCAAACAACCTGTATTTGAAGCAAGAACTAAGTTATAATCTGTACAATTCATTAGCTCTCTAACAATCATAGAGTGAGCACATCCAGGGCAGAGAAGGTGCGCCCCTTCAAGTCTATCATTTGTGGTTGAAAACTCTTTTAAGTTTTTAATTGATGTAATTGCCATTTATTAATCCCTTCTTGTTGTAAAAAATCCAAGTTTAGGTCCACGAACACCACTAAACTGTTGAATTTCTGTTGTAATATGACCAGCATCAGCATGAGCTTTTTGCTCTCTCATAATTCTTTTTATCTCATTAATAGTAAAATCTCTACCACCAAGACCATAAATATAGTTTGTCATAATCGGTCTATTATTGGTACTATATGCTGCTGCTGAAACTTCATTAAACAATGCACCCATTGCACCACCTGGAGCTGATTTATCCATACATACTACAGCTTTTAAATTTGGAGACATATCAATACTATCTCTAATCAAATCATAAGGGAATGGTCTAAATACTCTAGGAGCTATAATTCCTACTTTTATACCCTCTTCTTCTCTAAGCTGTTGTGCTGAAAGGATAGCAGTCTCAACTGATGAACCAAGGACTACCATAGCCACTTCAGCATCTTCCATCATATATGTTTCAACTCTCTTATACTCTCTACCTGTAAGTTCTTTAAACTCTGCAAAGACTTCATCAATAACTTTTACTGAATCCATCAAGGCTTTGTGTTGTTTAGCTTTATGTTCATAATGCCAATCTTCTTCTGTTTGAGCCCCATGTGTTACAGGTCTGCTAAAGTCAAGCATATCATCAACAGGTACATATTTACCTACAAATTTATAAGCTACTTCATCTTGAAGAGGAGAAACATTTTGTGCTTTGTGAGATGTTGTAAATCCGTCTTGGTGAACCATAACAGGAAGTCTCACACTTAAATTTTCACCAATTTTAAATGCACATAGTGGTAAATCATAAGCCTCTTGTGCATTAAATGCATCGAGGTTAATCCAACCACTATCTCGTCCAAGGTACATATCAGAATGGTCACCACGAACATTAAGAGGAGATGCCAAAGCTCTATTTACAACACATAATACGATAGGAAGTCTCATACCACTTGCCTGATATAAAACCTCTGCCATAAGTGCAAAACCTTGTGAAGAGGTAGCAGTAGCAACTCGTCCACCAGCAGCTGCTGCACCAATACAACCAGACATTGCTGCATGTTCTGACTCAACCATTACATATTCACCATCAATATAACCATTGGCTTTATAAGCACCATAGCCTTCAACAATAGGAGTTGATGGAGTAATAGGATAAGCTGCAACAACATCTACTTGTGCTTGTCTTAATGCTTGAGATGAAGCATAGTTCCCATCCCAAACTTCCATTTCATTTAAATCAAATTTTTTTGCCATAATAGCCCCTTACTTTTTCGCTTTTTTCTTTTTCTCTGGCCAATTAGCTAGAGATTCATCATTATCTGTGGTTTCGCCAAACATAAGAAGTGATTTGGGATTAGTAGGACATACCTCAACACAAACACCACAACCTTTACAGTGGTCATAATCAATTCCTAACATCTGTTTATCTCTTGAAATAATAGAAGTATCTGGACACCATACCCAACAGTTTTGACAATCAATACAGATGTCTCTATTGTAAACAGGTTTAATTACACGCCAAGATGCAACACTTGCTATATAAGAGTTAAATTCACTATACTCTCTATCTTCTGGTTTTAATAATGCACTATTGCTAGTCTCTCCATCAAATGAGTGTAATACAACACCCTGTGGTACAGCATCCCAACCAATTTTCTCTTCAGCACCTAACTCTAGGATACCTCTTTTGTCTGTTCCTTGTAAACCTTTACTCATTATCTTTCCTTCCTACTTAACTTCGTTATAAGCTCTTGTAATTGCTTTCATATTGGCATCAATAATCTTTTGTGGGAACTTTGATAGAACTTTTTTCATTCTATCCAAAAAATAATCAAGCTCAAACATATTAGAAATCTTGACCAAAGCACCAAGCATAGGAGCATTTGGCATTGCTCTACCAATGGTACTAAGTGAAATCTCCATACAATCAACAACAAAAGTTCTATCTACCTTATCTTTAAGAGCAGGAATTTGTGCTATCAATTCATCTTTTGACATATGTGTTGTCAAAATATATTTGGTTGTTGGTTTATCATTTTTTGTAATATCATCAGAAAATGCTAAAGCTGGGTCAATAACCAATACAAAATCAGGAAACATTTTCGTTTCATGATTAATAATTGGTTTATCATCAATTCTATTATATGCGTTCATTGCCGCACCTCTTTTTGCAGAGCCATATAGTGCATAGGCTTGAACCTGTTTACCTGTTGTCGAAACAACATCACCTAGCCCTTTTGCACCTGTTACAGCACCTTGTCCAGCTCGACTATGCCATCTTATCTCAGTCATAACTACTCCTATTTATTTTCTATTATTGGGTATTGTATTCTGCACCCTCTTAAATGATGTTTCATACCTAACAAAAAAAACTATAATATTTACAAGATGTATAGAAACTATCCACTATTCATATTTTCTATCATAATTTTTAATATATTTTACAGTATTTAATGAATTAGTGCCTATTTTTAACGCATACTTATTATCTGTATAATAATAAAAGTATCTATAGGTAACAAGTAGAAAGTTATATTAGTGTTTCTTATAATCATACATTTGTTATTTGTATCAGATTTTAACTTTGATAAAGCTTTTAATTAAAGTTACAGATATTTACCTCTCTCACATAATAGAGTATAATCACAATATTGACATCTACTTATATCTTCACATCGTTCACATATAACACTATCTAGCTCTTTGAGTTTTGATATATTTTCTCGTAGTAGTTCTGTTTTGACCTCTAGTTCTGTAATAGGCACTATCTTGCCATTAAATAATTCGACAAAAGCTAACTCTATATCTCTATAACTATCTTTGAGCAGTTCATTATATATGCTCATCTGAAAATCGGTTAATTTTTCAAGATTTTTAGTACGATTAGCATCTGCAATTGAGCCACTTTTATAATCTAATATAAGTGTATGGGTAGAGTTTTGGTCAATACGGTCAACAACTCCTTTAAATTTAACCCCATTTATCTCTCCTACTATATGTCTCTCTCTTTCAATTACTCTCCAACCTGCTTTGAAATGAGATATTTGTTGTTCTATTAATTTAGTTAGTTTGGCTCTCCATAGGAGTTTGATATAATTTATTTTGGGTGTTTTGCTCTCTAATAATCTGTCCATTAGTTTATCCATTGATATTTTCATATCATCAAAACTCTCAAAATAGTTTTGTTCTTTAAATAAATTTTCCAATAGTTTATGTAAAAATGCACCCTCATTTAGTTCATCATCTTTTTTTGGTTTTAGTTTTTCTTCATAGATATAGTAATATTTGCGGCGACATGTTAGAAATGTGTTAAGTCTAGTTGTTGACCAAGTTATTTTACTCATATCAAAATTTTCTATAATTGGGTCAGAGAGTTTTACTATTTTTGATGGTTCATTATACAATATTTCCAAATTTGGTTCTTGTGATTTGCCTAATCCTAATCCTAGTTCATATAGATATGATGCAGGAGATTTATTATTGCTTAGAGAGTATATTATGACTGATTTATCTGCTTGTTCTAATATCCTTTTATATATCTGTTTTTGCAATGCTTCTCTATCATTTTTGGTTGGTAAATTAGCAAATTTTCTTAATGATGAGTTGAGAAAGTTATCTTTAGCAGGTATAGCAGGAACTATTCCATCATTGAAATCAACCACTACCACCCCACGAAATGATACTCCTCTAGTCTCCAATGCACCCATAACTGTTACTTTACCACCTCTAATATCATCTATAGTTAAGCTATTTAGCTGTTTGAGCCATAAAAATAACCACTCTTTGATAGACATTTCATGAGTTGCAAAAACTCTCTGAAAATATAAATACCGTTTATAAACTATCTCCCTATCTAAATCTAAATCTATAAACATCATTAACTCAAAAAATATATCTACTCCTACTTTTTTATTTGGTGATATATTATTGAGCTTATCTCTATCTATATTGTAATGTTTGAGTAGAGTTATAGTCTCATCTGAAAAGCTTTGCCAATATCTATATATACCCTCTAACTGTTTATATAATCTAGTTTTACTATAGTCAAATCCCATAGCAAAGTTGAAATTATTAAAACTATCATATAATCTAATAGCATTTTTGAACTTCTCATCAGGTAATATTACAGCTATATTCTCTGGAGCAATTCCCTCTTCTACCATTTCTTGAATAGACTCGAAAAGTATTGGAATTTGAGCTAATCTCTCTTCTACACTAAATACTTTGGCATTAATATGTTCTTGAATAGGTTTAATATCTATAATCTCTTTGGTATATAAATCAAATGATACAAAACTATCATTGGGCAACTCTTTTATACCCATAGCTATAAATCTATCTTGCATCTTTTGATTAAATTTACTTGTTTGCATATGGATTATAAACTTTTTGGTTTGGGCGATATGCTCTATAATAGATAGTTCAAAATAGCTCATATAGCCCTCTAAAAATAGCTCCAACCTATCATAAGTTTCTATGAAACCACTATTTATCTGATAGTTATGAGGTAAAAAGGCTCTATCTGTTAATCCTTTGGAAGCTAGAAGATTACGATAATTTTCAAATAGCTCTTCTAATATTTCTATATGTTCAGCAAACTCTACATAAGCATCACCATTTATTAAATCATGAAAACTTACCTCTTCATGGCTCAACTCTTCAAAAAATTTGAGTATAGAGTCACTCTTGGTAAAAAATCGAATTAAATCACGATTTATTTTTAGTTTTTGAAAAGAGTTAAACTTGGAAGCATCTTTCAAAAGCAATATTCGTTGCAAAGAATTCACCATAATAAGTTCAGGTATTAAGATAGTTCGTTGTTCAAACTCATCTATACGCATAAGTGTAGGCAAAAATCCATTATGCTCTTTTAACTGCTCTCGTCTAACTCTAATAGCTCTGGATGTGGGATAAATTTCTACTGTTTTCATAGAGATATTATAGCTCAAAACATTATTTTAAGCAAATTTTGATATAGATATACCAGATAACAGAATATAGATAAGTAACCCTAAACCCATAACCTCCTTTAGAATTTAAGATTTTTATATTCTGTTGAGAGATTTTAGCCAATATAGAAAAATATTTTTAAGTCTTTTCTCCCCTTTAAATTTTCTCTTGTTACTTTTTAAGAAAATCACATAAATCAATCTCTAAAATAAGAGCAATTTTAACCAACTGTTCAATATTGAAATGAGCATTATTTACTCTTCGTTCAGCTCTAGCAATAAAAGCATTGCCTGTTAATCCAATATCAAGTGCTAATTGAAGTTGAGAATATTTTTTTGCTTTTCTAAATTTAATAACATTGGCAGAGATAGTGTTATATATCTCATCTGTTTTATAATTTAGCTCTTCTATAGTCATACAGAAATGATATATACATCATTGAAATTTATCAATGACCTATGAGTCATTCTTATTGTATCTTAAAGTAAAACATGATAATATATGAAAATTTATTGTTTAAATAACAAAGGGTCTATTATGTTAAAAAAGGTTTTAATTTCATTAGGTGTTGTACTACTATTAACTTTTGCAAGTTGTGGAGGGGGAAGTAGCAAAGAGGCAAAAGAGCTTTTGCAGAAGATATTGACAGTTATTGGTATTCCTCAAGAGGTGATTACTAATATTTGTCAGACAAGTAATAGTAGTGATGTGTGTGAGGGGATGAAGCTTAATAGTAAAACATCTAATGGTAAAAATAAAACTTGGCAAAAAATAGAAGAGACAGGAGTAGGTCAATATCTATTGGAGACTAATAATCCTTGTGAACCTATTTTATTGGAGCTTCAAGATGATGATGTGATTGATGATAATGGTGAGTTTATGCTCAAATTTAGTGGGGTAGAGCTTGGTCAAACAACCAAAGAACTCTCTATCTTAGAGGCAATGATTGATGCTTCATATATATCATCTAGCAGTGTTAGTTCGATTAAAAGTTTAAATAGCACAGAGGCTCAGAATAGTTTTTATACGACTCTCTATGTAGATTTGAAAACAAATATCAACAAACTTAGAGCAGGTGGTTTGACTAAAACACAAGCTATTAGAGGAACATTAAAGGAGATGGCAGATGAGTTAAGTGATTATGGAGTTGGTCAAACTTTGCCTGATACTCTAAATAGTTGTGGTAATGATACAGTCTGTATTGATAATGAGATAAATAGATTATCTGCTAATCTGATTATTGATAATAGTGAAGCAGAAGTTATTGTTAATTCTCAAAAAGGTAATAGTAGTTCATTAATTGTTGGAGAGGTTTCTTGTGAGGAAGAGAAAATTTTATTTAAAGGGGATAACTATAGTATACAAGTTAATGAAGATTCATTGACATATGAAAATGGAAAATATTATCTTGTGTGGTCAAATGGTATATATTCAAATAATTCTCTTTATAATCAATATGATAATCAAATAAAACTTTCAACATCTGTAGATGCTGTAAACTGGGAAACTAAAGATATTTTTATAACACAATATGGCTCTTACAATCATAAAATAGCTATTGACACAAGTGGTAATATACATATAGTATATACAGAGACTGTTGAAACAGGAACATATGGATATAGTAATAGAAATTTAGTGTATATTACAAACAAGGATGGTTCTTTTAAATCAACAGTTTTAGAGAGTGGTTCAGGTTATTCTTTTTACTCTCCATCTAAATTATTTTTTACTCCCAATGGTGCTTTAAATTTATTTTATCAAAAAACTGGTTGGTATCGTTATAATGCTCCACTTTATGAACGAAATTTAATAAATAGTCAATGGAGTGATAAAAAAATTGTTTCAAACTTATCTTATGGAAAAGGTGACCCAGATGATGATGAAAATATGCTTTTATCTTATGATGTAGTAGATAATAAAAAAATATTATATATATCAAGTGGATATTGGCATTTAGAGTATCATGGTGATATAGAGTATAGTGGACATATTTTTAAATATACACAAAACAATGATATTTATGATACAGAAGAGCTATCTTTTATTGGAAGCTATTTCAATTTTAAAGACAATAACATTGTATATGCAAATATAGATAGAAATGAATTATTTTTAAATTCAAATTCTATTTTTTCATTAAATAACAATGAAACTATTACTAAAGTGATGTTTAATGGGAAAATTATTGCTATAAATACACATAAAAAGAATAAAGATAATACTTATAGTAATTTTGCATATATTCTTTCAAAAAGTGGAAATATTATCAATAACTTTAAAGATGGGTATCTTGTTTTATCAAAATATAATACTATATTTGTTCAAAACAATATTAATCCTAAAAAGTTAATAATTCTAACAAAGTAAAAGTCCACCTCGTCCCATTCTCTCCTGAGATGGGATGCAGAGGCAATAACAACCAAAGTTAACAACACTCAAAGCTAAAGAGTTAGAGTATTAAGCAGATTTAAAACTATATCAACATAGCTACTATCTACTTTGAATTGAATTGTTTGCACTATTGACTCCTTTTGAGATATTGTAACATAAGTGTTATAAAGATATTCATTTCAAATCAAAAAACTAACCCCTGTTTTAATCTGTTAAAAAGTCCTTTTAAGCTAAAATTCCCTTAAAAAACGGTAACTAAATTATGTTAGAGATATTTAAACAGCAAAAGAGCTTCCTAACCAGAGCAAAAGAGAAGAGTTCATTTAAGTATATTATAGATTTTGATAGTAATGGAGCTTTTATAGATGTGTGTGATAACAAGCTAAAACCACTCAAAGGTGTTGATTATCGTGTTTATAATGGGATTGATAGAGAGATTTTACAGCTTATTGATGAGTGTAGAGAGGATGATTTTTTTCAGATAAGTTGGGAAAGGGAGAGTGAGGAGATTTATCTATCTTCTCATCCTCGACTGCTTGAACTGTTGCGATTGAGCGATAAGGTTTTTACTGCCAAAGATGAGTCTATCTCATTTGAGAATGGGGTTTTTCAGGTTGGGTTAGAGATTATTAGAGAAGAGAATCAGTTTTTGGTCTCTCCTGTGGTGGAGGGGAGTAGCTCTTTTAGGTTTTTGACAGAGAGTTATACTCTTTTGGATAATAGGGTTTTGCAGGTTCATTCTATTGGTGATAATTTTGAGCAACTAAAGACCTTTCATACTGTTATAGAGGAGAAGAAGTTAGAGGAGTTTTTGACCATACTTGTGACTCATTTTGAAAATATTGATATTATCTATGATGGTTATAGCGTTGAGAAGAGAGAGGAGACCAAACAGATAACTCCTGCTGTGATTTTTGAAAAAATTACAGTAGATAATGAGTTGGTGCTTAGAACTTCTGCTACTGTGGGGCAACTTAGCCCTGAATTTTTTAATGATTTTAACATCACTAAAATTGTGCTTGTAAATGATTTGACAAAGATTATCTCTATCTATGAGTGTGATTTTAGTGATGTTTTTGAGATGTATGGAACTATTTTTAAAAATCTAAACTCACTTAAACGAGGCAAAAAAGAGCTTGATTTTAGCGAAGAGGATGGACTATTTATAATAAACCAAGAGTTAGCAGGGAAGTTTATACTCAACCATCTGCATAGTATTATTACCAAGTGTGAGCTTTTTGGTAGTGAGAAACTCAAAGCCTACAAATATAACACCTCAATCCCAACACTTGTTGTTAACTTCAAAGATAAGATAGACTTTTTGGATAGGAGTGATGTGAGCGTCAATATTGGTGAAGAGCAGTTTGATGTATTTGATTTAATTAATCTCTATCGCAAACACGCCTATATTCCTCTAAAGAGTGGTGAAAAATCTATTGTTGACAAAGCCTATATGGCAAAGTTGGAGAGAATATTTAAAAAAGATGGCAGATTTTTAGGGTCAGGTGATGAAAATAAACTTTTAAGAAAAGAATTGTTAAAATACCAAACCCAAAAACAAGGACAAAGTAATGGCAAGAAGACCAAGGCTAAATATGGCAGGTTTTCATCATATAATAAATAGAGGAGTAGCAAGAGATAATGTATATAAATGTGATGAAGACAAAGATAA
>Ga0256914_1004419_pt1 | contig 10574 bp, 10 predicted proteins | sample HulkmetaG_FD_191571 | JGI IMG/M metagenome (GOLD analysis project Ga0256914, IMG submission 191571) | Hydrothermal chimney microbial communities from Main Endeavour vent field at the Juan de Fuca Ridge, Pacific Ocean - Hulk | ecosystem: Environmental > Aquatic > Marine > Hydrothermal vents ...
CTCTGCCACGTGAACCCTGATGCTGGACAGAAATCTTGTTGCGCCCGCCCTTTCAAGGACCTTGATGAGCTCCGCGGCCACGGTATCCGGGCTGTTTTTCGCATCAGTAAATATTATGGTTTTCCCGCTGGAAAGGATTCGGGCGCAGACCGGTTCGTCCCTTCTGCCGTGGAGGCTTATGACCTGGGCGTCACTCCAGGGAATCTTGAACCTTGCACAGGCAATTTGCACGGCAGAAAGGGAGGGATGGAATTCTATCCTTTCCCGGTCAAACATGGAAAGAAGCCTTTTCCCAATGCCGAAAAAGAGGGGGTCACCGCTTGCAAGTATGGCGCAATCGCCCTTTTCGAGGTGTTCACAAAGGGCCTGGACCATGTCTGAAAGAGGGGTTATTGGGATTAGGGCAGGGGCCGGAGAAATCATTCCTATCTCTTGTGATGCAGCCTGGATCAGCCTTTTGGAGGAACAGACTGCCCTGCAGCCCCTCAGGAGATCAGGAAGATTTCCGGGAACTTGGCATCCTTTTATGCCTATTACCTTAACCTTGTTCGTTACCGGTGTCTTTTCCACCCGGGATATCCCTCCAAATGCGGTTCAGACCGATACCAGGACCATTTTGTCCGGGGTTACAAGATGCACCCTGACTTCTATTCCTGACAGCCTTTGGGCATAGTCCCGTGCCCGGCTGCAAACTGCCTGGACCATCTTTTCCTGCCTGCCGGAAAGAAGCATCTCCAAGACCTGCCTTGCGGTATTTGCTCCTGAAACCTCTTTTTCAAGTTTTCCTGGCAGGCCGAGATCCAAAAGAAGCCCGGCAACCCGTTTCATGTCCAGGGCACCGTGGCGCACGTGGGTCTGGGGTATTTCAAGGGCTGCCTTCAGGATCTTTGCCCACATGCCTGCCAAGTGGAGCCTTTTAAAATTTCGCCTTCCTGCCGCCTTCATGGCATATTCCAGGTAGTCCCCCATCATGACGAGGGCTTCATCCGGAAGACCGAGAAGATCCTGGACAGCCCGTTCCGACGTGCGGCCGGTGGAAAGGATGATTTCCTCAAGGCCGGCCTTTTCGGCAACGTTCAGGCATACCTCGATTGTGTCGGTCCAGGCCTTTGCAGACACGGGCCGGACGATTCCCGTGGTCCCAAGGATGGAAAGTCCGCCTGCTATGCCAAGGCGCGGGTTAAGGGTGTTCTTCGAAAGGCTTTCTCCGTTTTTTATGGAAACGGAGACCTCGACAGGCCTCCAGCCCTCTGGGCTTACCGAAGCCTCGGCAAAGGCCTCCCTGATTGCCGCCCTTATCATCATTCTCGGGCCGGGATTTATGGCAGGCTCCCCTTCCGCTACGGCAAGGCCCTTTCTCGTTACAGTCCCGACACCGGCTCCCGCCTTGAATATTACGTCCCCTGCCTTTCCGTCAGTTTTTTTCTTTTCTGTTTCTGGAAGCATCCGCACACGCGCACTGATCTCTGCGCCGTTTGTCACGTCCGGATCGTCTCCGGCATCCTTTATTACCGAGGCTGAGGAAGAAGAGCCGTTTCTGCCGAGGGAAAATAGTTCAAACTCGTGACGTGTACCGTCGGGAAAGGGAATGGACACCATGCCCGGATCGGCTTCCGGTCTCAGGAGTTTCAGAAGGGCCGCCTTGGCTGCGGCAGCGGCACATGCCCCCGTAGTGTAGCCGGATCTTAGTCTTCCGTCCTTTTTTTTGCCGTTCAGGCCCATCCGTTTCCCTGTTCCTGGCAAAGCCTCAATATGGCATTTACAGCGGCTACGGCTATGGGTGTGCCTCCCTTTCTGCCCCTGGTGGTGATATGAACCATACCGCTTTCAATGAGCATCTCTTTTGATTCTTCAGCGTTTACAAACCCGACAGGCACGCCGATGATAAGATCCGGCTGGAATCTTCCTTCCCGGACCATGTGGATGGTGCGCACCAGGGCCGTGGGGGCGTTTCCTATGGCCACAATCCCGACGTTTTCACCTGACGCAAGCTCGATTCCTGCCTCGGCCCTTGTGATGTTTTTATCCCTGGCCAGGCTGGCGGCCTTCTCATCCCCGATATGGCAAAGGACATCTCCGCCGAAGGATTCAAGGATCTTCCTGGATACGCCCTGGACGGCCATGTTCACGTCCACCAGGATATTTTTGCCTGCAAGCACGGCCTCCACGCCTTTTCTGACTGCATCCTGGTGAAAGTGGACTGTTTCTGCAAAATCGAAGTCTCCGCTGGCGTGTATCATTCGCCTGACCACTGCAAATTCCCCGGGGGAGAAATCCGTGGGGCCGAGTTCCTGTTCTATGATCCTGAAGCTTTCCTGCTCGATCTGACCCGGGGGTATTGTCTTCAGTTTAACCGCCATCCCGTCTCCTCCACTGCCCGGCACTGCGGCATGCCTGCACGAAACTGGAAGCCGCCTCCTGGGTGCGCCCGAAGTGCAGGTGGATGTAGCCCGCCAGGGTGTTGTCTTTGAGAAAGCCTTCCTTACCTCCGTTTTCCAGGCTGTAGGCATGTTCAACAGGGCCGGAAAAACGGGTTATGGAATAGTGAAATTCATGGCCCATCAGTTCATCTCCCGGGCTTCCCAGGCAGCACCGTCTTTTGATCACGGCCTTTGTGTATCCCAGGGACGAAAGGCGCCTTTGCATCACGGCGTCTGCCGGAAAAACACCTGCCATGTCGAATCTCTTTCCTTCCATGGTGGTTATGGACCTGCACAGATACATGAAACCGCCACATTCTGCCAGTATTGGCATGCCTTTTCTGGAAAAATCCCTTATATCTTCCCTCATTCCCCGGTTTTCAGAAAGCGTGCCGGCCAGGAGCTCCGGATAGCCTCCACCAAGGTACAGGCCGCCTATGCCTCCAGGCAGCCCTTTGTCCTCTGAAGGGCTGAAGGGCACGAGCCGTGCCCCGGCGCACTCGAGGATCTTCAGGTTGTCCGGATAGTAGAAGCAAAAGGCCCTGTCCCTTGCTATCCCTATGTCGACAGGTCCCTTGCGGCCATCAATGCCTGACGCCTCGGTGAACGCAGGGGTTCTGGTTGCCGGCCCCATGCAGCCCCTGCTGATGTCCATGATAACCTCCATGTTCACGTGGCGGCGAACCGTTGAGGCGAGCCTGGAAATATCCATTCCCAGGGGTTTTTCGCCACCCATGAATAGGCCGAGGTGCCTTGACGGGATCTCCATGGCCGTATCCTTTGGAAGATAACCGGCGAGTCTGGCAAGACAGTTCCTTTCAACTGCATCCCTTATGAGCCTGAGATGTCTCGGACTTGCGATCCTGTTTAGTATGACGCCCTGGATTCCACCTGTGCTGCGGCTCATGCTTTCAAAGCCCTTTACAACTGCGGCAACGCTTTCTGCCGCAGAGGATGCATCCACCACCAGGATCACCGGCACGGAAAGGAGCCCGGAAAGGGCAGCAGCGCTTGCCTCCCCTCCGTCAAAAAGGCCCATGACGCCTTCGATGATGTTTATGCCGCCTGCCAAGGCCTCGTGGAAAAAGAGGGATCTTACGTAGTCCGGGCCGCACATTTTTACATCCAGGTTCCATGAGGTGGCTCCCGTTACCATGGAATGAAGGGTCGGATCGATGAAGTCCGGGCCGCACTTGAAGGGCTGGACCTTGACGCCCATCTGCCTGAATGCCGCCATCAGCCCCAGGGTGACAAGGGTTTTGCCGCACCCGCTTGAGACCCCGGCCACCAGTATCGAAGGAAGCTCTCTTTTCAATTTTCCCTCTCTGCCCTTCTGGCCGGATAGAGTATGTGAAATATCCTTTTCATGCCCTCAAGAAGCCTGGGAGTGGGCCTGCTCACGATGGCCTCTTCCACGAGATAGACCCGGCCCTGCCTTACGGCCTTTATGACCTGGAACCCGGGTTCGCTCATTATCTCCTCCCTCGTTACCGGGTTCATCCTGCCCCTCTGGGCAAGATACACGTCTATCTCTTCCGACTTTGACAGGATCTTTTCCTTGCCGTACTGGGCTATGTTTGTGCATCTGACACGCCGGGCGTCAGATGCCACGTTTATCCCCCCGGCAGATTCAAGGCAGAATATCTGGAGAGAGCCAGGGGCGAAGGTCTTCATGCGCCTGTGAATGGCCTCGAAATAGACCTTCTGTCTCATGCCGCGGGGAATGAGATCCACCTTGCCCTTTAGCCTTTCAAGTTCCTGCCTGAAGGCAAGTATCATATCTTCAGCCTCCCGGGGCCTTCCGGCCAGGATTCCCAGCTTTCTCCAGTAACGGTACATGGCCTCGGGGGAGGTGGGCTGAAGGGATACCACGGTGATCCCGCTTTTTTCCAGGCCCCTTACCAGGTTGGGATGGGAGCGGCTTATCATGGGACGGATCAGTACAAGATCAGGCTTCAGTACCAGGAGCCTTTCAAGGTCGTCCCGGTAGCTTACGGTCCTGCATCCTTTGGGTATTCCAGGAATCGGCCCGGAGCTTCTGGAAACACCCACGATTTTGCGGGAAGCTCCCAGGCTGACGAGGTTTTCCGTGTGTGCCGGATACAGGGAGATGATCCTTGAAAAAGGCGCCCTTACAATCAGTTCACGTCCGTCGCTGTCTGTCAGGGCCAGCGGGTATCCGGATGCCTGGCAGGGCAGGATGAACAGCACCTGGAAGGACAGGGCGGCCACGGCTGCAACTGCGTATTTTACCGGTAATCTCATCTTCTTGTATCTCCTTACCCTGGAAGCCTGAAGGATATCTGGACGCCGCTTCCAAAGCCGTCCCGGCATACAGCAGCCTCTACGCCATAGACCCTGGAGATGAGCTCCCCTTTCAGGAGTTCATCCCTTGGGCCGCAGGCCTTGATTTCTCCCCTGTCCATGAATACCGCATCGGTACAGAAGGCGGCTGCAAGATTGATGTCGTGTATGGCCGCAATCACGGTGAGTCCTTCCTCTTCAACCTTTTGCTTTATCACCGACATGATGGAAAGGCTGTGATAGACGTCCAGGTTGGAAGTCGCCTCGTCCAGGAGCAGGGTTTCCGGCGTCTGGGCAAGTGCCCTGGCCACTGCCACCCGCTGCAGTTCTCCGCCGGAAAGCGTGGTCACGGGCCGGTCTGCCAGGGAGGCTATGCCAAGTTCCTCCATTACCCGGCCAACGATCCGGTGGTCCTCCAGGTTCATGCCGCCCAGGCGCTTAAGGAAGGGGAATCTTCCCATCTCGACCACCTGCCTGACGGTGAATGCAAACCTGATGGAAAAATCCTGGGGAACCATTGCAACGTGCCTTGAAAGATCTCCGGTCTTCCAGCGGGCAATGGGTTCATCCTTGAACATTATCCCGCCACGTTCCGGTTTGATCATGCCTGAAAGGAGGTCCAGAAAAGTGGTCTTGCCGCAACCGTTAGGCCCCAGGATGCCTGTGAAGCCTCCTTCCCTGATGTCCAGGTTGAGCCCGCGTATGGTCCAGGGCAGTTCTTCCCTGTAGCGGAACCAGAGGTTTTTTATGTTCCACATGCTCAGAACCCTCCCTGCATTTCAGCCTGGCGCCTTTTGAATATGAAACAGAAGAACGGGCCCCCTATCAGGGCAGTTAGCACGCCTATGGGAACCTCGGACGGAAGAACCGCCCTGGTGAGGGTGTCGGCGGCCAGGAGAAGGAGGGCGCCGGCCGGAAAGGAAAGGATGGTGAGCCAGCGGTTGTCCGGCCCCGCCCAGTGGCGGAGCAGGTGGGGTACTATGAGTCCCACAAAACCTATTATGCCGGAAACCGATACCGCTATGGCGGTCCAGAAGGAGCATACGGCAAGGAGCAGGAACCTGAGCCTTCCCGTATCTATGCCGAGGCTTCTGGCGGTCTTTTCTCCAGTGGCCACAACATTCAGCTCCCTGCTGTAGAGCTGCACCACCATGATGCACGGAACAGTGGCTGCTGCAACAAGGATCACCTGGTCCCATGAGATTGCAGAAAGGCTTCCCATAAGCCAGAAGATTATGGCCCCCACCTGTTCGTCAGCCAGGAACTTCATGAACCCGATTGCTGCCGAAAGTATGGCGGACACTATCACGCCGGAAAGTATGAGGCTTGTGGATGAGAGCCTCTGCCCGCCAGAGGCCAGGGCCATGACGGTGAACAGGCTCCCGATGGCGCCTGCAAATGCCAGGACCGGAATGGAAATGAATTTCGGAACTGTTATGCCTAGGACCGCCAGCACTATGGCCAGGGATGCCCCGAAGGCAGCACCCGAAGAAATGCCCAGGGTGTAAGGGTCCGCCAGCGGATTTAGAAGAAGCGCCTGGAAAACGGTACCGCTCACCCCCAGTGCGCCGCCCACCAGGACTGCCGCAAGGATCCTTGGTATGCGGATATCCATTACGATTGCCGCTGTGGCATCATGAACTGTGCCAGGTGCCCCGCACATGGCGGAGGTGACTATGCGCCAGATCTCCTGAAAAGGGATTTGCACGTAACCCAGCCGGGCGGAAAAAAGGATGGAGACGGCAAGAAGTGCATAGAGGGCTGTTGCGAGGCCGAGCTGTCTCAATGGGATTTCTTCCTCAAGCAGTTAAAGGGCAGGCGGGAGCCGGGGGACGGGCCCGCAAGGCCTCCGCCATTATGCCGCTTTGTTTTCCTTGCTGGCAACACCCTTATTTTAGTTCGATCCCAGCATCTTTTGCGGCTTCCTCCGCATGTGTAACGTAGATCTGGGCAAAGGCGTCAAGTTCACCCAGCCCGTGAATGTCTGTAACGATCTTGATCCCGGCCTTTTCCAGCACTGACTTCCAGGAGTCAGGCTCGGGGCCGGCCATGTCGTTACGCGCGTGATCCCCGGCAACGATCATGAAGGGTTTGAGATAAACCTTCCTGACCTTTGCGTGCTCAAGGATCTGCCTTGTCCTGTCAAAGCCGGGGAAGCCTTCCACTGTGCCAACTATGGTCAGGACGTCGGGGTAGGCCTTGTTCATCTTGTATTCGAATTCCAGGTAGGGGCCTCCAGAAGGGAAGAATTCGTTGCCGTGGCCCATGTATACCAGGGCGGCCTTTTCCTTTCTGGCCTTTTCAACATCGGCCTTTACTGCCTTTACTGCTGTTTCGATGTCTTCCAGGTACGGATGTTTCGTGCCATAGGTGCCGAGGGCGGGCCGTCCCACCACCAGCTTGTGAAAAGGCCTGAATTTCTTTTTTATGGTGTCGATCAAGGAAAGGGCTTCCATGTAGGAACAAAGGTCGAGGTATTCCTCGGCCGGGGCGATATGGGTGGGCTGGACGACAATGGTGTCGAATCCTTGGTCTTGGAGGTCGGCGACGGTTGCCAGAGGCCCTTTCACGCCCAGGATTTCAGGCGGTATTTCAGGATGCTTTTTGGCATAATCCGGGTCTGCGGCCCGCTTCTGCCAGATCTTTCTTATAATGTTAGAGGTAAAGGCGATCTTTACCGGGGTGTTGGGAAATCGTTTTTCCAGCTTTTCCTTGATGTTAATAAGCCCCTTGAGGGCAGGTTCCACAGTGGTGCCGAACATGGCAAGGACCAGTGCGTTTTTATGGCCTTGAGCGTGCCCCATGGCAGAAACCGTTTGAGGGGGAGCCATAAGGAAGGAACCGAGGATGACCGCAGTCACCGAAAGGAAAAAAAGCCGATTGTACATGATAAAACCTCCTCTTCTCGTTAGTGTCCATCCAGGTTGGGTACGGACACTGGTTACGGCCCGGACTGCCCCGGGCCAACGCCAGAACTGACAGGCCCGGTAGTCCCGTTTTCCCCGGTGACCACTGAAAAAGGCCCTGACCCTGCCACGGGGTCTGGCCTCTTCTCCTTCCAGGCAGGTCTTCTGACTCCCGGATCATCCTACTTGCCGCGCCTTCCCATTCGCATGAGAGCGAAAAGTGGCACTGATTGCGGCGTTCGTCCCCGGTTACAGCGGCGGGCCCGTCCCGGATTCACACCGGGTTCCCTTTTGTCCTCGTGGTGCGAGGAACCTGAAAGGCTATGAAAAACTAACCTCAAAATGCCTGGTTAGTCAACAGGAGTTTGGGGGAAGCCGGGCAGGATAGGCAACGACAAAACCAGAAAATCTACTTCGGTTTTTTCGAGTATGCCTTTCCTGGGCTGCCTTGAATAGGTATTTTTTGTAGCAAACAAGAAGATCTGCCTTTTCGAATGTGGTAACGAGGGTGTTAAGATATGGCTAAATGTGGTGAATCTATTTCAAACATCAGCCGGATATGCAGGAAAGGGCAAGGAGAACCAAGAGAAAATTTCAGTTGATGTGAAACTAATGTTACATTCCCTGCCGGGATGGGAAACGGTACTTGATTTGGTAACAGAAGGAGGCAAGAAAATGAAATATGGACAAAGGGCCATTAGTGAGGCAGTGCTTGAGCCGTGGCCAAACCCCAGCAAAGAGAGGGATTATCTGGTGGAGATCAGCTTCCCGGAATTCACCTGCCTTTGTCCCAGGTCAGGCTACCCGGATTTTGCCACGATACTGATAAAATATGTTCCTGATGAATTTATTGTGGAATTGAAGTCCTTGAAACTCTACCTTAACAGTTTCCGGGACAGGCATGTCTCTCATGAGGAGGCAACCAACAGGATATTTTCAGATATGCTGGAGGCCATTAAACCAAAAACGCTCAAGGTTACGGGGGATTTCCATCCCAGGGGAAACGTCCATACCGTGATAACGGTCAGGGAAGGGGATATTTCATGATTCCAGGATTGCTGCGACCTTTTCTTCCAGTTCCTGTTTATCTATTGGTTTGACGCAGTATTCTTCGGCGCCAAGGGACATGGCCTGGCGGGCGGTGTCGATGGTGGGATAGCCTGTCAGCATCATGGCCTTGATATCAGGGGCAATCTTCTTGATCTCCTCCAGTACTTCCACGCCGGTCATTTTTTTGAGTTTTATGTCCAGGATGGCCAGGTCCACAGGGTTCTTCTGGATAAAATCTATGGCCTCCTCCTCTTCGCTGAAGGGGAAGACTTCATGACCCTTTTTTTCAAGGATTTTCTTAATGAGTATCCCCGCATCCATCACGTCGTCCAACACAACTATTTTTGCCATTAGCCGTACACCCTCCCTTTCAAGAAAGACGATTGCCCCCTCTTTATTTCATCAAGAAGGCTTAATGTCAACATGTTTCAAATAAGTTATTTTTTTCATTAATGTTTCCTCCATCTCGTCAATTTTTGCACCCACAGTCCTGGTAACCCTGTTGGCGAATGCTGCACAAAATTGCAGGAAATCTCCAAAGGTCCTTATTTCCTCGAAATCTTCCCTGAGGCTGTCTTCCATCTCCTTGACCAGGAGGTAGCCGTTAAGCTCCACTTCTGCCCGTATGCTGTGGGCCTCAGGGGTGATGACAATCATTCTTATGTCCTTTATCTCCTCCACCAGGGGAAAGCTCTGTATTACCTTTCTGACCTCCTCCTGCATCTCCTGGGGGGATGCCTTCTCTATCAGGTATTCCAGGTTTTCACGAATGAGAAAGACCGCGATAACGGCCAGGATGAAGCCCACTATGATCGAACCAATGGAGTCCCAGTAGTGCTGGCCAGTCATCTCTGAAAGCAGGATGGCAATGGCGGCAAGAACCAGGCTGAAAACCGCGGCCCCGTCTTCGAGCAGGACGGCCAGGTTGGCGGTATCCCCTTCCTTTTTCTGCCTGAAGGCCACGAGGAAGGAATAGCCTTCTGCCACGAAGGAAACGCCGAGCACTATAAATGTCCACTTGTTGATTATGAGGCTGTGGGGCTGAAAAAGACTCATTATGCCGTGATACACGGTAACCCCTGCACCCACAAAGAATATGCCGCAGGCCGATATAAGCCCCCAGACAAAGCGTTCCTGGCCCCTTCCGAACGGGAATTCCCTGGATGGGCCTATCTTGCTTCTCTTGAGGCCTATAAGCAGCAGGGACTGGTTTGCCGTGTCTGCCAGGGAGTGAATGGCCTCGGCCAGCATCGATGCGCTGCCTCCCAGAAAGGCCACGGCAAACTTCATGCAGCAGACCAGAAAGTTTGCAGTAATGGCCACCTTTACAGATTTCATGTTGCAGGATGCTCCTTATCTTTTGCCGGGAAAATGGAACCCGGAAGCCTTCCACTGGAATGGAACCAGCGGGCCGGTTACAATTTCCTTTTCGGAAGCAATGCCGTTTTCATCCGTTCTCAACACAGTGATCCTGGCCTTTTGGCCCTTTTTAAGGAAAAAAAGTTCCAGTTTCAGGTCATAGATGTCTTCGAGACCATGGCCTTCTATTGACCGGATAATATCGCCCTTTTTGATACCGCCCAGGGCAGCAGGGCTTCCAGGTACAACGTTTTCCACATGAAGCTTCTTCTCGCCCGACAGCATAACTCCGAGTTTTGCTACAAAAGGTTCCTCTTTTTCCGGCGCAAACAGGAAAAAGTCTGCTTCCAGGGGGTCTATCTGTTCGCCTTGGGGAAACAGTACGATATTTTGCTCTATACCTTTGATCCTTCTTTCCACCCTGGAAGGAATCCCGTAACCATAGGCCACGTGTCCGCCTCCCACTATGACAAGCATCTTCTTTGCAGGATGTTTCAACAGGAAATCTGCTATGCTTTTGGCCATTGTTTCATCC
>Ga0256914_1004420_pt1 | contig 10574 bp, 6 predicted proteins | sample HulkmetaG_FD_191571 | JGI IMG/M metagenome (GOLD analysis project Ga0256914, IMG submission 191571) | Hydrothermal chimney microbial communities from Main Endeavour vent field at the Juan de Fuca Ridge, Pacific Ocean - Hulk | ecosystem: Environmental > Aquatic > Marine > Hydrothermal vents ...
CCCGCGCCGTCGTCCCCGTCGTCCCCTCCGTCATCATGGTGTCGCCGATGGTAGACGGCCAGGAGATACCGCAGGCACAGGTAGATGAGGAACAGGGCGACGAAGAGCAAGAGGATCACCAGCCAGTAGTTGTTCCTCCCCTGCTCTTGGAGCGCCACAGTCATCGGTTTGCTGCCGAAACTCGCCTTCTCTCCCACATCGAACGAGACCACGTCCTGGCTTCCGGCGGCAAGGGCCACGTTGCCCGACAACCGGGATCTCACGCGCATGTCCGTCATCAAGCGAATGGCGTCCTTGAGATACTTTTCGGTCAACCCCTGGACCACGGTCACCGTTTTCTCGCTGCCACCGAACGGAGAAAGCACCTGCTCCAGGGTGCCGAAATTGTTGGGATCGCGGGCGTTCAGCACATCCCCCCTGCCTGATTCCCGAAGGGTCTTCTCGCCCGGCACCAGGCTCAGGGTCTTCCGCGACCGCAAAGCATCCAGGAGTGCATTCGGTCGCCCGGAGGCGACGATGATCAGGTGTCTGTCACGCTTGGCAGAGTCTCCCAGCTCGCTCGACCGGGCGAGCGTCAAGGCGACCCTGTCGGCCGCAGTGGCCCGCCCAAGCTCAGCGGCCAAGGCGATTCCCGCCAGGAAATCGGCTTCCTCCGGGCTGTCAGACAGTACAATGGCCGTTCGAGACAGATCCTGGTAGAGCCCGAACGGGTACATTTCGTACTTCAGGTGGCCAAGTTCGGGCATGGGAGCCCAGAAGTAGTGGGGCATGGAGAAGCTGGTATCTGCGAACAAGGTGCCCCAAAGTTGCCGGTCGGTTTTGGTGGTGCAGACGTCGTAGCCTCTTGGAAACAGGTTGAAGACGAACTGGATGTCGTTGTACGGCGCCATCACGGCAACAGGGATGTTGACATCCACCCACACATCATTCTCACCGTCTGGGTTGGTCAACGGAATGGACTGAAGGGTGACGTTGTTCCAGCGAACTTCCAACGTGGAGAGGCGACCTTCGAGTTGTGCCCCGTAACTGTAGTGCAGGTGCAGGGTCTGCCTCCGTTCGTAGAATTGCATGTCCGGCAAGGCACGGAGTTCCACCCGGACAGGAGAGGCGAAAAAGCCTCTCACCGTACGGTCCTCCAATCCGAGGTCGAGCATGGAAAACTCGTCCTGGTCGGGTGGAATCAGCCGGGGGCTCTCCCGCTTGCCCGGGGCGGGGAGGTCCACCTCATGTCGAACGATGGAGATGCGACCGGAGAGCACCTCGTGCCGGCGAACGCTGGCGAGCGTGCGGGCGGCCAGAGCCACGCCTGCGGGGTCCCTCCCGCTGACCACCAGCACGGCGGCGTAGGGGTCGTAGGGGTTGGGGAGCAGGCCGACCACCCCCTCTCCTGCTGCGGTTTCAGCCACCTCCCGTCCGAGGAGGGTTCCGATCTCCGGGTTCTCCTGAGGCGTCCCGACCAGAATGACGTTGCCACGGGCTTCTTGCAAGGTTCGGACCGGCTTGCCGATGGCGAGGTGTGCATAGGAGATGATACGGCCCAGGCCGGCAGTGACCACGCCGAGCGCGTTCAGTGTCTCGGCGCTCGGGTTCTTCGGAAGGACGTAGCGGAGCACGGTGGGACCGTATCCCTGGCGGTCAAACAGGGGCAAGGGGTACCGGGCGAGGTCCGGATTGACCTTCTTGCACCGATAGGCGAAGTGAATCCTGGACCTGCGGGATACCTTGGTCCACAACGCCGGGTCGAACGGATCTTCACAATCGTCCGTGTAGTGCTGCGTGACCGAAATCTTCAGAATGTTGAAGTCCTTCAGCGCCGACACCGGAAGTGGGATCCTCACCTCGGTGGACGACGCGTTCGTCCGATCCAGGCGCACTGATGCCAGGTTGATCTCGTTCACATACACCGTGAGGTGCGACCGTTCGGGCAACAGGGAGGTGGAGTGCTCGATGATCAGGCGAATCTCACTCCCATCTCGAAGTTCCCAAAGCCGGGGGCGGGTAAAGGTCACCGTCTGCACGCTCGAAATCCCGGGCAACACCAGGTCCGTTTGCACGTACAGGTCATGCTCGAACACGGCATCGTAGAACTGTGTCGCCGTGGCCGGATGCTCGCCGTCGAAGCAGACGGCCTCCCCCCAGTCGGAGGCCACCTTGTCGGTCGCGGGATCCCATGGGACATCGGAGCCCTCCCACCAGACATCGAATTCGGAAGCCGCCAGAGCGGAACCGGTGGAGGCGAGGAACACCAGGCAAGTGGCGAACCACGCTCTCTCCCTGAGCCATGGACCAAGAAAACGGTTCAGGAACGAAGTGCTTGTCTCTGATCTCACTATGTTCCCCTCTTTGGTTCACCGGGCCGCCCCTCGTGACACGTTCCACCGAGGCACGCCTCTGGCGGTCCCTTGACTATCTCAGGTACGCCTCCGCATCGCGGAACGCACTGCCAATCGATCGTTCCAACTCCAGCTTCGTCTCCGGATCTGGGGTATCGAGGGCTCTTTCCAGGGACGAAAGGTACAGGACGAGATTGTGCAACGCCTCCTCGGCCCGCACATTTGCACCGCCAAACCGCGCCTGGCCAGTGAGGAGATAGGCGGCCTTGACACGATTCAGCCGGCGACGCCAGTCGGCCCGGAACGCCTCGGTCCGCGCCGGTTCCTGGCTCCACACTTCGGGGTCGAGCAATTCGGCATGGAGTTCCGCCAACTCGGCGAGCGCGCGCTTCAGAACCGCTCGCCGGTCCATGCGCCATCCAACCAGTTGCGACTGAACACGCCAGGAAGCCTGGGCTGCTCGATTCTCGACAACGAGCACTCGAGCAAACTCGGCAACGAGCACGAGCACGAGAAGCAGGATCAAGATACCCCGAACCCACCTCACGGCGACCCGCATGCGGTCCTGAGCTGCCCCGGTATCCGTTTGACCCACCAGGGCCTCTCCGTCCACACCCCCACGATCCTCCACATCCCTGCCCGGCACGGCCCAACCGCACCGCGAACAACGCGCTGCACCGCCGTCGAGAATCTTGAAACAGACAGGGCAGTGGACCATCTCCTCCCCTCATGCACCAGGCCCCCGCTGCGGGAACCTCGAGCCCTTTACCGAGCACCCGCCGTCGACCGGCTCGAGCGCTCGCCCATCAGGAAATAGCCAATGACTCGAAACGGAGTCGCCACGACCTCGAGGATACCGCGAAGCCCCGATTCGTCCGGCGACTCGAAATCGATCCAGCTATCCGCTGCACTGTAGATGAGCTGAATCAACGTCATTCTGTCAGACGGAGAGAGGTCGACGAACACGGCGCCGAATACCGCTCCCCGCTCGCTTTCCCTCCTGTACACCACGTCCACGGCCACATCCAGGGTCAAACCGTGGGTCCCAATCAAGCGCACCCGGTGAATCTCTAGCCCGCTCTCTTGTTCCGTCAAGACGAAACGACATCCAAGCTCCGAGATATCCTCGGTCACCACCGGTACCCGCCTGCCGTCGGCCAGCACGGCATGGCCTTTCAAGCCCCGGGCTATCCGATACGCTCGCCGTACTTGCTTCTGCTCCAGGGCCACCAGGACGGCCGCGCACAGGATGATCAGGTTGAGCAGACTCCACATCGAGTTCAGGAGGATCGTCCCGCCCTCCATGGGCGCATAGGCATACCGGACCGGCGCCACCAGCAACCCGAGAAGCGTCAACCCAAGAAGCAGGAGGTTCGGTCGGGCATTCCGCCAGTCGAACTCGGGGTGCTCCAGCAAAGCGTCTCCCTTGGTCGTCACCTTGAACGTGGCCTTGCGCGGCGCCACCATCGTCAACGTGGTCACCACCGCCGTCTGCCACGCAATCGCTGTCTCGTACACCTCGGCCCAAAACGCATGCCGGAACCCTCGGTACACCAGGGACGTGGCCACCGTGGCAAGCGCAACGTGGGGGAGCGCGTAGGCCAGAATCTCCCACGGATCTCCACGCAACGGCCGCGCTCCAAACAGCAGATAGGTCAACGGGGCAAGCACATACACCAGCCTCGGAATGCCAAACAAGAAATGAATCATCGCATTGAAGTAGTTCAGACGCTGAGGCAAGGTCAGCCCCCGCTTCCACAACGGGTTGTCCAACCTCAATATCTGAACCATCCCCTGAGCCCAGCGCATGCGCTGCCGAACATGAAACGCAAATCGTTCCGTGGCCAGTCCCGCGGCCTGAGGAATGGCCAGGTAGGCGGAACGCCATCCCCGGGCATGAAGCTTCAATGCCGTGTGGGCATCCTCGGTGATGGTCTCATGGGCAATGCCCCCCACTTCCATCAAGGCACTCCGCCTCAACAAGGCACAGGAACCACAGAAGAACGCCGAGTTCCAAAAATCGTTCCCCACCAGAATGATGTGGTAGAACAACTCCTGCTCGGCCGGCACCACACCCTGAACCAACAGATTGCGCTGAAATGGATCGGGATTGAAAAAGTGATGCGGCGTCTGGACCAGCGCCACCCGCGGGTCCTCCAGCATGAACCCCACCGTCATCTGCAGAAAACTCCGCACCGGCACGTGGTCAGCGTCGAAAATGGCTATCAACTCCCCACTGGTCCGTGCCAATGCGGCGTTGATGTTCCCCGCCTTGGCGTGCTTGTTGTCTGCACGTGTCAGGTACCCACAGCCCAGTTCCTCGGCAAGCTTCCGCATTTCGTCCCGGCGTCCATCATCCAGGATATACACCTTCTTGTTTGGGTAGTCCATCGACATGGCGCCGATGGCGGTGCGTCGAAGCACGGACACGGGTTCGTTGTAGGTTGGAATGAACACGTCCACCCAGGGCAACCGCTCGGGATCCGGGGGAAGGGGGACAGGCGTCCGGCGGTGCTCCTGGGCGGTCTGAAAGTAGCCAAGCAGGAGAATGAGGATACCGTAGCACTCGGCGAAAAAGAGCAACATGCCCAGGACGGCATCAGTGACGGTGTAGAAATTCAGAGTATGAGTGGCGCGCCACACGATGTAGCGCAAGGAGACAGTGGAACTGATGAGCACGATGAACAGGCGCAGGTCGGGGCGGTAGTGTGCCAGAGCGATGGTTGCGACGAGCAGGACAATCGAGGAAATGACTTGGTATTCGAAAGGAATTCTCAAGAAAATGTAGTAAGCAACCACCAGACCTGCCAGCAGTACCAACAATAAGCTGAGTGCGACGTCTCGCATCATCCATCCTTGGGCAACGAGGGAAGGTTCCTGTACCGTACCGGGCCACGCGCGTCGTCCTGCTCCCCACCCCCTCGCTCGCCGCGCCAGTCCTGCCGACGTGGCCTAAGTTGTCTGAAAAGGTATTATATCACCGTTGAACTATTCTACAATGGCGGAAAACGAACCTTGCGATCATGGTTCACCTCCTTTGTCTTTCCATGAGGAGCATGGGGACCGATCCTGCTCGAGGCCGGCTGGTGTTCCGGTCCTGGTCTCATCCACCGATGGAGTCGGTTTTCCCACTCGCTCAGCCACTCACCAATCCCAACCCGGGCAGCGGCCGCTGCTGGGAAGCGACCAAAATCGGGATGTTGTCGGCTCCTTCCCGGTCCAACGTTCGCCTGCAAAGGGCGTAAGGCAATTCCGGGCGGTTGTTGGTTTCACTGAGGTGCATGAGGGCCAAGCCCTTCAACCCCGGATGCAGGATACGCTCGAGCAGCGAGGCGCTCTGAACATTCGAGAGGTGTCCGAAGCGGCCGCGGATTCTGGTCTTGAGAGGCCAGGGGTACGGACCGTTCACCAGCATCTCCTCGTCGTGGTTTGCCTCGAGCAAGACCAGGTCGCAATCTTTGAGCTTGTTGATCAGCAAGGTGGTCGGATATCCGAAGTCGGTCACGATCGCCCACCGGCGGCCTCCCCAGGTCATGAGGAATGCGACGGGCTCGGCGGCGTCGTGCGGTACGGGAACCGGGTCCACGAGGAGGTTCCCGGCCACGAAGGACTCTCCCGGGGAAATCCGGACGGTTTCGGGCAGATCGCGGGTGGAGGGCTTCTCTCTAAGTTTCCAGTAGGTACCTTCGGTCATGAACACGGGCACCCCGAGGCCTCGGGCGACCGGTCCGAGTCCTGCGACGTGGTCACGGTGCTCGTGGGTGACGAGTACGGCCTGAATTCGGTCCGGGGAGATACCCGCTTCGGAGAGCCGCTTCAGGGTGGCTCGAAAGGAGAACCCCGCGTCCACCAGCACGCCGCCGGCGGGAGTGCCGACAAAAATACTGTTTCCCTTGCTTCCGCTCCCGAGCGGGAGTACCACGATGTCGTTGCTCGTTCGTTCCATCTGCTCATTACCCCCCCGGGATGATGTGGCCAGACGCATGTCTCTGGTGGGCGGGCGTCACCTACCGACCCGTATGCCCGAATCCTCCTTCGGCCCGTCTGGTTTCGGGGAGGACTGAACGCACGTCCCAGTCCACGGTGGACACCGGAGCCACGACGAGCTGGGCGATTCGGTCTCCATTGCGGACCTCGTAGCGGGTATGGCCCAGATTGACGAGGAGCACGTGCAGTTCTCCACGAAAGTCCGAATCCACCGTACCTGGAGAATTGAGGAGCGTCACACCGTGTTTCAAGGCCAGGCCACTTCTCGGCCGGATCTGCGCCTCGAACCCCTTCGGCAACGCGATGGCGATCCCGGTGGGAATCAGCGCCCTGCGGCCCGGGTCGATCTGGACAGGCGCGTCCAGACAGGCGGCCAGATCCATTCCAGCGGCTCCTGGGGTCCGGCGTTCGGGAATGTGTGCCCCGGCACGCAGTCGCCGAATCATCACCAGGACAGGTTGCGTCATTCACGTCCTCCTGCCATTGCCATACGCCGCCCATGTTGCCAGGCGGTGCGGGTTACCTCCGAACTCGCTCATGCGTCCTTGCAAAATAGTCTCGAGAGAGGCGGACCACAACCCCACTGAGCGCGAACAGGGCGATGAGATTGGGGATGGACATCAGACCCAGTGCTGCGTCTCCGAATCCCCACACGACCTCGAGAGGGAAGAGGGCGGCAACGAAGTAGACGAGGATATAGACCAGGCGATAGGGGAGCACGGCTCGAGGTCCCAGCAGATATCGAATGGCGCGGTCGCCGTAGTAGGACCAACTGATGGCCGTGGACACGGCGAACAGCAGGACCCCGAAGGTCACGATGTAGCCTCCCCAATGCCCCAGGGCACGGCGGAAGGCGAAGGCGGTCAGGGGGGAGCCGTTTTGGAGCATTTCCCCTTCCAGCACCACGTCTTGCAGAACCTGGGCGCCACGCAGCACCGACTGCACTGCGCCAGCCTCCACCACCAGTGTGCCGTCCAAAGGTTCCGAATCCAGAGTGAGGCGAGCGGAGGTGACCCGACTGTGATTTCGGACGAAGGCCACTCCCTGGGGCTTGCCGGAGACCACGGGAACACGACCGGTGAACAGTCGATCGGGATCCACGGTTCCGTTCCGGCCCACCGGTTCGCCGCCCGTGCGTGTGTCGACCACGGTGACACCACTGCCGGCGCCCAGGGTGATCGCGTCTTCCACTCTCGAGTGGTATGCGCCAGTCACCACAATGACCAGGCCGGTGAGGGTACAGACGAGCAGAGTGTCCACGAATGGGCCGACCATCGCCACCACGCCTTCCCGTACCGATTCCTGGGTCCGGGCGGCGGCGTGGGCGATGGGGGCGCTTCCCTGCCCGGCTTCGTTCGAGAACAGCCCTCGCTTCACACCCCACGTCAATGTGAACATCACCGTGGATCCGGCCGCCCCGCCGACGGCCCCGGACGGGGTGAAAGCCTGACGCAGGATCAAGGCGAATGTCTCGGGAATCCGCTCCAGATTGAGGAACAGAACCGCCAAGGCACCCCCGACATAGAGCAGAAACATGAATGGAACCAGGCGCGAAGTGACTCGCCCGATACGCTTGATCCCCCCCACGACGACCAGAGCCACCACCGAGGCCAGGACCAGGCCCGTGATCCAGTTTGGCACACCAAAGTCCGCCCGCATGGAGTCGGCCACGGTAAAAGACTGGACCGAGTTCCCGGTTCCAAAGGAACTGATCACCGTGCAGGCAGCGAACAGGACGGCGAGCCACTTCCATCGTCGACCGAGTCCTTTCTCGATGTAGTACATCGGGCCACCGGAAGCGGTCCCGTCCGGAGCGACCTCTCGATAGTGATGGGACAGGGTACACTCGGCGAACTTGGTGGCCATGCCCACACTGGCCGTGACCCACATCCAGAAAAGCGCTCCCGGCCCTCCATAATGGATGGCCGTGGCCACTCCTGCGATGTTCCCGATGCCGATGGTGGCGCTCAGGGCACTGGTCAAGGCCTGAAAATGGGAGATCTCCCCTTCATCGTCCGGGTTGTCATACCACCCGGCGATGACCTGCACGGCGTGCTTGAAGGCGAAGATCTGGATCAGACGAAAGCGAATCGTCAGGTAAAGACCGGTGCCGACCAACAGGACGACGAGCGCCGGCATGGCGGCAGGCGTGGCCCAGATGATACGATTCGCGCCATCGATGAAGGATTTGAGTTCGTTCATGAAGTCGATGAGTGAAGGTTAGGGTGGTGGAAGGATGGTTCTCGCAGCAGGTCGCCAGGATTCTTGCTCACCAGGCGACCTCCCAGGAACAGTCTCGAGACGAGAACAGACTATCGGCCATCTCTGAGCGCCGCCTGGCCCCTGAAGGCTCTCCCTCATCCGGCACATAGTTCGCAATGCTGGCGAACTCGTAGGCGAACAACTCCACGTCATCCAGTGAACATATGGTGGCGCCTGGCCGCCCGTAGCGGGCCACCCGGTCCGGGGCGTCGGGGTCATAAAGCCACTCCACCATTCTCTGATAGGAGGAAACCAGCGCGTCATAGGTATCTTCCGAGTGCAACCAAACGAGGTACTCGCCGGCCGGCGTGGTCACCTTCACCAGGTTGCCGTCTCTTCCGTTGCCGAGTCTGCCCATCTCATCCACCCCAAACTCACCAGCGAAATGGCCGGTGACGAACCCCTGAATGCTGTGTGTGTTCAAGTTCCCTTTGACGTGGACGTGGACCCCGCGGTCTATCATGTCGCGATGGGAAAAGGCGTCCTGGTAGGCATGGAGAAACACACCAAACGACCCCAAGGTGCCAGGTCCTACGTCTTCTTCCGGATCGTAGTTCGCAATCGGGCCTCCGTAAGGGCAGGCGTTCAACGGATTCACATCCGAACTCGCCCACGCATAAAGGTCCGACAATGGTACCACGTCATGGTCCGGATAGGGCAACGGATCACGGTCATCATCCGGGTCGCAGCTCACATAGGTGCGTTCCGTCAGAAAGTCATCGAGCCCGGGATTGAAATGGAACGTCATGCTCTCCCGCGCAATCTCGTTCGTGTCCTTGCTCGCACCCCGGAATGTAAAATCAAAGGCGATGTAGGCTCCCATCCGCGCAAGCCCCATCGCCGGTGTCACTCCTTCCTCCTCGAACAATGCCTCGCACGACTCCATGTCCACTCCCGGCAAGAACGGCGCCCAGAACAGTGCATCGCTCTCCGTGGCCACGTCCGTTGCCTGGTCGAAAAGGGCCAGCACATAGGCGGCGCACGGGCTGAACCCGGCAGCCACCGCCAGTGCCGCGGTTGCGTTGTAATGGACCGAACTCTTCTCCTGGTCCTCCCGCTCCCGGAATGAGTAGTTCGCATCGTGGTCAGGCCATGGATTGCACCCGTAGTACTCCGCCTCCAAAAGCCCGCCCACGGTACGACACCTCGTGAAACCGTTCCGAACGATCGGTTCGCCGTTGAATCCTTCTTCCATGAACCCAAAGCCGTGGTGCGCCTGCAAGCTCAGGGCCGCCACGACACCGAGCACGAGAACACGCTTCATCATTCCTCCCTGCCAAAAGGAACTCCTGTTCGCACCACCGCCTGTGCCGACTGCCGCCACGCCCCAGCACCTCGCACGCCTCGACGCAGACTCTCCCCCCAATCTTTATATTGCGGGGGAATGGAACCTCATGCCAACCCCTTTCGTGCTTTTCCTCCCCCCTCCTCCATCGCCCCCCACTTCCATTTCACTGCAACTGTTCAGCCCTCCCCACCGTCCGCCCTCCCCTCCGCTCCCACACAATCCTCGCCCACAACACGACATACCTCCACCCACAACCCCGCCCGCCGAAGCGTTGCAATCCACGCCTTCTGATGAGGACCCACCCGATCCCGCGGACTCTTCACCTCCGCAAACCATACGTCCGCTCCCGGAACCTCATATCCTCCGGCAGCCCAGTACTCCCCGCCGCACCCCACCCCTCCAAAACCACCTTCCGACCGCCAAAGAAGCAGGTCCGGCAGCCCTCGCCTCCACGACCGGTAGTCCCGCGCCAGCGGCCCAAGCACCGCCACCAGCCGCTTCCCCCCCAAACGCACCACCCCCTCGGCAAGCGCTTCCTCGGAAAACCGCTCCCACGCGACGCCTCGAGCCAGTACCCCCCGGAACCGCCGATCATGCTCCCGCAGAATCCGCTCACCGGCTCCCTCCTCCCCAATCTGCCGAAGACGCGCTTCGATGGCATCCCGCCGCGTGGCATAGAACGCATCGGTCCCCAAATCCAATGG
>Ga0256914_1004421_pt1 | contig 10573 bp, 12 predicted proteins | sample HulkmetaG_FD_191571 | JGI IMG/M metagenome (GOLD analysis project Ga0256914, IMG submission 191571) | Hydrothermal chimney microbial communities from Main Endeavour vent field at the Juan de Fuca Ridge, Pacific Ocean - Hulk | ecosystem: Environmental > Aquatic > Marine > Hydrothermal vents ...
CTCAGACACAAAAAAATAGTCCCTTCCATCAATTTCTCCCTTCCTGGGAGGCCTGGTGGTGTGGGAAACAGAGAAGGCCAATCCGGGAAGGCGGTCCATGAGTATCTTGCAAAGGGTACTCTTGCCGGCACCGGAAGGGGCCGAGATGACAAAAAGATCTCCCCGATCCATGAGTCAGGCCCTATCTTGGATCCTTTTCTTCCATTTTGGTCAAAACGTCTGCACTCAAGCGCTGGGAAATGGTCTCGGCCTGAATTGCAGACAGTATCACGTGATTACTGTCTGTAATAACTATAGAACGCGTCCTCCGCCCTTGGGTTGCATCTATGAGTTTGCTGTTGTTTTTTGCCTCCTCCCTTAGCCTTTTCATGGGGGCGGAAGAAGGGTTTACAATGGCTACAACCCTGTCGGCTACAACGGTATTACCAAAGCCTATATTAAGCAGCTTGCATCTACAGCTCATGTTGTCTTTACCTCGTCATGAATTATGAAGTTAAGAGTGCCAGTCAAAAATAACCGGGCCCGTTGGCAGAGCTTCGTTGCAATCCGCCACTTCATCGTAAAACCCGGGAGACCAAAAACTTTTTGCACAGAGCCGGCACCGAGCAACCAAATGGAGATCAAAAATCCATTTTCGCACGGAACCGGGGGCAAAACACAGTATTAAATGCCGATAGACAAAACATACAGCAGGTCTTTATTCCTGACCTACCCTGATCAGAGATAATAACCGGTTTTCTGAACTATACAACATTCTGGAGCTGCTCTCTTATCTTTTCCAGCTCCGCCTTTATCTCTACCACAAGGTGGGAAATCGTCGTATCTGCCGACTTGGAGGTCATGGTATTGGCTTCGCGGAATATTTCCTGTACCAGAAAATCCAGTTTCCGCCCCACGTCTTCACCTGCCTCCAGATATTTATAAAACTGGCTGATATGGCTCTCCAGTCTGACCAGCTCTTCGTTTATGTCCAGGCGGTCTGCCAAAATTGCGGCCTCCTGGGCCATTCTGGCCTCATCCAGGGGCACGTCCCGGAGCAGGGCCGCGATCCTTTCTCTCATGGCATCGGCCTGGATCTCGGTATTCTTCCTGGCCCTTAGTGAAATATCTGCCGCAAGTTCCTGGATCCTGGACAGGTGGTTACGAATATCCTTTTCCGTGGCTTGCCCCTCCCTCCTGGCCATCTCCAGGGCGGATTCCAGCAGATCCTCAAGCACCGGATCGATCCGCTGCCAAACCAGCTCTGTGTCCATGTCCTCTTCCTGTGCGACTATCACGTCCTTCAAGAGATAGAGTACGTCTTTTAAATCAAGTTCCGGCTGCCTTTCAATCCCGTCGGCCAGTTTCCATACGGCATCCAGATAGTTCCTGGCAAGCCCGATCTTGGGAGTGAAGACCACGGGAAGCTCTTCCAGGGCTTGGTAGTTCAGCACAAAATCCACCCGGCCCCTGCCCAGTCTTTTCTTCAATAATCTCTTGATCTTTTCTTCCAGGGGCGACAGTTCCCTGGGTATCCGCACGCGACAGTCAAAAAAGCGGGAATTTACAGACCGGAGTTCCATGGTTACCGACCATTGGTCTCCGGATTGGCTCTTACGGGCAAAGGCCGTCATGCTTCTAAGCATCTGTCCCTCCGTCTGGTACCGCGTTTTTCATATCTCTTATCCGTTCCATGTACCCCTGCCTAACAGTCTTCCAAAATTCCAGGGACCAGGGCTCCCGGTAATCGGGATAGGTCCATGGAAGAGGGGCAAACCCACCTTTACCGTAAATCAAGGTAAGATCTGCAAATATTCCCCTGGACAGGTAGATCCTGTGAGTAAAATTCTTGGTGGTGGCCAGCACCAGCCTTTCCGCAGTGAGAATGCCCGGGTCTATGTTGACCTTCCTCCTGCCGCTTTCCTTCCATTTTTCCTCTAGGCCAATTGCCCTGTGCTTGGCTTCAGCCAGAAAATCCTGGGGGACCAGGCATTCAAATGCCAGGAATATCCTGATAAGGCCTTGCCCCATTTCCTTCTGGTAATAAGTGGTCCAGGAAAACGGCTGGCTACTGCTTGCAATATCTATCCGGCCGAACAGGTTTTCAAGGTCCCTGTAAACTTGCTCAAGGGAGATGGCACTGGAATAAATAAGACCACTGATAAGCTGCCCCGGTAGAGGATCGGCTGTTTTTCTACCTGTCCTTTCAGGCATGGGCTTCTTCTGCTGGCAATCGTGCTTCAAACATCGTGTCCCGACAGCTTCATTTCATTATGGGCCAGCCTGTCAATGGAATCCAGCAGCTCCCGGCGCTCTGCCACGGCAGTACCCACCTTGCCAACAACTATGCCTGCTGCAATATTTGCAAGATAGGCGGCTTCACACATCCTGAGGCCTGCTGCCAGGCCCAGGGCCAGCGCCGATATCACGGTATCTCCTGCCCCTGTAACGTCGAAAACCTCCCTGGCCATTGTAGGAATGGAAAAAAGTCCCCTGTCCGCCTGCCAGAGAGTCATTCCCCTGGCACCCCTGGTAATCAGGACACCCTTGGCGTCCAGGGTGCCGCCGATCTCCATGGCTGCCCTTTCCACCTCGTCTTCTCCTGATATCCGTATGCCCGCCATGGCCATGGCCTCTTTCTGGTTTGGAGTTATCAATGTGACTCCCTTGTACAGGGAGTAGTTGGCAGGCTTGGGATCCACCAGGAGGTGGATGCCCCTTCCGGCAGTCTCCTCGGCAAGGGCGCCCATCAACACTGAAGATACCACGCCTTTGTGATAATCCGACACTATCACGCAGCGGCATTTTGGCAGAAGCTCCCGTATCCTCGAAATAAGGGCCTGGACAGCGGAGGAAGAAAGTACCTGCCTTTCTTCACGGTCTACCCGCACAACCTGCTGCCCCCTTGCCACTATCCTCGTCTTCAACGTGGTGGGCCGGGTAGCCTTGACGATTCCAGCCGTATCAATCCCGCTTCCCCTGGCCAGGTCAAGCAGTACATCACCATAGGAATCCGGGCCGACCACTCCTGAAAGAAGCGTCCCTGCACCCAGGCTTTTAAGGTTGTTCGCCACATTGGCTGCGCCTCCAAGGAGAAAGGTTTCCTCCTGGACACTAACCACTGGCACAGGGGCCTCGGGTGAAATCCTGGAAACCTCCCCCCACACGAACTGGTCGAGCATTATGTCTCCGATCACCAGTATGGATGATTCGGGGAATGCCTCCACCGCATCCCTGAGCCTGGCTTTCAGCCCGGAATCAGCCTGCATCTGCCGTGTCCTGGTCTTTCAGCGGCCTTGCCTCGTCTATAAGCATTATTGGAATGCCGTCCCTGATCTCGTAAACCAGCCGGCAATGAAAACACACAAGGCCCTTTTGGCCGTCATCAAGCTGAACCCCGCCCTTGCACTTGGGGCATGCCAGTATCTCCAGAAGTTCCTTGCTGATTGCCTGACCCATACGGTCCACCTCCCCTGCTGTTTCCCTGTTCATCCTGGATTATGCATCACACCTGAATCTACAATCGTAGATTTGCCAATGTCGCGGATACTGGTCTGCGACAAGGCTGAATTATAGTTGACATGACTTGGGAAAAACAACTCTTTAATTAACACGTGCAAACATGTTCCCTTCCACCGCTTCCAGCACTTCCCCAGGAGTAATGGAAAGCATGCACTCCCTGCTGCCGCAGTGCCTCTTGAAACAGGGCCTGCACTGCATCTTCCGGCTCAACACCACGTGGCCTGTGCCAAAGGGCCCGGTTCTTTCTGGAGAAGTAGGTCCAAAAAGCGCCACAACCCTGAGACCGGCAGCTGCTGCCAAATGCATCGGGCCTGTGTCGGTAGTAACCGCGGTCACAGCCATATTGGAAAGAGCTGCAAAGACCTTCAGGCTTGTCCTGCCGGTAATGTCCCTGGCAGCACCACCTGATCCCTCCCGGATTGCCCTTCCCAGGGCGGCATCCGAGGCTGCGCCCGCCACCAGGCTCGTCAGGTCATGCCTTTCCTGCAAAAGGCGTGCAAGCCCTGAAAACCCTTCTGTGCTCCAGTGTTTTGAAGGCCACACGGTACCTGGTATCAAGATTACGAACCGTCCCGGCTTCAGGCCGAGGCTTCCAAGAAGTTCCCGTGCCTCTCTGAAGTCGGTTTCCCTGAGCCCCAGCGGAAAATCCAGGTCGCTGGTGTCTGCACCGAGGTATTTCACCACACTAAGATACCTTAGCACTGCATGCGTATCGGGATCGTACCTGGGAAGTTTCCGGTTGAGGAAAAGGGAACTGCCCTCCCTCCCCCGGGCGAATCCTATCTTGTCTTGGGCACCTGACAAAAACGTGATGAGACCGCTCTTGAAAAGGCCCTGGATATCAAGGGCCATGTCATAACGGCCTTTTCTGAGCTTCCGGGCCAGATACCAGAGCTCGCAGGCCAGGCGATGCCATCTGAAAGGGCTGGAGGCCAGCTGGCCGAGCCTTTTCCTGGGATAAACAATAACCCTGTCCAGCAGGGGATGACCTTCAAGAAGCTGTGCCCCAACCTCTCCGGTGATCCAGTCTATGCTGCAACTGTTCCAGGTTTTCTTAAGGCAGTGGAGAACCGGAAGTGCCTGCACGATATCTCCCAGGGCACTAAGCTTGATGATCAAGATCCTGTCAGGTGCTATTTTTTCAGGCCTCCTGTTATCCAATTGCAGGCATCAAAAAGGTCCCTGGCAACATGGTCTATGCGTTCCAGTTCATGGCCCGCAAGGCTTTCCATGGTCTTTCGGCCATGTCCTGTAAGGACCAGTATACTTTTCATCCCTGCATTCCATGCGGTATGGAGATCGGACAGGGAATCTCCCACCAGCCAGGATCTCCCGAGATCTATGGACAGTTCCTTCGCTGCCCTTGCAATCATACCTGTACCGGGTTTCCTGCAGTCACAGGCCCTCTTGTAAGGTGGGCTGCCTGCTTCAGGATGGTGCGGGCAGTAGTACCAGCCTTCCACATGCGCACCTGCCCGAACGAGCATTTCAGACAGCCTGGAATGAACAAGCCGCACAAAACCTTCCGGGAAAAACCCCCTGGCCACCCCGGACTGGTTCGTAATGACGATAACCGAAAACCCCGCCCTGTTCAGCAGGGCAATGCCTTCATCCGCACCAGGTATGAGCCTCAGGTCGGACAGGTTGTCAAGGTATTCCACTTCCTCGTTTATGGTTCCGTCCCTGTCGAGAAATACTGCCGGCCTCATTTCTCACCCGGGATTCTTTCTTCCAGCATCTTGCGCGCTGCCTCAAATACCTTTACGGCATCAATACCCATCATGCATTCGAAATTCCTTGGACAGGTCCTGCTCATGCACGGGGCACAGTCCAGGTCCAGGCTGACTATCCTGGCATTTTCAGACCACGGGCCCGTGGCCACAGGGTTGGTGGAGCCGAATATGGCCACGAGGGGGATGGAACACGCGGCACCCACGTGCATGAGGCCGGAATCGTTGGTGACCAGGAGCCCAAGCTGGCTGATAAGGGCTGCTGCCTCAAGAAGCGAGGTCTTACCGCAAAGGCTTGTCACCCTCTCAGGGTCTGCTGACCTTATCTCTTCTGCAATCGCCCCTTCCCTTTCAGTTCCAAATACCAGGATATGCATGCCTGGATGGGCATCAAGGAGGAGTCCTGCAAGCTGCCTGAACCTGGCAGGCGGCCAACACTTGGCAGGCCCGAAGGCTGCCCCGGGGTTGAAACCGGTAAAAAAAGACGCCCCGCCGCCCCGGCTTTGCACTTTGATCTTGTTCAAAAACGCCCTTGCCTTTTTCCTTTCCTCTTCCGGGACCTGAAATTCCAGCCTCTTCTCCCATGATCCCGTACCGGCCTTTCCGCCTTCCAGCCGGCCTACCAGGTTCAGGTAATAAAAGACGTGATGCTTCCTCTCCTTGTCATCCGGCACGGGAACAGGCCTGTTGAGCAAAAAACGCCTGAAGTCCGTCACATACCCGAGGATTTCCGGGATCCCCGCCATTCTGAAAAGCAGTGCGGATTCGAAGGAGTTTGGCATGAGGACCCCCTTGTCATACCTGCCGTTTCTTATCCGCAATGCCGCCCTGAGCATTCCCGCAGCCCTTGCAGCCAGGCCCGCCCCTTCCGGGCTGTCCACCACTTTGTCAACACGGGGATGGCACCTGTAGATCGGTGCCACCCAGGATCTTGCCATGATATCCACCCTTGCTTCCGGACAAATATTCCTTAGATGGGAAATGGCAGGAAACGTCATGATGGCATCTCCTATCCAGTTGGTGCCCCTTATCAGTATCCGTTGTTCCATGGAGATTATCCGCGACTGTGGCCCGGCTCAAAAATTACTGGTATCCTGGCAAGTGGAATTCCTTCTATCAAGAAACATTTTTAAGAAAAAAGCACGGGATTAGCAACTGAAATGGACCACAAGGACGACAAAACAGGCAAATCAGACCGTCAGGCCGAATATGAAATCCTCCAGATACAGGTCCGGCCAGACCTTTACAGGGCATTTCGAAGATGCGTCTGGATGACCGTACATGAAACAGGCATGCCTATTGTGGAAATCCACAACAGGATGATCGAGGAGCTTCTTCGCCAAAAGGAGTGTTGAAAAGGGTTCAGGACCCGCCGGATATTTCATCCAGGACCGGGAGGGTGATGTAAAAGGCCGTCCCTTCGCCCGGCTTGCTCTTTACCGACAGTTCCCCTCCGTGTTTTTCTATTATGGCATAGGAGATGGAAAGGCCCAGGCCGGAACCGCTTCCCTTGGTAGTAAAAAAGGGATCGAATATCCTGTTCATGAGATCAGGGGATATGCCAATGCCGGTATCACGAAATATGCACGAAACCCTGTCGGCCTTTCTAACCGCCTCTATGGAGAGGACGCCCCCTGTGGGCATGGCATCCACCGCATTGTAGATCAGATTCGTGAATACCTCCCTTATCTCCGATGGGTTGACCCGGACGTAGATATCCCTGTCCACGCTTACATTCAGCTCGATCTTTCGGCCGTTCTGCCTGGGACGGTGATACCACTTGGGCTTGGTCATCACGAGGGTATCGTTTATCAGGGCTGCCAGATCGGTGATCCGAAGGTCGGATTCATCTGATTTGCCCATGGAATTCAGACGTCTTACTATCTCGGTGGCGTCATCTACCGCTGTCTTCAGGGCAGATATGTGCTCCATGGACCCGCTGTCCTCTCCAACCTTCTTTGTCAGCAGGTAGAGGTGAGTGGCCATGGAATGCAGCAGGTTGTTGAAATCATGGGCCACTCCGGCAGCCATCTCACCAAGGGCCCTGAATTTTTCCGAGTTGCGCAACCTCTCCTTGAGCCGGCGTTTTTCAACTGCCTTGACTATTGAATGAATGAGATAGCTGTTCTCAAAAGGCTTCGGAATAAAATCGTCGACTCCCTGCTGGAGTGAACGCACGGCGTTTTCCAGCTCCGTATAGGCGGTAAGCATTATCACCGGGGTATCCTGGTGGATCCTTCTCAGGTCCTGGAGAAAATCCAGGCCGCTTCCATCTGGCAGATTGATGTCCAGGATGATGGCATCCGGAATCATGGATTCCATCTTTTCCCTGGCCTCCGAAATGGTGAGGGCCGTCTCCACCTGGAAACCCGTCCTCTCCAGGAGTCTTTTTATGATCTTGACGGTGTCTTCGAAATCTTCAACCAGGAGTATCCGGTCCCTTGGTTCCGGAAGGCCGGATGGCGACTTCCCAGCCTCTCCCGTTCCGGGCGCATCATGGTTCATGGTGATCTCCGGTCGATTTCCTTTTCTCCTGAGAGTTTCCATCATCCTTTGCCCTGAAGGATTGCGGCATGACTATGTGAAAGGCCGTACCATGGCCCGGTTTCGAGTTTACCGTGATCCTGCCGCCATGTTTCTCTATTATGGCCTTTACTATGGCAAGGCCCAGGCCCGATCCCTCCCTTCCTGGATGGACCTGGTAAAAAGGCTCAAAGATTCCAGAAAGATGTTCCGGAGGGATGCCTTCTCCGTCATCCTCGATTCTTATGAGCACGGAATCCTTTTGCAGTTTGGCAGATATGGTTATGGTCCCGTGCCCGGAAGTAAATTTATATGCATTGCTCAGTATATTAAAACACAAGTCGTGAAACCTTGCACTATCACATTCCAGGTAAAGGTCTTCGGGAATCTGCATCTTTATGGTCCTGTCCTTCTGAAGGGCCTTGAGTTCTGACAAGGCATCTGTAACCAGATGATTGAGATTGACTGATTCCATATTAAGGGGCATGGAATCGGAATCGATCCGCAGCATGGTGAGCATATTTTCGACCATGGCCCTCATGTTATTGGAATTCTTGTGGACCGCCTCAACTATCTCGCTTGCCTCCTCACCGAGCTCGTCGTGCAGATAGGTCCGCATGTAATCGATATTCGCCTTGATGGCCGTAAGGGGGGTTCTTAGCTCATGGGAAGCCGTCCTCAGAAAGGCCGCCTTGGCCTGGTACATGGCCTTCATCTCATTGTAGGCCTTTTCAAGCTGATCCCGTGCCTGGCTGAGTTCCTCCACAGTATTTTGAAGTATCCTGGTCCTCTGGGCCACCTTTTCTTCAAGGCTGGCATTGACTGTTTCCAGGTCCCTGTAGGCCTTTTCCAGCTCCTCCTTGCTGGAAAGGAGCTGGCTGACCATCTTGTTGAAGGCCTCGGCAAGATCCCTGATCTCGTCACGTGATTTCACCGTCACGAAGGCCGGGGTAACACCTGCCATCACCTGTTCCGCAGCGGTCTTCAGCCGGTAAAGGGGCCTGGTTATCACGTGAACCACCGAGAATGTCAAGGCCAGGGAGATCAGGTACACCACGGAAATAATGGCCAGGGACTGTTTCTTGGCAGACATTATGTCCTTGTCAACCCCCTCCAGTGAGAGCCCGACCACCACCGTTCCAAGGTAGACATGCTTGCCCTTTTTTCCACCCGAATCCAGTATCAGTGCCTCCCTGCTGACAGGTTTGGCCCCCAGGACCGGGGCGCTAGCTACAAGCAGATCCGGGAACTTTTCCGAATGCAGCACCATGGCCCTTTCTTCGGGGCTGGCAGGGCTGCGGCTCACCCGGGACATATCCCCACCTTGTTCTCCGGTTCCGCTGATTCTCAGGTGAATCTCATGAAACAGGTCAAAGGGAATGTCGCCAAAATAGGCCAGGAGCTCACCGGATTCATCTTCTATCCAGGAAAACTCTATATCCCTTACACTGGCCAGGGAGCGCAAAAGTTCCTTCAGCTGGTTCCTGTTGCGGGTGACAAGTCCGAAGGCGCTATTTGCCGCCAGGTTGGTGACAAGGGCGGTAGAGAGCTGTTCAAGGTCATGGAGGACAACCGTTCTCTGCTTGTGGACGAAAAATATACCCAGAGCGGCAAAACTTGCAGCCAGTATGGCCGTGGTAAAAACTGCAAATTTTAAAGCGAGTTTTGCCTTCATATGCAACTTCAGTATGCAACTACCTTGAATGCATCCAGGACCTTTTTATCCGGCACCAAGCCGATCAGGCTTGCTGTATGAAGGTTGAGATATGCCGTGAACTTCCTGGGATACTGGATTTTTTTCACGGGAGTTTTCCCCGCCAAGATCTCCAGCCAAAGATCCGCTGCCTGGGTCCCGATATCGTTATAGTCACAGTCCAGTGAAAAAAGGGCACCGGACATGGTAAAATTCTTTGAAAGCCCCACAAACGGTTTTTCCTGGTGAATTGCCTCGAATATAATCCTTGGAGCAACAATGCTGTTATAGATATTCATGTCCGGGATGGCCAGCAGGGCATCAGTCAAACGAAAGACCTCTTCCAGTCTCTCCTGGATATTCTCCGGAGAAAGCACGGGCATCTTCACGACCTGGAGGCCAGTATTTTCCAATTCCTTGTCTATCCTGTCCAGCATTCCCAGGGAATCTTCAGTATAAAGCACTCCTATCCGCGAAACCCGTGGAACCAGCATCAGGAGAAATCTCAATACATCCTTGTAGGAGATATCCAGGACCACGCCATACTCGTTTGATCTTTTCACGAGTTCAGATGGAGGGTCAAGGACCATGGAAAAGATCAGGGGTATGCCAGGGAACATTCCGTGGACCTCCATGGCAGCCTGAGTTCCCACGGGGAAGATGACGTCCGGAGACACTTTGCCGAGTCGCCTGGAAATATCTTTTTCCTGGTCCAGGAAAAACTTGCTAATTTTTATATCAATGCACCTGCCCGTGATTCGTCTTTCGATTGCGTTTGCAGCAGTGATGTAAGGACCGAAGTGGTTGGAAACCACAATTGCCACATCCTGCCCCTGGCAAGAGGCAAAGGATTTGTGGACTGCCACGGAAAAAACAAGGCATATGATCATGACCAGCATTGATATCCGATGCATGATGCCTTCCATGGCCCCTAGAAGGAGACAGACAGCCTGGCGGTAAAGGTGGTATCTGCATCTCCTCCTCCTGGAGTCTCCTGGTTAGTGCTGTGAAAGAGATTGTGAACGGCGGCGGCAAAATGCCACCTGCCGCCTGGAGAGATAAAACCGGCAGAGAGGTCTGCCAGGCTGAATCCTTCCAGTTCATGCCAGGACACATCGGAAAATGC
>Ga0256914_1004422_pt1 | contig 10571 bp, 9 predicted proteins | sample HulkmetaG_FD_191571 | JGI IMG/M metagenome (GOLD analysis project Ga0256914, IMG submission 191571) | Hydrothermal chimney microbial communities from Main Endeavour vent field at the Juan de Fuca Ridge, Pacific Ocean - Hulk | ecosystem: Environmental > Aquatic > Marine > Hydrothermal vents ...
GATCCGGATGACCTGGAGAATGCCTTTGGAATACCTGTTATCGCCTTTGTGCCCTTGCTTCTCACCCAGAAAGAGAAGTTCAGGGTGAGATTAAGGGAGACTATGCTTGGAATAACAGCCGCCGTGGCCTATGGGGGGGTGGCATTCCTGTTGTTTTTGCTCGTGAAGAACGGTGCGGGTTCGTTGGCTGAAGTGGTAAAGCATATACAGAAGGTTACTCTCTAATGGACAAGATAGCAAAGGCCTTGGACAAGGCACTCAAAGAGCAGGAAGATGAAAGAAAGGCAGGGCCAGTTAAAGTGGCAAAAGGTCCAACCCTATCCGCCGTTACTGGCCACAACGTGGACAAGGTCTCAGGGCCTGTGGGTGAGGAGTTGCAAGATTCCTCCTTTGATACCGCAGGAGACTTGCCCAAGGAGCCGGAGGATTTATCCATTGATCCCAAGTTGATTGTGTACCATGAGCCAGAATCTCTTGCCGCAGAGCATTTCAAGCTCCTTCGTTCCCGCATTCTGCACCCATCTGATGGAAGGGAACTGAGAACCATTCTGGTGACCTCTGCAATGGATGATGCAGGCAAGACCATGGTCGCCTGTAACCTGGCCCTTTCCATAGCCCAGGGGGTTGATCCATATGCACTCCTAATTGACGCAGATGTAAGAAGGTCTTCAGTGCACAAGATGTTTGGTCTTGAGCCAGGCATAGGCCTTACTGATTATTTAGTTGGAAGAGAGAGTCTGCCATCGTGTTTTGTGAAGCCGGCCATTTCAAAGCTCACCATACTACCGTCTGGTGAAAAGGTCCCCAATCCTGCAGAGATTATTACCTCTTCAAGGATGAAGGCCCTTCTCGATGAGGCAAAGGCGCGCTATGAGGATAGATTTATCATCATTGATTCTCCGCCGGTAAACCTTGCATCTGAAGTTGTTGATCTTGCCAAGTTGGTGGATACGGTATTGATGGTGGTCCGTTGTGGGGGCGCAAGCAAGCCATTGCTTGAACAGGCCATAAACAGACTGGGCAGGGAGAGGATAATGGGCATTGTCTTCAATGCCTATGATCGTCCCAGCGGCAAGTACGGGTATTACAAGAAAAAGAATAGTTACTACAAATAAATCGTCTCAGATAGGGGGGCGTACCGCATAGGGAATGGTAAAACTTTTTGGGAAAAATTATCCTGTAAGGAAGCTCTTACTCTTTATAATTGAAGGCCTGTTTCTCCTCGTATCCCTTGCGTTTGTTGATGTGCTGAAGTACGGGGGAGATCTTACAGCACTCTACGATCAGAGTATCTGGCCAAGGTTGTTTCTTATAGTGGTGGTCTCCCAACTCTGTCTTTACTACAACGATCTGTATACATTCAAAGGCAGGATCGATTATGTAGAGATGAGCACAAGGCTCTTCCAGGCAGTGGGTGTAGCCTGCATATTGCTGGGGTTCCTATTTTATCTGTTCCCATCCCTTATGCCTGGCCGGCAGATTTTTATCCTTAGTCTGCTGGTGTTCATATTTTTAAGCAGTGTCTGGCGATATGGATACTGCTTTCTTCTTAAGAACAGGTGCTGGTCTGTTCCTGTGATGGTGTTGGGTATGGGGCATTTTCTCAATGACATCATAAACGAGATTGATGAAAATGTTGACTGCGGATTTCGGGTGGCAGGTATTGCTGTAAAAGGCGGGATGGAACGGGACAGGGTTGGTAATATCCCTCTGTTTGATTCTTTTGATAATCTGCTTGAAAAAGTGGCTGAGACCAGAAGTGACGCAGTGATAGTGGCCATGGATGAGCGGCGTGGCAATCTGCCAGTGGATGAGCTGCTTGAGTGCAAGATGCACGGGATCCCCATCATTGAAGGGGAGACCTTCTTTGAGGAGCTTACCGGAAAGCTTCTTGTGGACAAGATCAATCCGAGCTGGCTTATCTTTAAAGAAGGATTCATGATATCTCCACTTAGTGCCGGGCTGAAGAGGTTTGTTGGTGCTGTTATAGCCCTGGTGGGGTTGGTTGTCTCATTGCCTGTGATGCTGATTACTGCAATTTCGATAAAACTTGATTCAAAGGGGCCGGTCCTCTTTTCTCAGGAGCGTGTTGGCAAGGATGGCAAGACTTTTAATATATTGAAGTTTCGTTCCATGAGAACCGATGCCGAGAAGGATGGGGCCCGATGGGCCAATGAGAATGATGATCGGGTCACCAGGGTAGGGCGTGTCATACGCAAGTTGCGCATTGATGAGATCCCGCAGATGTGGAATGTCCTGAAAGGGGATATGAATTTTGTTGGTCCCAGGCCGGAGCGGCCTGTTTTTGTAGAGGCATTGAGTAAAAAGATCAGGTACTATACCCAGAGACATACTGTAAGACCTGGCATTACAGGCTGGGCTCAGATCAACTATCCATATGGCGCTTCAGAGGAAGATGCAAAGAAGAAGTTGGAGTATGATCTGTACTATATCAAACACATGTCTGTGGTGCTGGATCTGTATATAATTCTCAAAACTGTAAGGACCATATTGTTCAAGTTTGGGGCAAGATAGTTAATGTGCGACTATACAAGGCAGTTATGCCAGAGTGTGACAGGGGGATACAGATGAATAGATATTTTTTCACGATTTTTTGTGTGGTTGCCTTGGTGTTGAGTTCCGGAGTTTTGTTCTGCCATGCTGCTGAAAAACAGCAGGACTATATTATCGGTTGTGGAGATGTGCTTGAGATCCTTACCTGGAAGGAGGATTCATTTTCTATCCCTGAGGCCCTTGTAAGGACAGACGGGAAGATTACCATTCCTTTGATAAATGACATCCAGGCAGCAGGAAAGACCCCAATGGAGCTACAGAAGGATATTGAGGCCAGGCTCAAGGCATACGTTACGAATCCTGAGGTAACGGTGACTGTCAGGGATCCTGCAAGCCACAAATTTTATATTTTGGGTGAGATTCAGCACACTGGTGAATATCCACTCACCAAGCGGCTCACAGTCCTTCAGGCATTTGCCCTTGCCGGCGGTTTTACTGAATGGGCATCAAAGGATGAGATACTCTTGCTAAGAAAGAAGGGTGGCAAGGATATCACCATCAGAATAAACTACAAGGAGTTGGCTGATGGAGAAAATCTGAAGCAGAATGTCTATATCCAGGCTGATGATACCATCATAGTACCTTGATTCTCCAAGGCATATATTATGATTCAATATCTGAAAAAAAGGACATCTGGGCCGGAGAGGTGTAAACCAGGATTTGTCTCTTTGTTGTTCTTATTGTTGTTGGCTGTCGTATTTGTCCTGCCTGTTTCCTCATCCTTTGCCTATGAACTGACATTCCAGCCGAGGATAACTGAAAATCTGACATATACAGACAATCTGTTCCTGAGTTCCGGGGATGATCCCAGGGACCCAAAGGAGGGCGACGGATACTCCCTGTTTACGCCTGGGTTTACTGGTACAATATCTTCCAGGACCATGGGGGCGTCCATGTCCTATGATTTTGGATATACCAGATATTTCAGGTGGAGCAGCCAGAATGACTGGAACCATAACATGAATATGAGCGGATGGTATGCTCTTTCGAGGCATACCAGGATAGAGGTAAGTGATGGTTTGGTGTACACTGCAGATCCTCTGTCGGACCGCAACTTTGCCATAACCCTTCCTCCAGACAGTACATTGCCGGAAGATTACACCACGAGGCGGGTAAGGGAGCCATATCTCACCAATTATGGCAGGTTAAGTATTACCCACCAGTTTGGCCGGGACGATTCCATAGTGGTGGAGTATGGTAATGGAATAAGACATGATTTTGGTGATTACTCCACAGGTCCAGAGACAGATCGGTACAGAAGCGCCAATTATATGCGTCATACACCGAGCACGACAATAACTTACTGGTTCAATTCACGGTGGGGCGTTGAGCTGCAAGGTATGTATGACCAGGGAAATTTCAGAGAACAGCCAGATACAAAGTCCGGTACCGGAAGGATCAGGCTGACGAGGCGTTTCAACCCCCATTTTGATATGTATTCGGAATATACCTACTATACTATTTCATACGATGAAGAGCAGGGAGGCAATGGCGCTACCACATTCTCCCGAGATTATGATACGCACTCGCCGATATTGGGGCTCAACTACTCCATAACACAGGACCTCTCTCTGGAATGTCATGCAGGGGCAGTGATTCAGACCATGGATCAGGCAGACACCACTGTGACCTTCTCCGGGGGATTGAGTCTGTCCAAGAGCTATCAGTACGGATCTGTCAGGGTTTATGGAAGTGCTGGCCAGGCCCAGGGTGTTTATACAGATGAGGCGGTCGGTCCATCCATATACTTTGAGGCTGGGGTCTCCAGTACTTATCAGATTCTGGAGGACCTTTCGTGCAATGTTTACGGATCTTTCCGAAGGGATGACTATGGCAGGGCCAACAATGACAGCCTGTCTGGAGACAGCGGAGGTAGCGATGACACCTATGGGGCCGGTATAGGTTTCAACTGGCACCCTTACCCCTGGCTCGGTTTTGATATATCCTACAGTTTTCGCCAGTTGGTCTCTGGCAGAGATGCAGGTCTCTATGGCCAGGGATATACTGAGAATCGAGGGCTGCTGGTCATAACCCTTACTACTCCCAGACCGTGGCGTACGACCAGATGAGTTGTTGCCTGGACCTGCTTAACTGTTTCCGGGATGTAAAATGTCGTAACTGTTCTGAGGGTTCTTTGCAGGTATTGTCGTGCAACTGTCTGAAATGTATGTGCTTACAGGGGATATATATGCAAGGCCGAGGGTATGCAGGCGTACTGCCGGTACCTCAAGTGCCTGACAGATAAGCGAAGATTCCGAGGCAGTAGAGGTGGTATCCTGTGAGCAGATACAAAATGTCTGTTCTTCAGTGCCATGCATGGGGCATTACGGGAGCAAAATGGTTAGAGTGTTTGGCAGTGACGTCAGGGGATAGGGCTTCGTGTCTGCAGTCACTGGATGTAATAGCCTGGCTTATTGTGAAAATCAGAGCTGCATCTGCCAGTAGACTTCCAACTGTTTCTATTGCCTTTCTGAACGGGGTATTCTGTATCTCCTGCCATCTCGGGTCATCCGGCAGGTGCTTCGGCCTTTTCAGGTTGTAAATCACGGGAAATTCTCCCTCTGAGAAGTCGTATGCGTGGACTCTCATCCATGCCTCTCCCCCGGGCAATACGTCTGTTATGTAGTCTATGGCCACCTGGCCATTGTCAAAGATGGTGTCAACAGTTTTTTTGCCTGGATCAAAACCCCCCATAAAGATATCGCCAACACTTTCAGTTAGGTTCCAGCCGGCGAGTATCAGGTCTTCTCCCATCTGGATAAGGGATCCTGCAACACCACCTATGAGATCAGCCCCTACGGCCTCCTTGAGTTTTGAAATGACAAAAGATAGGCCTCCTGTGGCATGTCCCAGCCCAGGTGTGTCTGCCTGCAGTGTCCCAAAGGTAAGGGCATTACCCAAATCCTTCAGAAAATTTACTAAGGACTCCAATAACCCTGGTGAACTTTTTTCCTGCTCCAAGGCCCCATCCGTGTTAATGGCAAATTTGGGTGCACCGGAAACGCCGTTTAAAAAGAAGTCTCTGAAATTGAGGATTGAGTCTTCGATGTCCTTGACAATGCGGCTGTCCCACCCCATTTTGCTGCTATCGACCATGGCCCCTGCATGATAATCAAAGGATTTGGCCCCTGGATTGGATAGTAACTGCTCCTGCCTGTAAAGAAGTATTTGATCTTCAATGTTCATGGTGAGGCCATCAGAAATGTCCCTTCCTCCTCGTGTGCGGGCCTGTTCAGTATCCAGTATCCCTGAAAAGGCAGTATCCCTGACCTGTTGATTTGATGGTGGCGGCAGCCTGGAGTCTGACCGGAGTGTGATGGGTGATATGGACATCGTATATATTGATTTAAACAGAAATTCTTAATTATTTTTCTCTTGCCGGATGATACAGGGCACATGTCAAGATATATTAATGCCTTGAATGTGATAATATCCGCAAGAAATGTGCCTGCGAATATTACATGCAGTGATTTTTTGAATATTTAGGAAAAACCGAATGTTATCTGTTCATGCGGTCAATGGAAAATGGAGGTAGCCTACGAGTCGGAATAAGTTTCCTGTATACTTTGTTCCGGTGTCAAGCTGTGGCATACGCTTCATGCAGGTGGGCTATGGTCTGAAACCTTGAATATTATTGGACGCTCAAGGTATCTATTCCCTTTTTCATTGTTGGTTTGGGGGGATTGTTGTATTAATACTGATACTGAAATAGAGGGTATCGGCTGGGCTGACAGGGAAATCAACTTGTCGCCCACTTGACAATTGTCCTGTATTTGCAGTGGGCTTGTAGCGCTATTGCAGCAGGGCTCAGTCATAAGGCTGTATCATGGTTAACAGACAGATATAGGAATTTTTAATGGAGTGATAGATGGCTGGAATAACCCTTGAAGAAGTTGAGCATGTTGCCCGTCTTGCAAGGCTTAGCTTTACTAATGACGAGCTGTTGGCTTTTACTGAGCAACTTAATGACATACTGGGGTATGTTGCCAAACTCGAAGAACTTGATACAGCGGGTGTGCCGCCTACGACCCATGCCTTGCAGACCACCAATGTCTTTCGGCATGATGAGGTGAAACCTTCCCTGTCTGTGGATGATGCGGTTGCCAATGCGCCAGAGGAAGAAAAAGGTGCGTTTGTGGTACCCCGGATTATCTGATGCGTCTCCAAGCCCTGGATGGCATGGCTGTATTAATTTTTCGGAATTACAGATAAAACAATACCCAACATAATTTGTAACGCTCAATTTCGGTGATCGAAAATCGTCACTGGTATCATTTGGTGAAAGGTCTTAAAACTGATGAGCAATCTGATTAATCTTACCTTGAATCAGCTTCAAACCCTCCTTGCAGACAGAGAGGTGTCTTCCGTAGAGGTTACCTCTGAATATCTGCGCCGGATAGAGGAGGCAGATCCCCGAATTCAGGCATATATCACTGTTACCAAAGACCTGGCAATGCAGCAGGCCCATGAGGCTGACAGACAGCTATCGAAGGCTGACAGGCCCGCTCCTCTAACTGGCATCCCTTTGGGCATAAAGGACCTGATATGTACCCAGGGTGTCAGGACCACCTGTGCCTCCAAGATGCTGGAAAATTTTGTTCCCCCTTATAATGCCACAGTAATGGACAGGCTTTATGCACAACATTCTGTGATGCTTGGCAAACTCAATATGGATGAGTTTGCCATGGGCTCATCCACCGAGAATTCTGCTTTTATGAAGACACGTAATCCCTGGGACATGGAGCGTATTCCCGGGGGGTCCAGTGGCGGTTCCGCTGCCGCTGTAGCCGCAGGCGAGTGTCCGGCTGCCCTTGGCTCTGATACAGGAGGATCCATCAGGCAGCCGGCTGCCCACTGTGGAGTTGTGGGGATGAAACCGACCTATGGCAGGGTGTCGCGGTTTGGGCTTGTGGCATTTGCCTCATCACTTGATCAGATAGGGCCCTTGACACGTGATGTCCGTGACTGTGCAATCATTCTCGAGGCAATTTCCGGCAGGGACCCGCGGGATTCTACCTCTGCCGATATACCCGTGCCAGCCTACTCTAATAGCCTGAAAGAGGGATTGGCCGGTGTTACCGTTGGGGTGCCCCACGAATACTTTGTGCAGGGATTGGATCAGGATGTCGAAGATGTCGTACAGAAGGGTATCAAGTATCTTGAGGAGCAGGGGGCTACAGTAAAGGAGGTTTCGCTTCCGCATACCCAGTATGCAGTGGCTGCCTATTATATTATTGCCCCTGCTGAGGCATCTTCCAATCTGTCCCGGTATGATGGTGTAAAGTACGGTGTGCGGGCAGATGATTATGAGAATTTGTTGGATATGTATCAGAAGACCCGTTCCCAGGGTTTTGGTGATGAGGTCAAACGGCGTATTATGATTGGTACCTACTGCCTTTCTGCTGGTTATTACGATGCATATTACAGAAAGGCATCTCAGGTGCGTACCTTGATTACTGAAGATTTCAAAAGGGCGTTTAAAGAGCAGGGATGCGATGTCCTTGCTGCGCCTGTGGCCCCTACTCCGGCCTTCAGGTTTGGAGACAAGACCGGCGACCCGCTCCAGATGTATCTTTCGGATATCTGTACCATTCCGGTAAATCTTGCCGGGCTTCCTGCAATTTCAGTCCCATGCGGCTTTAGCCGCGACGGGCTTCCCATAGGTATACAACTTATTGCCGACCACTTTCAGGAAGAGAAACTCCTTCATGCGGCCTTTAACCTTGAGCTTGTGGCAGGATGTAGCAATAGGATACCGGAGTTGTGATTGTGTATGGCGGGTTTTCATATGTTTTTTGATTTATCCTTTCAGTATGGTAGTTGATAGAAGGCATGCTACAGGACACCTATATAGCCGGTGGCATTTTTTGTCATGCCTTTGAAGCTAATCATTTGAAGCTAATCAGTTGTAATGGTTTATTAATGATATATTTGCCACCAGTCCAAACCATGAGAAAGGACGTCCTCGGCCTTTGTCAGTTGCTTCTGCATTTCAGGTGTCCTGCAGTTATGGAGATAAGGTGATGCAGAGAATTCCCATAAAATATGCTGCTGCAGGCATGCGGCTTGAGAAGGAGGCGGTTACGCCAGAAGGCCAGGTGCTGTGTGGACCAGGGACAGAGTTGACTGCTGAACTTATTGCCCGGTTGTCCAGACAGGGGGTGACGCTTCTTACAGTGGAAGGCAGGCCTGTAGTTATTCCAGGTGAAAAGAGCCTGAATGAGAAGCTTCGGGACCTGGAATACAGGTTTACAAAGGTAAATCAGGACCCTGTCCTAAAGGCATTGAAAAAACTCATAGCAGAGTTGTGGATAGTGCAGGAGAAAGGGCCGGAGGCACTGAGTGCCATGAGGCATAAATCCAGTGGGTAGCAAGTGGTCATGTATAAATAGTCTTTTTACCCCGCATCTTCACTGCTCAACGGTGAAGATGTTCATGTACGACCGATACCGTCGGTTTCCCTCAATATTGCCACAAAATGAAGGTTTTGGAATCTAATGACAAGAGAAGAGCTGCTTGACCGTTTGGACAACATACAGTCCCTGCCCACGTTGCCACCTATTGTTTCCAGGCTGAATGAGATGGTCAATGATGACGATGTGACGGCCTCCCGGCTGGGAAAGATTATTGAGAAGGACCAGGTGCTCACTACCAAGTTGCTCAAGATGGTTAATTCTTCTTTCTTTGGATTTCCCCAGCGCATCAGCACCATTCCCAATGCACTGGTCCTGCTTGGGTTCAACGTAATCAAGACCCTTATCGTAACCTCATCAATTTTTGAGGTGATGCAATCTTCAGATATTGGTCTCTTCGAGCATAGCCTTGGCTGTGCAACAGCGGCAGGTATCATAGCGAGGCGCAGGGGTATAAAGAATCCGGAAGAGGTATCCACTGCAGGTCTCATCCACGACCTTGGCAAGATTGTAATAAGGGCCGAGCTTCCTGATGACTATGAAAAGATCCTGAGCATTTCAAAGCAAAAGAAACTCTCTGTCCGGGAGGTGGAGAAGAGTGTGATAGGCATGGGCCATGGAGAGATAGGCGGGATACTGGCATCACAGTGGAACTTGCCGGATTCCCTGGTGCTGCCTGTGAAATTTCATCATTCACCCAAGAGATGCACAGGACATGTGGAGGTGGCTGCTATAGTGCATTTTTCCGACATACTGATACGTGCAGTGGGGTTTGGCTCAGGGGGTGATCCTTGGGTACCACCTCTTGATCATGAGGCATGGGAACTTATCAAATTCGGAAAGACCGAGGCCGGAGAGATACTGGAAGAGCTGGATGAGAAGCTTGCGGAACTCAAAGGCTTCACAGGGGAGATGCAGTAAGTCGGTGTTCATTTTAAAATCCATCCAAATATCCAAATGTCAAGAATTGTCTTAATAGCCCCTGATTTCCTGAAGCGTCAGGATATAGTTATGTGCCTTGAGGCAAAGGGACATACTGCTGTGCTGTTCGAGGATGTAAAGAGTGCAATAGCAACGGTTCTGTCAGACCCCCCTGATCTCCTTGTCTTGCAAAAGGGGCTGCAGCGGCATCTTGACAGTGAGGTGGTGCAGGCACTGAAGAATAATCTCCAGCTTGCGCTGCTTCCGATCATCCTTGTGGTATCAGGCAGGGATATAGCAAGCGGTATTGACTGGACCATATATCCTGTGGACGATGTAATTACAGGTGAGGCTGCGCTTGAAGAACTAACTATAAGGGTGGACCTGGCCCTTGCCCGCAAGAGGAGGATTGGCGATAATAATCCCCTCACGCAACTACCAGGAAATACATCAATACTCAAGAACATTCAGGGCGTGATAGACCAAGGCACAAGGGCCGCAGTTGGATATGTGGATATTGACAACTTCAAACCTTATAATGACAGATACGGTTTTTCTCAGGGCGATGAGGTGATACGCATGGTCTCCAGGGTCCTGGTAAATGTCATAAGGGAAAAAGTAGGTGCTGAAGGTTTTGTGGGGCACATAGGAGGGGATGACTTT
>Ga0256914_1004423_pt1 | contig 10570 bp, 10 predicted proteins | sample HulkmetaG_FD_191571 | JGI IMG/M metagenome (GOLD analysis project Ga0256914, IMG submission 191571) | Hydrothermal chimney microbial communities from Main Endeavour vent field at the Juan de Fuca Ridge, Pacific Ocean - Hulk | ecosystem: Environmental > Aquatic > Marine > Hydrothermal vents ...
TTTGGTAATTAATTGAAGTTGCGCGGGAAGTTGTGAAAAGGTGAAGGTTTTTTGTGGACAGGTGTTCGTATTACACCTGTTCGCTGTTCTTTGGAAGGGTAACGGAAAAGATCGCTCCCTGGCCGGGACTGGAATCTACCCTGATTTCGCCACCATGCTTACGGATCACCTGGTAGACAAAATTCAGGCCCAGGCCAAAGCCTTCCTGCCCGGGAGCCTGTTTGCCACGGTTGAATTTTTTAAAAATTGTTTTTTGGGATTCCTCTGTTATTCCAGGCCCTTGGTCAGAGACCGAAAAACAGAGCTGGCTTGGTTCTTCTGTTATTTTTACCACTATCCGGGAGTTGACAGGGCTGAACTTGATGGCGTTGTCAAGCAGGTTGGTCATGGCCTGCAACAGCAGGGTTGCATCCGCAAGAATAGGGCTTGTTTGGCGGGGAAGCTCTTCTTTGATACGGATATTTTTCTTTGCTGCCGGTTCCTGAACCAGTGCAATCGTTTCCTGGCTGAGCTCAATCAGATCTAACGGAAGTTTGTTCAATTCGGTCCGGCCATGTTCCAGCCTGGTTATATCGAGAAAATCGACTATCAGTTTGTTCAGTCGAAACGTCTGTTCGCAGATTTTTTCCGCGTATAATTTTTCGTCGCCTGCCAGCGCACCGGCAAGCATCTCGCCATATCCCTGAATAACGGTCAAGGGAAGTTTCAGTTCATGTGAAACAATGGAGACGACTTCGTCTTTGAGGCGTTCGAGTTTCTTGATCTCTGTTACATCGGTCAGTAAGGCAAGAATGCCATGAAAGGTCAGGTTGTCAACCGGCTCACCCGTGAGACGAACCGGATGGATAGTGACACGATAAAAGCGTTCCTTCCCCTGGCTTTTGAGGCCTATATCCAGCGAACAGACCACTGCCTGCCCGTTTCCGCTCATTGACGCTTCTGTTTCTTTCAAGCTGTTGTCACTTTGCCATTTTTCTAAAAGAGCAAAAAAGGTTTTTCTATCTGGCAGGCCCGCTGCCGGGGAAACAGTGGCCAGCCAGAATTTTTTGAACATGGCATTGGCCAGAATCACGTTTCCCGTGTCCTGTTCCCAGAGGATCAGGGGCGGAAGCTCCCTGCTGAGTATGTTTTCGATGAAATGATGTTGCAGGGCCAGGGCATGAATACCCGCCTGCAGATGATCCAGATGCTGCCGGACTCCCCGGGTGACCGGAGTGGGTCTGGGCGCGAAGTCTTCGAAGGGCAGATTGGTATAGACCTGCTTGAGTGTGCGTGCCAGTTGCTTGTCCAGGCTGCGCATCTGCGCGTAGATGTTATGGGCGGTCCAGATACGCTCGATGACAAGATGGGTGATATAGGCAAGAAAAAGAAAAACAAGCGCTGGCACCGGATCGAGGAAAAGATTGTGGGTAAAGAGCAGGAGTGCCAGCAAAAAGATACCAAGGGCAAGTGCAAGGTTGCTGAACAGGTTGATTCGCTCGGTGCTGGCCGGCCACAGGAGCAGGCAGAGGAGCAATACCGGAACAAGCATTCCCCAGGCCAGGGTTGGCAACGGATGCAGCCAGCTTTTTTCAATCAGGTTGTTGAGAATGGTTGCCTGGATCTCCACGCCAGGAGTCTGATAATGGAGGGTATATGGGGTTACATGCGTGTCACCGATGCCCAGGGCCTCGGCTCCGATCAGGACAAACCGATCCTTGAAAAAATCAGGCGGGATCGCACCGTTGAGAACATCGTTATAGGAAAGATAAAGAAAGGAGTGATCAGGTCCGTAATAGTTTATAAGAAGGGGTCGGGTTGAACGAGGCGGATCGGGCAGGCCGGCTGCCCTGGCCATGACCAGGGCGAAGGAAGGAAGCAAGGTATCACCAACCGGCTCATTGATCAGGGCCTTGCGGACTACGCCATCGCGGCCAAGAAAAATCTCTATGTGGCCGGCGCCAAAGCCACCTTTGATACCCGGACACGGGCCGAGTATTTGCTGGTTGGCATTGCGGACGGCAGCGAAAACAACCGGCGGCGCCTGGGCAATGGCCATGCTGAACAATGAGTCCTGGGGGGTTGGTTCGGAAAAGAGCAGGTCAAAGCCAATCACCCTGGCCTGGCCGAGCCGGTCCAGCAGTCGGGCATGATACTCTCTGGAAAAGGGCCAGGAACCAAGCGTTGCCAAACTGGCGTCATCAATGCCGATAATGATGATGTCCTGGCTCGGTTCTTCCGGTCCTCGCAGAAAGAAAAATCCATCCAGCGTCTTGTTGGAAAGTGTGTCGAGTATGCCGCTTGCCTGGAAAATTCCCAGAAAAAAAGAAGCCAGGACAATGGCGGCGATTCGGTTCAGCACGATTTCCGGCCGCTTTCAGGACATGGCAAGTCAGAGAATCAGGGCCAGGGCCGCAAACCCGAGTATGCCGAGGATGTGCGGCAACCATGAATTGTCAGATTCCACGACCATTTCCTGTGGCGGGCTCCAGGGGCTGACCAGGCCATCCTCGGTGGTTGACCGGATCCGGACGTAATAGGTTCCGGCAACAATGAGAAAGTTGATGGTATAGGCGGGTTCGCTCAGCCCGTCCTGCTCAGCGATAATATTGGTAAAGTTTTTGTCCGCGGCGATTTGAATGCCATAGCTTTTCATATTGGCCATGGGAGGCCAGCGCAGGGTAATGCCGTCTTTTCCGCCTGCTGTGCTGCCGGAGAGCGCGCCCAGCCTGGGTTGTTCCATAATCTGCCAGTCTATGGCGGTGGAGTAGAGGGTTTCAAACCCGTCTCTGGCCACCAGGCGAACCCGGAAAAAATACCTGCCTGGTTGCAGGTCTGGGGTGATATAAACGCTGTCCTTGACTGACGTGTGGGCAATCAGGTCAGTAAAGGCGTTGTCTCTGGCAAGCTGCAATTCGTAATGGTCGGCTTCATCAGACTTGAGCCAGCGTATTTTTACTGTTTTTGTAAAGAATTTCTGCCCGTTATTGGGGCTTGAAATAATTGGCGCGCCGGGTTTGGTCCGGATTTTCAGATGCGCGGGCCCGGCCGGCAGGCTTTCAAACCCCTGTTGGTCAACGGCTGAAAGAAAAAGAGAATACAGCCCGTCCGGCAGAGAGGCGATGGAAAAATTTTCAGATGGATGAACCGACTGGTCAACAAGGGTGTCAAGCCCTTTTGCATCCGAGGTTATACGGAGATGAAAGGCACTGCGATTTTTCTGTTCCGGGGCTGCGATATGGATGGGCAGAGTCCGGTAAACAGGTTGTAGTTCCGGTAAAGATGGAGGCGGCGGCAGAGGACGGGGCGGTGCGGGCGGCTGCCCTTTTTTGACCCTGACGCCCTGCCCCTTGCGGACCAAAACGTTCTTGCCGGCCGCGCTGAGGGCGACCTTACCCTTCAGGGTTTCCACAACGCTGCTCTGTTCATCTTCCAACCGGATCCGGAATTCCGTGCCACGGATGCCGGTAATGGCCATCGGCGTTCTGGTTCTGAAGTGTTCGTTGGCCTTCAGGCGTCGTTCGATCGCATTGGTCATGCGTCCCTGTTCAAGAAAAAATTCGGCCTGCAGGTTGTCATCGGCCAGCCGCATCAGGTAAACCAGCAGCATCTTCGATTCCGGACCAATCCGGGAGTGTTTGTTATCCGGATAGATGAGGTGAACATATTCATCATCGCGGGTTACAACTGTCTGTCCCGGAAAAACGGCATCTCCCTTGTGAAGCGGCGAGGCCTTTTTGTCACGATCAACAAGTTGCGGTTTTCCTTTCAGGGAAATAACCGTGGCTGAAATTTCCTTGGTCCTCAGGATGTTCAGCGGGATGAGGATCGTGGAATCGGCATAGATAATATAGGGGCTTTGCAGGTGGTTGATGCGTGCGATTGTTTTCCAGTCCGATGGGTGCTGACAGTACTGCCGGGCGATCCTGATCAGGTTGGTTCCACGTTGCACATGAAGCGGAACCAACGTGTCATCTTGCGCCATTCCCGGTGAAGCTGACAGAAGGAGAACAAGACAAAAAAGAAGAAAAAGAAGGGCGACATATTTTTGCTTGAAGGACATAGAGAACATCATGGTTTCAATTAGCTTATATATGGCGAGGTGAAAAAGCGGGCCGAGGGTCAGGGGTTTTGCGTAACCGTCTCATCGGCAGGCACATAATAGGTCAGCTTGTACCCGATTCCAGGCACAGCCTGAAGCTGAAGAGTGGTTATGCCCCGCTTTTTTAGTTTTTTGCGTATGTTTGCCACATGCATGACCAGGGCTTTGGTTTGGCTGTCCGGGTCATAGCCGAGAATATTTTCCAGGATCACGCCATGGGAAATAACTTCATTGAGATTTTCGGCCAGAAAATAGAAAATATTAAATTCGGTTTTGGTCAATTCAAGTAGTGTCCCGTCATTCAGGGTTATCTCCCTGGTATGTGGGTTGATCGCCAATGGCTTGAGATTGATAATCCGTTGTCTGCGTTGGCTTTGTGTCCCCTCGATTCGTTGCAGGATTGCCCGTACCCTGGCCAGTAGTTCCCGCAGGCTGAAGGGTTTGGTCACGTAGTCATCCGCGCCTACGTCAAACCCTTTGAGCTTTTCTTCAACGCTGTTTTTTTCCGTGAGAAGAATGACCGGCGTGGTAATGCCATCCTGGCGGATTTTTTCAAGCAGGGTCAGACCGTCGATATAGGGGAGAACAATATCGAGGATGATAATGTCGGGCTGAAAAGAGGTAATCGCGGCCAGGCCCTGTTGGCCATCGCTGGCAATGGCGGTATCCATCCCCTGTGAGGAAAAAAAGAACCGGAGCATTTCTCCAATTCCCGTATCATCCTCTATGATCAGAATTTTGATGGATTGCGTATCAGGCATGAGTGTGACGACCGGTTGCTTCTCTATCAGGAGAGCTTGTAACGGGGCAGAGAACATATCCTTCTGCCGCGTGGACGGAACCTGTCTGCCCATCGTGGCAGTAAGGGGAGGAAAAAGTCAGTCCTGAGCCACCCAACTTGTTTATTATGAATGGTTTACTTATGGTAAAGATTACTGCGGAACAGGGATGGGCGCAAGAAATTTTGTTCTCTTTCAGGGTAATTGGCTAAATAGATCCGTTCATAAACCCTGTTGGATCATGTCAGCGAAGCAGACTGATCAGGGTAAGGATTAGGTAAGCGGTGCACCAGAGCAGGATGCCCCGGAGAACGATTTTTTGTCGCTGGAGAGACTGTGGGTAGAAAAAAAGGGCGGCAAGTACGGTTGCGGGAAAAACAACGCCCGCCCAGAATGGTGGAATAAAGCGGAGCAATTCCTGCAATCCGAGAAAAAACCAGGGACCGGCGATATGGGTCAAGCCGATTCGCGCCGGTTCCATGGGCGCGTCGAGAACAAGACAGATCAGGAGGATGGCAAGGACACTGAGCATGTGCTGGCTGAAGCGGATTGGAAATCTGCGCAGATGCGGCCACAGGGAAATCATGCCCAGCGCCATGAGCCCGATCAGATGGTTGGCATAGACCTTGCGCATACCGGCAGCAATAATGTCGAAGAGGAAACGGTTGAGTTGCTGGCCGATAACCGGAATGGACAGGGCGATATGTTCGGCAATGGCGCCGGCCGCTTCACCTGTGGCGTCGCCGCGCAGGACATAGCCGGTAAAGAGAAGAAGGAGTCCGATCGGCAGGCTGGCCATCAGCCGTAGCCACGCGCCTCGCGGGCCGACAAATCCTTTTTGGTTCAGAATGACAGCCAGGTGGACAAGCAGGAGAAGAAAAAATGCCTGGCTGGAATAGAAATGAAGCGATCTCCAGAAGCGGCCATAGGGAACAACCAGTTCAAGAGTTGCCGAGGAGTAAAAGGGTTCTGCCGGATTATACTGGAGGGCAAGGACGATACCAGACAGTATGGATACATACAGACAGGCAAGGGCCTGGCCGCCCCAACGGATGCTCGACAGGAGCCGAATGCGGCTTTTGGGCAGGTCGGCCATTACAGGGTGACCACATAGGACAGCACCTGTCCTGTGGCATCTTTTTTTTCGTGTACAGGCAGGCTGGCCAGGTCCTTTTTTGCCGGCCCTGATACCACCTTGCCGGTTGGGGTAAAGCGGCTTTGGTGGCACGGGCATTCTATAATCTTTTTATCTTCAAGATAGCTGACCCTGCAACCGAGATGGGTGCAGGTCCTGGAAACGGCAAAAGGTTTTTTCCCGTGAGATCCCCTGAACAGAATAAACTCACGTTCGGCATGATATCCGGACAGGGGAAGCGGGGCTGCAACGTTTATGTGGCGGGGTTTGGCTTTGACTGTAAAGCCGAGGAAACGCGAAAGAGGATAGAGGAGGATCGCGCTGAGAATGATTCCCGACCACTGCAACATTCTGTGGAGAAGAACCCTGCGGTCGTTATTGTTGGCTGGTGCTTTTCTGTCCATCAAGCCCATAGATTGATTTGAGCGCTTTTTCCACATGAACCGGCACAAGCCCGGATACATCGCCATTATGCTTGGCCGCATCCTTGATAATTGAGGAGCTGATATAGATCCAGCGAAATCCGGTCATGAGAAAGACCGTATCCACTTCCCTGGCCAACTTGCGGTTCATAAGGGCCAGCTGCAATTCATAATCAAAGTCGGATACAGCACGCAACCCCCGCACTATGGCACAGGCGCCTTGCGATATTGCATAATCGACGATGAGCCCATCGGTTGTGTCGACGCTTACCTTTGTTTCGTCGGGCTCGAAACACTGCCGGATCAGCCGGATGCGTTCTTCCAGAGGAAAAAGGGGCTTTTTGCTGACATTGATGGCCACGGCAATAATGATCCGGTCAAACAGGCCAAGGGCCCGGCCGACAATGTCAAGATGGCCGTTGGTGATCGGATCAAAGGTGCCGGGATAGACGGCAATGGTCGGGCCGGAGCCTTTGGGATGTTGCAGACAGGGTTGTAACGGGTCCATTTTATGCGTTCAGTGCGTAAAAGGAAATTTGGCTTTCTCCATACTGACGCTGGTCCGTCAGGATCAGCCTGTTCAGCTTTTCCGGCATGACCACACTCTTATGCTCTTCGACCACCACTGTTGCCTCTGGCGCGGCTATATCACCCGCATCTATTAATTTCAGGGTCTTGAGAGCCAGTTCCTTTTTATAGGGTGGATCAAGAAAGATCAGGTCAAAATGATCGATGTCAGGGAGACGCTGCTGCAGCTTTTCAATGCCGGAGAGTTTCGAGACATCGAGCAGAAATGCATGGATATCGGCATCCGGGAAAAGTTTTCGGCAGTTTTTTCCCAGCAGTTCCATGGCCCTGCTGGAGTTGTCGGCAAAGACAACTCGTGCTGCGTTTCTGCTCAGGGATTCCAGGCCATAGGCACCTGTTCCGCTGTACAGATCGGCCACAGTCGCGCCGTTGACCCTGTTGCCAAGAATGGCGAAAACGGCTTCACGAACCCGGTCAGTGGTGGGGCGAAGGAAAGGATTTTTTGCCGGAGGGCCGAACAGGGCGCGTCCTCGGGCTATGCCGCCGGTTATTCTCATAGTGGTTGTACCTTGTTAGATATCTTCGGAATTCTGTCCCCTGGCCGCTGCCTTTTTTCGTTGATGGGCCATAAACGAGGCCGAGGCCATCACTGGTCCGGAAAGAATATAGACCAGGGAAACAACAAAGAGGGTGACCGGCGGTTCCGTGGCCAGCAGGATAAGGAGCAGGACCATGCCGACCATTGCCTGGAATTTTTTGTCCCGGGAGAGATTGAGTTGCTTGAAGCTCTGATAGGGATGGGTGGAAACCATCAGATAGGAGAGAACATAGACCAGCAACAGCAGCGAGATATGCTTGACTGTCTCCTCTGCGCCGAGAAAACGGCAGAACATGACCGAGGTGGCAATCATTCCGGCCGCTGCCGGACAGGGCAGGCCTATAAAGTCATGGCTTTTCTTTTCCGCCTGTTCCTCTTTTTCTTCGCCAAGAGCCATGGAGTTGAATCGGGCCAGACGCAGGGCCGTGGTGGCCACAAAGAGAAAAGCGGCCAGCCAACCATACCGGCCATAGGGGGTCAGGGCCCAGAGATAGGCCAGCAGGGCCGGCGCCACGCCGAATGACACCAGGTCGCAAAGCGAGTCCAGTTCCATGCCGAAGCGGGAGGTGGAGCCGGTCATGCGGGCTACCCGGCCGTCCAGCCCATCAAAGATGGCGGCAATGAGGATGGCCACGGCAGCGGCATAGAAGTGGCTGTTAATGGAGGCCACAATGGAGTAGAAACCGCTGAACAGGCTGGTGCAGGTCAGCATGCAGGGCAGGGGATAAAACTTGTTTGAGGTCGGGGTTGCCATGAAAAAATCCTCTGGTGGCGGCCGTACGCCGCGTATCAGTCTTGCTCGAAAGGTATTGCTGCTTCGTCTTCCGCCACTATACTCTATATTGCCGGAAAATGGCAATTCTATAGTTCGTCCCGATGGAAAGGGTCAGGATTTCACTTCGGCGCAGGGCGGAACAATCCGGGCCAGAACCGTCTCACCGGCCCGCACCTTATCCTTTACGGATACAGATGGTTGCGTTCCCGGGGGCATGTAGAGGTCAACCCGGGAACCAAAACGAATCAGGCCATACCGTTCCCCAGCCCGAACCATGTCGCCAGGTTCGGCCCGGCAGACGATTCGGCGGGCGATCAGGCCGGCCACCTGGACTACCGTAACAGGGGAACCAGCCGAGCTTTTCAGGAAAAGGGCGCAATACTCATTGTGCAGGGCAGCCTTGCTCTTGTCCGCGGAATAAAATTTGCCCGGTTTAAACCGGATTTTTTCGACAGTTGCAGCCAGGGGGATCCGGTTGACATGAACATTAAATACATTCATGAAAATGGAAATTTTCATGCAGGGACCGGAAAAAAAACGCTCATCGGTTACTTCACTGATCAGGATGATTGTACCATCGGCAGGACAGATGATCGTGTTTTCTTCATCTGGTGGGATTCGAACAGGGTCGCGGAAAAAATAGAGGCTGAACACAGTGAGCAGCAGGGCCGTCAAGGCAGGGCCGGGCAGGCCGAGCAATGCCATGATCAGGGTGATGAAGGCAAATAGAGCTATAAAAGGATAGCCTTCCTGGGCGACAGGGATCTGCTCTGGTTTCATGGGATGGAATCCGTCGGCTTGCTAAATCTGAAAAGGCATGGCCAGGCGGCCATGCCTTGTTGCGACAGGAATGTTCACGCTGCGATTCGGAGATGTTTATTTCTTGGGCGCTCTGGCCATGGCAATGGTGCCGGTTCTGACAATCTCCTTGATGCCGATGGGCCGCAGGATATCGACCACAGCCTTGATCTTGGAGGCCGATCCGGTAATCTCCACTGTATAGGAGGTGGGGCTGACATCTACCACCTTGCCGCGGAAGATGTCGATAACCCGCAGCACTTCGGCCCGGGTGGTGGATTCGGCCTTGACCCGGATCAGAACCATCTCCCGCTCGACATACTCGCCCTCGCTGATATCGGAAACCTTGATAACGTCGATCAGCTTGTGGAGCTGCTTGGTGATCTGCTCGACAATGGCGTCATCGCCACGGGTGACCAGGGTCATGCAGGAAACCTTGGGATCAAGCGTCTCTGCCACGCACAGGCTTTCGATGTTAAACCCGCGACCGCTGAACAGGCCCGTGACCCGGGAAAGTGCGCCTGGTTTATTTTGCAGTAAGACGGAAAGTGTATGTTTCATTGATCTGTCCTATATGATTGAATACAGCAAAAATGTTATTTTTTGGGCCTGCGGTATCGAGCAGGCCCGGAAAACAATCCTTGCGCGCAGGCATGGGCGCAGGGGTTAGACAAGCAGCATTTCCGTAGTGGCCTTGCCGGCCGGAACCATGGGAAACACACCCTCTTCCCGGCTGATGGCAAAGTCCATGATAACCAGGTTGTCGGTTTCCAGGGCCTCTTTGATAACCGGCTCCACCTCATCTTTGGTCGTGGCGCGCAGACCGACAGCCCCGTAAGCCTTGGCCAGTTCGACAAAGTCAGGGGTGACTTCCATGACCGTGGCCGAGTAACGCTTGTTGTAGAAGAGCTCCTGCCACTGGCGTACCATGCCAAGATAGTTGTTGTTGAGGATGGCGATCTTGACCGGAGCGCCCCACTGGCGGGCCGTGGCCAGTTCCTGGATATTCATCTGGATTGAACCGTCCCCGGCCACGTCAATGACCGTTTTGTCCGGAAAGGCCAGTTTGGCGCCGATGGCGGCCGGTAGTCCATAGCCCATCGTGCCCAGGCCGCCGGAGGTGAGCAGGCGGCGCGGTTCGTTGAACTTGTAGAACTGTGCGGCCCACATCTGATTCTGACCGACCTCGGTGGTGATGATCGCATCGCCGCCGGTGAGTTTGTTGAGCACCTCGATCACGTACTGGGGTTTGATGATGTCGCCCTCTTCCCGATAGGTCAACGGATGTTTTTCATTCCACTCGTTGATCTGCTCGAGCCAGGGCTGGTGTTTTTTCTTGATCTCGTCGGCATCGAAATCCCTGGCATCGTCGAACCAGGAGTTCATAGCCCGCAGGGCATGCTTGCAATCCGCGACAATGGGGATATCAACCTCGACATTCTTGCTGATCGAGG
>Ga0256914_1004424_pt1 | contig 10569 bp, 7 predicted proteins | sample HulkmetaG_FD_191571 | JGI IMG/M metagenome (GOLD analysis project Ga0256914, IMG submission 191571) | Hydrothermal chimney microbial communities from Main Endeavour vent field at the Juan de Fuca Ridge, Pacific Ocean - Hulk | ecosystem: Environmental > Aquatic > Marine > Hydrothermal vents ...
CTCCCTCTTTGTGAAGGGTAAGGAGATTGATATATCTCCCCCCTGGAAGGAAGAAGGAGATCTCTTAATCATTACTGCAGGTTCCTCAGATCTCCCTGTTGCCCTTGAGGCCTATGGATGTGCCCGGTTTTTGGGTATGGATGTGGGGATTATATGCGACGTGGGGATAGCAGGAATACACCGTCTCTTTCCCCATATGGATAAGATAAAGAGGGCCAGGGTCCTTATTGTAATAGCCGGGATGGAAGGGGCCCTTCCTGGGGTACTGGCAGGGATTACAGACAGACCCATCCTTGCAGTCCCCACCTCGGTGGGATATGGCACCAGTTTCGCGGGTATTGCTCCTCTCCTCTCCATGCTAAATTCCTGTGCAGGGGGTATTGGAGTGGTGAATATAGACAATGGATTTGGTGCTGCCCTCCTTGCCTGGCGGATATTTCATTCCTTTGGGATATAGCAGTCTATTTGTCTCTTTGTGTTGTCAAATCCTCTCTTTTTGGCTATAATACAACAAAAATTCCTTTTTAAAGATCTAAAGATCATCAGGGAAGGAATCCTATGAATACATGTGACTGGGCAGTTGGGGAGAAGGTGGTATGTGATCTCTCCTCCCTTCCTCCCTCTACCATAGTGAGGGAGGTCCAGTTCTCCCTGGATGGGGAACAGGTGGCCTTTATTCTTGGTGAGCAGGGAGGGGGATTTTCCATTGGTGTGCGGGGGAGTGTATCCTGGGATGAAGGTCCCTATGAAAATTTGAGAAACCTATCCTTTTTGGCAGGGGGAGGAGTGTTTTGCCTTGTGTGCAGAGAATTTGTGTGGTCTATAAAGGCTGATTCCAGGGTGGTGGGGGAATATGATTTTTTATGGAGCCCCATCTTTAACTCAAAGGGATCTTATGCAGTATGTGCCAGGAGAGAAGGAAGCTATTTTTTGGTGGTGGATGGGATAGAGTGGAAGGGGGCTTATCCCTTGCTTACAGAACATGCCCTGGCAGAGGATGCGCCAGTGACCTGTGCATCGGTGCAGCGCTATTGTGTGGAAGAGAGGGACCTTACTCTCTTTAGAGAAGGTACCTTTTCTGTTTCTGTGGATGGAGAGGTGTGGGAGAAGAGCTTTACTGGCGTGTGGAACCCTTCTGTAGATGCTGGGGGAGGAAATGTGGCCGCAGTGATAAGGATAGAGGGGGAGAGGTGTGGCGTGATACAAAATGGAGAGGTGTGGGACACGAGATTTGATCACGCCTGGGATATGACATTTTCTCCCCAGGGAGGGCTTTTTGTGACAGGAAAACAGGGCAGGAAATGGTATTTATTTGCAGATGATACTCGTGTATGGGAAAGGGGATTTTTTCAGATGTGGAAGCCCTGTGTAAGTGCTAATGGATGCTCTGTGGCCACTGTTGTGGCCCCTGAGTTTGGAAGGTTTACCGTGTGCGTGAATGAAGTGCTGTGGAAAAACACATATAGCGTGGTAGAGGACATTGAACTAAGTCCTGATGGAGAAAGGGTGGCAGCGGTTGTCTGGAGGGAATATCCCCCTATTAAGGTAGGGATACATCCCCCGAGAAAAAAGTTGCTTGTCCTGAATGATAAGGTCCTTGGGGAAGAATGGGAACATATATCTTATGTCACATTTAGCCCTGACTCCTCTCATCTTGCCTGGGTAGGGAGGAGGGGGAAAAGGGAATATCTCGTAATAGATGGCATGACCTTCCCTGGAGAGTTTTTATATCTCTGGCCCCCTATCTTTGACCAAGATTCTTCCCACATACTCATCAGGGGAAGGCAGGACAATAGGTATGTTCGCATAGTGAGTAAGATCTCCTGAGCAAGGAGGAATGATGGACAAGATATATCTTCTCTTAACCGGGCCTGGGGCATATATCTCTTTTGCCTTATTTTTTGGAGGGATTATATACAGAGTGGTCCTTTTTATCTATCTGGCCAAGAAAAGGGACCATGAAGTACTTACCTATTTTAACATACCATATGCTATGCGCTCAGTATTTGCCTGGTCTGTTCCCTTTTATGCCAGGAGCTGGAGAAAGGCACCTTTGTTTACTATTCTCACCTATCTATTTCATATAAGTATCTTTTTGGTTCCCCTGTTTTTAAGTGCCCATATTATAATGCTCCAGCTATCATGGCATATATCCTACCCCTGGATACCAGACCATCTGGCAAATATCTTTACCCTTCTGGGCATTATATGTTGTGCCCTTTTGGCACTGCGTAGGGTCCTTGATAGGGGAATAAGATATATTACCACTGCCTCTGACTGGTATGTACTGGGCCTGACCTTTTTGGTGCTCTTGAGTGGGTTTGTATCTTATAATCAACTCCTGAACTATAGATTGTCAATTATACTCCATGTGTTTCTAGGGGAGCTTTTGTTGGTGAGTATCCCTTTTACCAAATTGAGTCACATGATAATATCCCCTTTTTTGAGAGGGTATATGGGCTCTGAGTTTGGGGCAGTGAGGGGAGTTAAAGATTGGTAAATGGAGATAAGTGGGATGATGGAGCTACTTAAAAAGGACAAGGGGTTAAAACAAGGACTATCCAGGGTTACTCCTCCTAAGATAGCAGAGGTGATGGAGAGGGTATTTGAAGGAGAGACAGGAGCGAGGGTGAAGTTCTATCTGGAGTCTTGCATGAGATGTGGTATGTGTTTTTATGGATGTCATCTGTGTATATCCCATGACCTGGACCCACGCTATTCCCCGGTGGGAAAGGTAAAGGATTCCCTAGAGGTGCTATATGATAAGCGGGAGAAAGCCACAAAAGAGGACATCCTCAGGGCCGCTATAATTGCATTTACTGAGTGTAATCTATGTAAAAGGTGCGTTATGTATTGTCCCCTGGGCATAGATACAGCATATCTTATGTCGGTGGTGAGGCGGATATGTTTTCTCCTGGGGGTGGTGCCAGAGTATATCCAGGACACAGTAAATTCTCACTCTGCCACCTATAACCAGATGTGGGTGAAGGGGGATGAGTGGATAGATACCCTTTATTGGCAGGAAGAGGAGCTTTCAGAAGAGATGGAGGGGGCGAGCATCCCTGTGGATAAGAAGGGGGCGGAGATAATGTATTCTGTGATAGGTCCTGAGCCAAAGTTTAGCCCCCAGCTTATATATGAGGCCGCGGCTATTTTTAATGCAGCAGGGGTTGATTGGACCTTTCCCTCTTCCCCTGGATGGGATAACAGTGATATGGCAATGTTTGTAAGGGACGATGTGGTGGCCACCAGGATAAAGAGGAAACACTTTGAAACAGCTATGCGTCTTGGGGTACAAAGGATAGTTATGGGAGAATGTGGTCATGGATTGCGTTCAGTATATGATGTGGTTACCCGTCAACTTGGATGGAAATTTTATCCCATCCCAGTAGTGCATGCAGTAGAGTTTTATTGGGAACTGTTGTCTTCAGGTAAGATAAAGATAAAGAAAAAATTAAAAAGGAAAGTAACCATTCATGATCCATGTAACATATCGCGTGGAAGGGGTCTTCATTATTTATTGCGGCAGGTAGTCCATGCAGTATGTGAGAATGTTGTGGAAATGCATCCTAATATGGAACACAACTATTGTTGTGGTGCTGGAGGAGGGGTTATAAATTGTGGTCCTATTTACAAAGAGAAGCGTATGAAGTTTATGAAAGTAAAGGCAGATCAACTTAGAGCTACAGGAGCAGAACTAGTTATTACCCCATGTCACAACTGTCACAGTGGACTTCACGATATTATATCCTACTATGACCTCTCCATGGAGGTGAGCTTTTTAACCCACCTTATCTATGAATGTATGCAACCTCCACAGGAGCAATAAAAAATGCCCGGGGCCAGAATCGAACTGGCACGGGGCATGGCCCCAAGGGATTTTAAGTCCCTTGCGTCTACCAGGTTCCGCCACCCGGGCTATCTCTTTTTCTCTAATATAAGGCTCTTAAAAAATCAACCTCTTTTCTGGGAGGGTAGGGTTATATGGGAGCGTCTTACCTTGAGATGTCTAAAAGGGAAATGGAGATAAGGGCGGAGATGGCAAGGGAACTTACTTCTCCCTGTGAATTATGTCCTCGCAGGTGTGGAGTGGATCGTTTGTCAGGGGAGAGGGGTTTTTGTAAGACCCCTTCAAGGGCCCTTATCTCCTCCTATAATCTCCACTTTGGGGAGGAGTCTCCCCTGGTTGGCACAGGGGGCTCGGGGACCATCTTTTTTTCGGGATGCAATCTAGGGTGTGTGTTTTGTCAAAATTATGAGATAAGTCACTTTACCCATGAGGCCACAGAGGTCTCAGATGAAGACCTGGCCAGGATAATGCTTTTACTTCAGGAAAAAGGGGCCCACAACATAAATCTAGTATCCCCCACCCATGTGGTTCCCCACATACTCTCCTCTCTCTCTATTGCCGTGGAGAAGGGGCTCACCCTTCCGCTAGTATATAATACAGGTTCCTATGATAGCACACAGACCCTGGGATTATTGGATGGGATAGTGGATATATATCTCCCGGACACCAAGGTTTTTTCCTCTGAATATGCAGAGAAATATCTTCATGCGGTGGATTATCCAGAAGTGGCGATGGATGCCATCTCTGAGATGTATAGACAGGTAGGGGACCTGGTGATGGATGATAGGGGAGTTGCCATCAAGGGGCTTCTTGTGCGTCATCTCCTCATGCCAGATGATATTGCAGGGACCAGACAATGGTTGGAGTTTATAGCTACAAGTATCTCACCACACACCTACCTCAATATAATGGACCAATACCGTCCCTGTGGGGAGGCAGACAGGTTCCCTGAACTCATGGTCACCATCTCCCCTAGTCAGGTCCGTGAGGCAAAGGAGATGGCCCGAGCTATGGGATTTGATAGGTTGGACGAGCGAGATATTTCCCGTTTGTTCTTTCTTTTGAATAGATAAAGAGATGAGGAAGAATAGTTATGTCACCTCACCTTAGAGGGGTTACATCCCTCTTCTATCTCTTCCCTGCCACTGCCCGTACTTGATATATATCGGTTAGTCCTTGTAATACCTTTAAGATGCCATCCTGTTTAAGGGAGAGCATCCCCTGCCTATAGGCCACTTCGCGTATATCCTCTGTGGGGGCCCTGCGTTTTATAAGTCCCTTTATCTCTTCAGAGCTTAGAAGCAATTCATGAAGGCCCATCCTGCCCCTATAGCCCTTCATGCACTGGGAGCAACCCCTGGGCCTGCATAGGACAATGGAGCTTTCATCCACCACCTCCTCCCATTTTTCCCTTCCAAATTCCTCCCTGAGTTCCTCTATCTCTTTGGTGGATGGGGTATATGGCTCTTTGCAATGGGGACACAGGGTCTTTATGAGACGTTGGGCCAGGATGCATAAGAGAGAATCTGAGAAATTAAAGGGGTCAAGCTCCATGTCAAGGAGACGAGTGATGGTCTCAGGGGCAGAATTGGTATGCAGGGTAGAAAATACCAGATGGCCAGTGAGAGATGCCTCTATCCCTATATGGGCCGTCTCTTTGTCCCTCATTTCCCCTATCATTATCACATCAGGGTCAGCCCTGAGGAATGCCCTGAGGGCAGAAGCAAAGGTGAGGCCTATCTTGGGATTTACCTGTACCTGTCTGAGTCCCTCCTGGGTTATCTCCACAGGGTCCTCTGCGGTCCAGATCTTTCTCTCTGGTTTGTTTATATATCCCAGGGCAGAGTGGAGGGTGGTGGTCTTCCCAGAGCCAGTAGGTCCAACCACCAGGACCATCCCATGGGGTTGGCTTATTTGTTCTTTAAATAGCTCCAGATTTCTGGGAAGGAGTCCCAATTTATCCAAGGGGATGGGTTTACCCGAGGCAAGTACCCTTAAGACCACGTCCTCCTGATTTTCTATGGTGGGAAGGGTGGCTACGCGGTATTCCACTATCTTATTCATGTTGGGAAGCCTTATCTTGAGTTTGCCGTCCTGGGGCAGTCTGCGTTCAGCAATATCCAGTCTTGCCATTATCTTGATACGGGAGACAAGGGGACGAGCGTAACTTAGTCTTATCTTTTTAAATTCATGGCAGGTCCCATCTATTCTCATCCTTATAAGACAGTATTTAGATAGGGGATTGGGTTCTATATGGATGTCAGAGGCCCCCCGCTTCCATGCCTCTACCAGAATGGCATTTACCAGTCTCACTATCTCACTGTCCTGTTCAGTGAGGACCTCTTCCAGTTCTGATAGATCTTCCTCCCCTCTATCCTCTGCCTCCACCTCCTCGTCAAATTTTAACAATTCCTCTCCCGCAGTTATTTCTCTGAAAAATAAGTCAATATAGTCCTCTATGTCTTTTTGGGTGGACACCAAAGGTTCAATGTTGTTGGTCCCTAAAATAAATTTTATCTCGTCCAGTCTCCCAAGGTCAAAGGGGTTGGTCATCAGTACCTGAATGGTCTTTCCTTCTTCTTTAAAAGGGACCCACTGGTATTGTTTCAGGAAGGAAGGGTCCAGTTTCCTCTTTTCAAAGAGTCCAAAAGGGGGTTCTACGTTTGGATCAAAGGGCATAAAGGGTACATCATAAAATCTGCTAAGGGACCTGCCCAGGTCTTTCTTGGATATATTGAAATCGCTTAGAAGGACCTCATCCAGATCCCTTTTTTCCTTCTCGGCCTTCTTTTTCGCCTCTTCCAGTTGAGAAGGGGTAAGGAGTCCCTCCTGTATCAATAACTCATATCTATTTTTTGTCCTGGTCTTCTTTCTCTCAAGTTCTTTTAGTTTTTCGCTGAGTCCTGGAAAGGAAGGGTTTAGCCTCTTTAGCTTCCAGAAGACCTCCCTGGCCTGGGTTATCTTATGGAGTCTAAGGAGCACACTGCCCAGTTCATAGTATAGGAGGGAGAGCTCTTTTTTGTTGAACCTGAAGTCCTCCATGAGCACGTCCTGGAGAAATTCGCACAGCTCTTGAGTCTTCTTTGTCTTCTGGAAACATAGGATTATTTTTTTGATAAGGCTAAAATCCCTCTTGCCCTGACGATACTGTTCCAATAACAGGGAAAGGGCCTCATTATATTTCCCTTTTTCCAGAAGAAAGGGTACCTCTCCTCTCCCTTTCTCTGGAGAGATATCAGAGACTATCTCTGACCATGGGTCTTCTCTATTGTCCAGGGATGATTGTAGGTCTACGAAGGATTGTTTCAATTTTTTGAGGGTGTTTTTTTTAGCTGGTGATAGGGGTATCTTCTCTATCTTCAGGATGGAGAAGAGGGAGGTCTCTATGCGTCTGGTTGCCTCTAATACATCCCCCTCCTCCAGCGCCTCTTTTGCCTCCTGTTTCTGCCTTTCCAGCCACCTGATAAAACCATTCCAGCTCATAGATAAGTAGCAATATAGGGGAGAGGACCATGCCCCTCCCCCAGTTATTTTATTTTTTTGCCTTTAGATAGGGCATCATCTCCCTGAGTCTCTCTCCCACCTTTTCTATTGGATGGTTATGATATTTCTCTCGGAGGGCCTTAAAGGATACCAGCCCCGCCTGATTTTCTAATATCCATTTCTTGGCAAAGGATCCATCCTGGATTTCATCCAGGACCTTTTGCATATTTTCCCTTACATGCTCATCTATTACCCTGGCTCCACTCACATAATCCCCATATTCTGCAGTATCAGACACAGAATAGTGCATGAGTTTGAAGCCCCCTTCATACAATAGGTCCACAATGAGCTTGAGCTCATGCATACATTCAAAATATGCCACCTCTGGCTGATATCCTGCCTTTACCAGGGTGTCAAACCCTGCCCTTATAAGCTCACTTACTCCACCACACAGGACACATTGTTCCCCAAAAAGGTCTGTTTCTGTCTCTTCCCTGAATGTGGTCTTGATCACCCCTGCTCTGGTAGCCCCTATACCTTTTGCATAGGCAAGGGCAACATCCCATGCCTTTCCAGAGGCGTCTTGATATACTGCGGCCAGGGAGGGTACACCAAAACCCCTTTCATATTCCCGTCTCACCAGATGCCCTGGTCCTTTTGGCGCCACCATAATTACATCCACATACTCAGGGGGCAGTATTTGATGGAAGTGGATATTGAATCCATGGCTGAATACAAGGGTTTTACCTTCCTTTAAATAGGGGAGGATGTCGTTTTTATATACCATTGGCTGATACTGGTCAGGTATAAGTATCTGGATGATGTCTGCCTGTTCTGCGGCCTCTTTCACGCTCACTGGGTCAAATCCATGTTCCTTTGCCAGCTCATAGTTAGGGCCCCCTGGTCTTTGGGCCACAATCACCTTTAGTCCTGAATCTCTGAGGTTCTGGGCCTGGGCATGCCCCTGAGACCCATACCCCACCACAGCAATCAGCTTGTCTGAGATAACCCCAAGGTCTGCGTCCTTGTCGTAATACACCTGCATGTTCATACCTCCTTACTTTTCAGAAAATTGCATACTTCTCTTCATGGCAACGATTCCGGTCCTCGCCAGCTCTTTTATGCCAAAACGATGGAGCAGGTTTATAAGGGCCGAGAGTTTTTCCCGATCTCCAGTGGCTTCAATGGTCATCTCTGAGGGACTCACATCCACCACCTTACACCTAAAGATATCTACTATCCTCAATATCTCTGCCCTGGAGGAGTTTTGGGCGCTTACCTTAATGAGCACCATCTCCCTTTCCACGGTCCTCACTGTGTTCATATCCACAACCTTTATCACCGTGATGAGCTTTCTCAATTGTTTTATTATCTGCTCTATTATCTGCTCATCTCCCCCTGTAACTATAGTCATAAGGGATGTGCCCTTCTCCAGGGTAGGGGCCACATTTAAGGACTCAATATTAAAACCCCTTCCACTGAAAAGACCCGCCACCCTTGAGAGTACTCCAGGCTCATCTTCTACCAAAACTGATAGGGTATGTCTCATCTCTTTATCTCCTTGGCTCAGGCTTTATTTTAGACTAAAAGCATCTCACTTAAAGAGGCTCCAGCCGGCACCATTGGATAGACGTTTTCCTCTTTTTCCACCACCATCTCCACCACACATGTCTTCTTTGACTCCAGGGCCTTTTTGAGGACTATCTCCACCTCCTCTGGTTTCTCTGCCCTAAATCCCTCTGCCCCATAGGCCCTGGCAAGGGCAACAAAGTCAGGGTTGAACTCTAGGTGGGTTGCACTGTAATTGCGATTATAGAACAACTCTTGCCACTGTCTCACCATCCCCAGATAGGAATTGTTGAGGATGATTATCTTTACAGGGAGCCCATAATAGACCGCTGTAGCAAGCTCCTGTATGTTCATCTGGATAGAACCATCCCCTGCAATATCTATTACTGTCCTATCGGGATATGCAAGCTGTGCCCCTATGGCAGCAGGGAAGCCATAGCCCATGGTCCCAAGTCCACCTGAGGTTAGCAGGGTCCTGGGACGATGAAATTTAAAGTGTTGAGCGGCCCACATCTGGTTCTGCCCAACTTCAGTGGTGATGATTGCATCTCCCCCTGTGAGTTCATAGAGCTTTTCTATAACATATTGTGGCTTGATTACCGAATCTGAATGTTGATAGGTAAGGGGATGGGCCCTATTCCACTTTTCCAGCTTTTCCCTCCATGGCCCAAAGCGTTGTTCTCCCTCTTTACTCATCTTTAATAGCTCCTCCTTTAGGGCCTGAAGGGCAAGTTTGCAATCTGCCACAATGGGGACATCCACCTGGACGTTTTTCCGGATAGATGTGGGGTCTATATCTATATGGATTATTTTTGCAGAGGGGGCAAATGTGTCCACCTTTCCTGTGACCCTATCGTCAAATCTCACCCCAACTGCTATTAATAGATCTGTATGATTTACTGCCATATTGGCCACGTAGGTCCCATGCATGCCCAGCATTCCCAACCATAGGGGATCATTTCCTGGGAATGCCCCCAGCCCCATGAGGGAAGCAGTTACAGGTATCTTCATGTGACGTGCAAGCCAGGTGAGTTCTTCGTATCCAGAGGAGGCAACCACACCACCCCCTGCAAATATGAGGGGTCTTTTTGCCTCTAGGATTAGCTGGGCCGCCTTTTTGACCTGTTTGAGGTTTGGCTCATAATGGGGATTATAGCTTCTGAGATGGACACTTCTTGGATATTTTGCCTCAATCTTTGCTCCCATTATGTCCTTTGGCAGGTCCACTAGAACAGGACCTGGCCTTCCAGACCTGGCTATGTAAAATGCCTCCTTTATGATGCGGGGCAATTGCTCAGCATCCTTTACTAGATAGTTATGTTTGGTGCAAGGTCGGGTAATTCCCACAATGTCCACTTCCTGAAAGGCATCATTCCCTATGAGCTTTCTAGGGACCTGTCCTGTAAATACTACCAGGGGAATGGAATCCATATATGCGGTAGCTATACCTGTTACTGTGTTTGTGGCCCCAGGACCTGAGGTTACCAGTACCACCCCTACTCTCCCCGTGGCCCTGGCATAGCCGTCAGCCGCGTGTACAGCACCCTGTTCATGTCTTACCAGGATGTGCTTGAAGGGATAGTTGGGGAGCTCGTGGTATATGTCTATTACTGCCCCACCTGGAAAACCAAAAATTACCTCTACTCCTTCCTGTTTCAGACATTCCA
>Ga0256914_1004425_pt1 | contig 10568 bp, 10 predicted proteins | sample HulkmetaG_FD_191571 | JGI IMG/M metagenome (GOLD analysis project Ga0256914, IMG submission 191571) | Hydrothermal chimney microbial communities from Main Endeavour vent field at the Juan de Fuca Ridge, Pacific Ocean - Hulk | ecosystem: Environmental > Aquatic > Marine > Hydrothermal vents ...
GGAGATGGGTCGGCCGGCAATCAACATTGGCCCCTATATCCATGATCATGACCGGTTTTTTAAGGGTCGGGAAAAAACTGGCGATACCTGGCCGGGAAACGCCTTTCAGCCTTCCCAGTTTACGAACGGCCGCGGCCATTGTTGCCCCGGAATTTCCTGCCGAGATTACGGCATCAGCCTTGTTCCGGCGCACTAGATCAAATCCAACCATGATGGTGGAGTTCTTTTTCCTGCGCACGGCCTCGACAGGGGATTCATCCATGCCAATGGTTTCCGGGGCATGTTCAATGTGAACACGTCCGGACAGAGCCACATCCCCTCCTGTTATTTCACGGACCTGGCGCTCTACTTCTTCCTCGGGACCAAGAAAGATTATCTCAAGGTTATCTTTTCTGGCCAGTGCTTCCAAGGCCCCCCGGATAGGCAATTCCGATCCGAGGTCACCGCCCATGGTATCAACAGCAATGCGCACGGGTCGTCAATCAGCTCAGTTCATCCTCGAGATGAATAACAGTGCGGCCCTTGTAGGTGCCACAGCCACTGCAGAGCTGATGCGGCATCTTGGGCTCTCCGCATTCGGGACAGCGGCCAACACTCGGCCTGACCAGAAAATCATGCGCCCTTCTCTTCCTGGTACGGGACCGTGAATGTCTTCTTTTCGGTAATGCCATGGTATTCCTCCATCTTCAACCCCACGACTGGGGTATATTCCTTAAAATATATATCTTATGATACTTACCCGGAGGAGAGTGCACCCCCTCCCCTTTCGTCCTGATTTAATGCGCACGTCTCTGATCATTTTTTCAAGGCAGCAAGAACCGCAAAGGGATTGCTGACCGTTGCCCCTGCGCAGGAACAGGTGCTCTCATTGAGGTCCACGCCGCAGTATGGACATAACCCCTTGCACGAAGCCCGGCAGAGGTGTCGCATGGGCAGTTCAAGATAAACTTGCTGCCTGGCCGCATCAGCCAGATCGACAACCGGCTCAGCCAGGGTCACCACGTCAAGGTCTTCAGGCTGCAGATCAATTTCTCCAGCAGACCAGCTCCCGGCATCGTTGTACTCAAAAAACATCCATACCGGCGCATCAACAGCAATTTGATACTGCTTAAGGCATCGATCACAATCCAACAAGACAGTTGCCCGGACCCTGCCCTGCAGCAGAACTCTTGCCTCACCCTTTTTTACCAGGGAACAGTCAAGATCTATGCCACCAACCAGATCAAAAAGTTCATCGCCGGTGTCAAGGACAAGATTGTCAAGCACGTATCTCTGTGGAGAAACAGTGATATCAGCAAAAGAAATCTTCATCTCCTACAGACGGACACGCTCTGCTTTACTGGAAATCGACATAACCTTGTAGCATACACAAAAGCGGATAGTTATGCCATCACAAAATCAAGATAACCGGAAAAGTAGCCAGAAAAATGGTGTAGCTGTTTCATCAAGGCTGCTAATAACATGTATGTACGGGAGGCAAATCTATCCGCAATAGCTGTATACTGAGGCAAGGAGCAGTTGCAAGGTAGCTTGAAAGCTGGATTACTCTCTGGTTTCAGGCCGGTTGCTCTTCCATCCACCATTCTGACATTTCCTGGGCTGATTTTTTTGTAAGCCTGGTCATGTCAGTTGCCCATGATGGTTTTGTTTTCATCCCCCAGTCGCCCCGGCGTGCCTGGATGGCAGCCAGGAAGGATGATTATTTATTTGACCTTGCCAAAGGCAAATTTGGAAATCAGGGATTCCAGGTCGACTGAAGATTCGGTATCAGTGATGACAGAACCAGGTTTATACAGCTCTTCATCACCGCCAAGGGTGATCTGAATAAACTTGTCTCCTATAATGCCCTGGGATTTGACAGAGGCAATGGAATCAATCGGAATCTGGATAGTCTTTTTGATCTGCAGGGTTGCCAGGGCCATGTCATCCTCGCTTAACGCTACATTGCGGACCGTGCCCACCGGGACCCCTGCAATTTGTACATCGGCTCCCTTCTTGACCCCTGAAATATTATCAAACTCTGCAGAAAGAATATAGGAGTGACTTCCAGTCAACCAGGGCACCTCGCCAAGCTGCAGGGCCAGCCAGCCAAATCCGCACAGGCCAAGCACAAGAAAAATCCCAACTGCAATTTCAAGTCGTGTGGATTTCATTACATTTCTTCTCCATTCCTGATCGGGCAAAAAGATCGCCCATGGTCATTTTTGCAAATTCTCGGATATATTGTTTTTTTGAGTGAACGATTTCATTGACATCGTTAAATACATCCACCTCGCCGTGATTGAGCAGAATAATCTGGTCAGCCAGATCAAAGACGCCGGGAATATCATGGCTGACAATTACGGCCGTGTACCCGAGTTTTTTCTGCAACCGTTCAAAAAGCTGGTAGATTTCCTGAGTCATGATGGGGTCAAGACCGGTTGTCGGTTCGTCAAACAAAACGATTTCAGGTTCAAGCTGTAAAGCCCTGGCCAGGCCAACCCGTTTTTTCATGCCCCCGCTGAGCTGCGCCGGGAATTTCTCCTCATGGCCGGTCAGTTCAAGCTGTTCCAGGGTTTCCATGACCCTGGCCCGAATCTCCTCTTCGGACAGCCTGGTCCTCTCCCTGAGCGGCAGGGCGACATTTTCAAAAACAGTCAGGGAATCAAACAGGGCAGACCCCTGAAACAAAACACCAAACCGGGTCCGCAGTCGACGCAGTTCCCTCTTGCCGAGCGAGGGTACGTTGATGCCGTCAACGAGAACACGACCGCTGTCGGGATAGAGAAGGCCAAGAATAAGTTTTAGGGTAACACTTTTTCCCTGGCCTGATCCTCCTGCAATCACAGTGGTCAGACCTCTGGGAATGGTAAAGCTGATGTCGTTGAGCACGGTATGGCGTCTGGCCCGCTCGCCAAAAGATTTGTAGACGTGATCAAACTCAATGGCTATGGGATCTTCAGGCTGTTTAGTACTCATGGCTACAAAAGGACCGCGGTTATAAGATAATCAAAGATCAGCACAGAAATCGAGGAGATGACCACGGCCTGGGTTGTCACCTTGGATACGCTTTCTGCTCCGAAACCAGCCCCGCGGATCTGCTGAACAAAATAGCCTCGTCCGGTACAGATCCAGACCAGGAGCAGGGCAAAAACAAAGGATTTTATGACGCCAAGGCGGATATCATGGTTGGTCACACTCTGCTCCATACCGGAAAAAAAGGCGCCGGCGTTTACTCCCATCAACTTGACACCGGCCAGATAGCCGCCAAAAATCCCCACCACATCAAAAAGCGCCGTTAAGAGGGGCACAGATATCAAAGCAGCAATAAATTTAGGTGAGATGAGATAGCGGAACGGATCAACGGCCATGCATTCAAGGGCGTCAATCTGCTCGGAAATGCGCATAATACCGATTTCGGCACACATGGCCGAACCTGCCCGCCCTGTTACCATGAGCGCGGTCAGCACCGGGCCGAGTTCCATGATCAGGGTCAGGGAAACAGCAGAGCCCAGCATGCCCTCGGCCCCGAACTTATGGAGGGAATAGTATCCCTGCAGACCCAGGACCATCCCGGAAGAGAGGGCTGTAAAAAAAATAACGGCGATGGATCCGGTGCCGATGAAATGTAGTTGCTTGATCAGCTCACGAAATCGGAAAGGACGGCGAAAAAATCCGATAATGGCAGAAGTCAGAAATATTCCCATCCGACCAAAATCAGTGAGCAGGTACAGCACCTGGTCGCCCAGAGTGGCGAAAGGACGCAGCCAGAAAGGAAGTGTTTCTTCATACGTGGTAGGTTCAGACATGGTCGGGAATAGTTGAAGATGGGCGTGTTTGGCGGGGATCAGAAACTACATCTTGAGGTTGTAAAAAAAATGAATCTGTTCACCTGATATCACCGCCATTTGATCTTAGACAATCAAACTATCTGGAATCAATATTTTTTGGTGGAAAATCCTCCAGAAATTCCTCTGCCACTGAAACCGGATCGTGGGTGGCGTAGAGTATCATGGTCTGCAGGAACATATAGGCATCCTGCTTCATATCCACAAATTTCAGCCCTATGCCGCCAGGCTCAACACGGGCAACTGTAGCGGAAATAATCAGGGCTAGTGAACTGCTCGGCCCGGTTTCATGGATTTCGACGGTACAGGTATCTCCTTGTTTGACCTCGAATGATCCCTCCATGAACAATCCGATCAAGCTCAGATCACGGATCTTTCCACCCTCAAATACCTTGTCATCCAGTATGAGTCGGGCAGTTCTGTTAAAAACTACTCGGGCATATGTTCTTTTGTTTTGGGCCTTGTTCTTCACTGTGCAGCTATCACGTTCTTGTGCCAAAAGTTAAGGCAGAAACCTGAAATCCCGCAATCCGTTATCAGCATAAGCACACGATGGCAAATAGGCAAGCTCCGCAGGTGTAAAAGGTATGGAGATCAGCTCTTTTTTCTTTTTTTCTTCAGATAAAAGCCTGCTACCAGGCCACCAATATAGGCCAGCAGGAAAATTGCCGTTACCGAAAGGCCCTGTACTCCGAATCGGTTTTCAGGCACGGAAACAACATAGGGCACCCCGTATCTGGCAACAAGGACCGACGAAGAAAAAACCCTGTTCAGCCAGGCCAGGATCAAAAAAATAGGCAACATGTATACGGTAACATATCTTGCGTAATGGTTGGCCAGATAGGAGTTGAAATCACTGTTGAGCTCGTCATCGGTGACCCGGTAGAGAGCCTCACGGCTGTACTTGTCGGGAATCATCTGCAAGTCCATCTGCCGACGCCGTTTTTCAGCAAACAGCTCATTAAACCGGGCTACTTTTTCATCAACTCTCAGCAGGTGACGAACGTAATGTGAGAAGGCGGCCGTCAGAAGGCCAAGAATTGCGACATGCAGCCAGATCGGCGTATGCAGGGCGGCAAGGGGCTGGATGAGGACAAGGCTCAACAGCCAGCCAATCCCCTGGAAGACAGGGGTAATAACGCCAAAATAGATCCAGTCAAGTATTTGATTAAGGGTATCCATAAATCAACCGGCACGCTGGACGTATTGACCAGCCACAGTACACCATGAGCATAGTTATCGTTTCAACGGTTGCCCGACACCATTATAAAGTCGTACAAAAAAAATGGGGAAAGCAAGGCTTTCCCCAGTGTACTCTGTTTTTATGGCTTCCCGCAAGGGAAGAGAATGCCTATAGCTTTGTCAGAGTGACAAATCGCAGGGCATGGGTGGTGCACTTGGTCACGCAGACCGGCTTCAATCCCTTGTCCACCCGGTCAACACAGAAATCACACTTGACCATCTTGTTGCTGACATGGTTGAGTTGCGGTATGCCCCATGGACAGGCGCCGGCGCAGGCCATGCAACCGATGCACTTGTCCTCGTCAACCATGACAATGCCGTCCTCGCGCTTGGTAATGGCCCCTGTCGGGCAGATATTGGCGCAATACGGCTCATCGCACTGGTAACAGCTGCGGAAGGAAAATTCTGTCTTTGGCACACCCCTGATCGACTTGAGGGGATCATGGTCTATCTCACAGAGAATAGGACCAAATGGAAGATTCTTGTTGACCTTGCAGTGAATCTCGCATGCGTGACAGCCAATACACCGCTTGGTGTTGAGATAGATCATATATTTGTTCATAATTCCACCCTCCTCTTCGGATTCCGCGCACTCCGACGCACAGTGACAAAGCTCTCGCACAGGTTCATGCCGCCGCCGGCCTGATCCCAGTTATCGAGCATGCCCACCATCAGTTTCTGGTCACTCATACCGGCATGATAGGCCCTGGTCTGCAGGGGAATCTGGCGTCCGAACCCGTGCACGGTATAGACGCATTCGGTGTGAATGAAATCGGTCAGATGGGCGCGGATGCGTTGCTTGAAACCGTTGACGGCAATCACATCGACAATGTCGCCGTCCTTGATGTTGAGTTTTGCCGCCGCCTTGGTGTTGATCCACAGCGTATTTTTCGGCATCAGCTCGTAGAGAAGGATGTTGTTTATGGTGTGGCCGTGAGTATGAACCGCTGACCGGCCGAACACCAGGCGAAACTGACCTTTGGGCGGTTTTTTCGGCTTTTCATAGGGTTTAAGCGACTCAAGCCCGGCATCGGTCAGTTTCTTGGAAATAATTTCGATCTTACCCGACGGGGTCTTGAACTGACCCTCGAGGTTTGAGCGATCATACATGATCGCATGGTCGGACAGGGGGACAAAGCCCTTTTCATCAAAATCATCGATGGTCAACCCGGTGGGTTCAAGCTGCCAGTCCCAGATATCCTCGATGGTCTGATAGGGGAAATATTCATCCAGGCCCAGCCGGGTGGCCAGTTGCTTGAAAATTTCATAGCCGGGCTTGGTATCAAAAACCGGATCAACCGCCTTTCTCCGGACAGCAAAACGCGGCTTTGGCCCTTTCTGGAGACAAATCGGGGTGTCGCGTTCCAGATAGGTGGATTCCGGAAGAATAACATCGCAGTACCAGCCGAATTCACTGTAATGGGTGTCGATGGACACCAGCAGATCACACTTGTCAAAGGCCAGTTTCTGGGCCTGGGGATCCGGCATACAGGTAAAGGGATCATGGCGCATGGCGATCCAGGCTTTGACCGGATAGGGATCTTCGGTTTCCATGGCCTCGAAAAAGAGGTGCTGCAAACCCGGCCCCTTGTCAAAATGGGTGTACTTCCAGCCCACACCGTCGGCCCGTTTGATATCCGGCTTGGGACAATCGAAGTTGCGGATATTGGGTTTGCCGCAGTCTCCCGGTCCCTTGGGAATCAGCAGACCGCCCTTGAGCTCGATATTGCCCATCAGGACATTGAGAATATGCAGGGCGCGGCTGGCGTAAAAAGAATCCCGATATCGGGACAGCATCCAGCCCGGATGAAAGATGACCCGCGGAATATCCTCGGCTACCTCGTCAATGAAGTGAAGAATGCCCTTTTCTTTGACCCCGCATTCCTTGGCCGCCCATGCCGGGGTGTATTCCTTGACAAACTCGACCAGGGCGTCAAAGTCGGAAACATAACGATCAACGAACTTTTTATCGTAGAGTTCACGCTTGATCACCTCATGGATAAAGGCCAGGATCAGGGCATAGTCGGTACCGGGTCGGACCTGGAAAAAGCGGGTTGCCTTGAGACCGGTCATGGACTGGCGAACATCGACATAGGTCAGACGGCCGCCGTTCTGGAGCATGTCCATGGTCTGCAGGTTTTCAGCAATGCGCAACGATGCAAACATGTTGCGACCGAACAGGACCAGATGTTTGGAATTTTTTATGTCGTAGACAAAACCCTTGCGGCCAACGCCGTTGACGGAAAGGCTGGCATGGTGGGTATTGCGACCGCAAGTGGAATCGTGGTTGGTATAATTTGGTGACCCGAAGGCATGGCAGAACGTCTTGTACATGGACTGCCATGGGCCGCCCCTTGATGAGACGACAAGGGACTCAGGTCCATACTCTTCTTTTATCTTTGTCAGCTTTTCAGCGATGTAATCATAGGCTTCCTCCCAGCTTGCCTCCCGCCAGCGTCCGGCGCCACGTCCACCGACCCTGATAAGCGGTTGCTGGGGGCGTTCATCATCCTTGACCAGGGCGGTACCGGCCGATCCCTTGGCGCAGAGCGCGCCGCCCAGAAGGTGCTGATTACCCTCGATCCAGGTTACCTCATTGTCCTCGACCTCAACGCGGATGGGACAACGGACCGTACACATACCGCAGATACTGTACACGGATTTCTTCATTATTCTCCTCCGTATGAAAATATTGTTCAACCATGTGCCTTACCGATCAACACCAATGTTGATCGCTGCCAAAGAAGACATTCGGGGGAGCCCGGATGGACTCCCCCTCATGGTTAACTACCGATTAGCGCATGAACCAGAGCAGACCGGTGTATTTGAGACAGGTCAGAATCAGAGCGGCTGCCAGCATCCTTTTCAGGAAGATTTCAGGCAGTTTTTTCTGAATTTTCGGACCAACAACACCACCGCACATGGCACCAGCCGCAATCAGGGCGGCCATGATCCAGTCAGGCTGATAACCCATCATAACGTACTTGGCAACAGCACCAACGGATGTGGAGAAAGTACCGGCCAGGGCGATCGGTACGGCCAGATACATGGGATACCCGACCATGGTGGTCATAAAGGGCATGAACATAAAACCACCGCCAACGCCAAAGGCGGATGCGATTACACCCATGACCACACCACCGATCAGCATCATCAGCGGTTTGGCGACAAAGGTCTCGCCCCAGAAACGCATGTCAAAGGCAATGGGGTTGAATTTGTCAAACTCAATGGAACCCATTTCCATGGCCTTGCCGGATTCCTTGGCTTCCTTAACGGCCGCGTTAAATTTCTGAACAATGGCCTTCATGGCTTTTTTCTTCTCAATGGAAGAGGGCAGCGACTCGGTGAACAGCTTGATACCGATGACAAAACAGATAATACCCAGGTAGAACTTGAAGGCTGCCAGGTTCAGATACTTGGCTGACAGAGGCGGTCCAATAAAGAACGCGCCGGTGACAATACCGATCGCAAACGGAATGGCAACCGGAGTTGCGAACCGTTTTTCCTTGATAAAGGTCATAAGACCCGTGATCGGGGAACACATGGTCAGGAACAGGTTGGTCGGCTTGATGGTGTTACCGGCATTGATACCAACCGGTCCCTTGGTGCCGATAACCGTGATCTGGTAAGCCGCGGTGAACAGACCACCGGCAGCACCCATGATGACAAAAAGCACGCCAATTACAAAGGCACCGCCGAAGACAACCAGCGGGCTCATGTAGACATTACCTGTTTTAAAGAAAAATGTGGATTTGAGGATTTTGAAGGTATCGATCTTCTGACCGTTGACATACACGGCCATGACAGTGTCCGGAGCCAGGTTCTTGTACGGGGTCATGGTGACCTTGAACTTGCCGGTATTCTTGTCAAGGCTGAGCGAGACGCCCTTGTTCCAGGCCTCGTTCTGCTTGCCCTGATCGGTCAGGATCATGCGGGCATTACCACCACCGATCGGTTTTTCCTTGGAGATGGTGTTGATACCGAATTTTTTCTCATGGGTAAAGATGAGGAACTTCCACTGCATCTCATCCTTGATCGGACCTAGCATTGCCTTGATCGAATCATCAATATCCGCCCATTTCTTGATCTTGTTGACCTTTACTTTATACTTGAACGGCGGGAAGGCAAACGGACCCTTGGTCTGGCCCTTGTCGGCATTTTTCACCTTGGCCAGGGTATCAGGTACATTGGTCAGTACATAGTAGGTTGGTGGAATCGGGGTGTCTCCAAAGGCATTCTTACCATTTTTGCCTTTCATCAAACGCTTCCGCTCCTTGGGACCGGGAGCCTCCGATGGCTTAAACATCTTGTCGTTGCAAACGACAACGTACAGGTCCTGACCCGCGTCAATGGCGCCCTCAATAGTTATGGGAGCACCAGCCTTGACCTCCTTGGAAGACAGCTTTGCCTCCATGGCCAGCGCGCTGGACCCGACAAGCATGACGCTTGCCACAACGATACCTAATAACAGAGAAATTCGTTTCATACATATCCTCCTTTCATTTATACCAACGCCATGATCACCGCTCGGGCGATCTGACGCCATCACATGATACATCCTCGATCCTGCACCTTGCCGGCATCACCTCCTCTTGTCTTTTGCCAATGGTTCCTTCGTTTTGTACCTGATTATATTATTTAAATTCTACAATATTGGTATCACCTACATATTCCCGGGATTCAAAACCGGTCATGGCGGTCATCTTCCCGGTCAACTCGCTGATGCTCTTCAGATTGCGGATAATGGTCTGCACATCAGCCACCAGTTCCTGGTCCTCGATGTCCTCCTCAAGGATCTGGGCCGTGCCAAGAGCCGCGAACAGCGGCGTGTTGATCTCATGAGCCACGGTACCTGCCAGCTCGACCACACCCTGCAACTCGACCCGCTCCATGTGTTCCTGCTCAAGCTTCTTCTTCATGGTGATGTCACGGATGAACTCGATGACAAATTCCACCTCGCCATTCTCGTCAAACATGGGCGAGGCCGTGCGTTCGAACCAGTGCTCGCCATCCTCGAGTTCCATCTTGTGCTCATAGGTGGCGGGCTTGCCGGTCTCGAGTACCTGGTCGACTGGACAGACCGTGTCGTCATCAATGGCCGGACAGAGGTCCTTGTATTCCATACCGAGGATCTCGCCCTCATCCCTGCCCAGCCGCCGCTGACAGACCTTGTTGGCAAGGACCACATGCTTGTCACGGTCAACCACCAGCAACTCGGGACGAATACAGTCCAGGATATCGGTCAAAAACCGCTCGTTTTCCTCGATCTGCTGGAAGAGCAGGTTAATCTTCTGATACATGCGAGCGTTCTGGATAGCGGTGCCGCCGGCCTCGGCCACGGTGACGGCAAAGTTGACCTCGGAGGGAGAGAAGCTGCGATTTTTTGAAGAAAAAATGCGTAATACGCCGATAATCTCCTCGCCCACCTTGATAGGTACGGCAAGCAGCGACTTGATACCTTCCCTGGTCATGTTCTCTTTATTGAGTACCCGGTCATCA
>Ga0256914_1004426_pt1 | contig 10567 bp, 12 predicted proteins | sample HulkmetaG_FD_191571 | JGI IMG/M metagenome (GOLD analysis project Ga0256914, IMG submission 191571) | Hydrothermal chimney microbial communities from Main Endeavour vent field at the Juan de Fuca Ridge, Pacific Ocean - Hulk | ecosystem: Environmental > Aquatic > Marine > Hydrothermal vents ...
TAATGGTCGGCTCGGCCGCGATGATGTCGTAACGCCCTTGCCGCGCAGCCGGCGGCCCGCTATCGAGGAAGATCGCCCAGCGCCAGTTGGCGACCTGTGCGAACAGTGGCCCGGTATCGGCATAGTAGGGGAGGCTTTCGACTCGCTGGCTCATCGGGCGGCGGCACGAACCTTGGCTGGTTCCCTGGTGCCCGGGGCCGGAATCGAACCGGCACGGTGTCGCCACCGAGGGATTTTAAGTCCCTTGCGTCTACCAATTTCGCCACCCGGGCGGGAAAGAGGGTATCAGGGAAAGATGGAGGCTGAGCCCGGAATCGAACCGAGGTCCACGGCTTTGCAGGCCGCTGCATAACCACTCTGCCACTCAGCCAGAATTCGAAGCGCGGATGATAACAGCTTTTGACTGCCGTTTCACCGACTGTCCGAGACAAAAAAGCCCCGCGTAGGCGAGGCTTTTTCATGGAATCTGGAGCGGGAAACGAGATTCGAACTCGCGACCCCAACCTTGGCAAGGTTGTGCTCTACCAACTGAGCTATTCCCGCGTCGAGGGCAGCATTATCGGTATTTTCCGGATGATGTCAACCCTGCCCGACCTCACTCCAGCGCGAGACGAAGATAGTTGAACATCGACCACAATGTCAGCACCGCGGAGATCGCCAGCAGCACGAATCCGATCTGCAAAGTGGGCAATCCCAGCAGGGGTTGCTGGTAGAGCAGGAAGAAGAGCGCGAACATCTGCGCGGTGGTCTTGAGCTTGCCGAGATAGGAGACGGCGACCTTGCGGCGATCACCGATCTGCGCCATCCACTCCCGCAGCGCCGAGATGGCGATCTCGCGACCGATGATGATGACCGCCGCCGCCGTCACCCAGACTCCGCCATAGTGATCGACGATCAGCAGCAGCGCCGCGGCGACCATCATCTTGTCCGCCACCGGATCGAGAAAGGCGCCGAAACGGGACATCTGGTTGAGCCGCCGCGCCAGATAACCATCGAGCCAGTCGGTGATGCCGGCGACAGCGAACAGAATCGCCGCCAGCGGGCCGGCCTGCTCGACCGGCAGGTAGAAGACGATCAACACGGCCGGAATCAGGAGGATCCGCGCCAGCGTCAACAGATTGGGGACATTGAAATCCATGGGCGGCCATTCTAGCAGCATGAGCAGCTCGTCACATTCATCCTGAAGCGCCGATAGCGAGGGTCTTACCGTCGCCGACCCGTGGCACCGACGTCAGCGGTCGTGGTGGGCCGCGTAGATCGCCTCCGCCAGCCTGCGGCTGATGCCCGGCACCTTGGCCAACTCCTCGACACTGGCGCCGGCAATGGCGCGGATGCCACCGAAATGCTTGAGCAACGCCTGGCGGCGCTTCGGCCCGAGGCCGGGGATCTCCTCCAGCGTGGAGCTGACCCGCGCCCTGGCGCGGCGCTTGCGATGACCAGTGATGGCGAAGCGATGGGCCTCGTCCCGGATATGCAACACCAACTGGAGCGCGGGGCTGTCGGGCGGCAGTGAGATCCCCTGTGCCTGCCCCGAGACGAACAGCGTCTCCAGCCCGGCCTTGCGGCCCTCCCCCTTGGCAACGCCGATCAGGATGACCCCCTGAATCTGGAAGTCGTCCAGTACCCTCTCCGCCTGATGGAGCTGACCACGGCCACCATCGATGAACAGCAGGTCGGGCAGCTCACCCTCCCCCTCGGCCAGTCGCCGGTAGCGCCGCGTCAGCGCCTGACGCATCGCGGCGTAGTCGTCCCCCGGGGTGATGCCGCTGATGTTGAAGCGGCGGTAGTCGCCGGTGAGCGGTCCCTCTTCGCCGAAAACCACACAGGCGGCCACCGTTGCCTCCCCCTGGGTGTGGGAGATGTCGAAACACTCCATCCGCTTCGGCACTTCATCGAGCCCAAGCCGCTCCTGGAGATCCTCGTAGCGACCACGCACGGTATCGCGGGAGTCGAGCCGGGCACGGAGGGCCACGCGAGCATTGCGCTCGGCCATCGCCAGCCAGTGGGCGCGATCGCCCCGTACCCGGCTTTTCAGCGCCACCCGCCCCTCCCGGCGCAGCCGCAACATCGCTTCGATCACCGACTGTTCCTCCAACGCCACGTTGACGATGATCTCGGCCGGAATCTCCCGCGCCGCATAGTACTGGCCGAGAAAGGCGGCCAGCACCTCACGCGCATCGGCCCCCTTGTCCGGCAGGCGGGGGAAGAACGCGCGATTGCCCAGGCTGTTGCCACCACGGACATAGAACACCTGGACACAGGCCATGCCCTGCTCGATCGCCACGGCGACCACGTCAACATCCCCCCGGGCGCCGCTGATGTACTGCTGCTGGGCAATGCGGCGCATCAGCTCGATCTGGTCACGGTATTCGGCGGCCCGCTCGAATTCCAGCCGCGCCGACGCCTGCTCCATCTTCTTCACCTGCTCGGCGATCAGCTCGTCGCTCTTGCCGGCGAGAAAACGCATGGCATCGTCGACGTCGCGGCGATAGGCCGCCGGCGTGATCAGATCGACGCAGGGCGCCGAACAGCGCTTGATCTGATACTGCAGACAAGGCCGGGACCGGTTGCGGAAATAGCTGTCCTCGCAGAGCCGCACCTTGAACAGTTTCTGCAGCTGGTTCAGGGTGAAGCGCACCGCCGTCGCCGACGGATAGGGGCCGAAATAGCGCCCCTTGCCGCTACGCGCGCCACGGTGGAAGCTCAGACGGGGAAACTCGCTCTCGGTGGAGACGTGGATGTAAGGGTAGGACTTGTCGTCACGCAGCAGGATGTTGTAGCGCGGGCGGTGCTGCTTGATCAGGTTGCTCTCCAGCAGCAGCGCCTCGGCCTCGGTCTCGGTGACGGTGATCTGGATATCCCGTATCTGCGCCACCATCCGGCGGATGCGCAGCGTGTTCCGCCCTTTGGTGAAGTAGCTGGCCACCCGCCTCTTCAGGTTCTTCGCCTTGCCCACATAGAGCAGCTCGCCACCGGCATCGAGCATGCGGTAGACGCCCGGCGCCGCCGGCAATGTGGCCAATACCGCGCGGTGGTCGAACGCGCCACTCACAGCAACGCCCTCGCGCGGTGGAACACCTGCTCGAACATCACCGGCGTCAACCGCCCGGTCTGCACGTTGTAGCGACTGCAGTGGTAGCTGTCGAGCAATATGCCACCGTGCTCGAGGCGGTGTTCGGCGAGGTGAGCGAAACGGTGGGCCGCCAGCGGCAGACGCAGCGCCCGCAGCACGCTGTCGTGCGCGACCCGACCCAACGCGACGATCACCCGTGGCATCCCAGTCACCAGCTCGGTGCGCAGATACTCACCGCAGCGCCGCAGCTCGGTGGCATTGGGCCGGTTGCCGGGCGGTACGCAGCGCACCGCATTGGTGATGCGGCAGCGGCTGAGACGCATGCCGTCGTCGATGGCGCGCGACACCGGCCGGTCGCAAAACCCGAAGCGGTACAGCGTCGCAAACAGCAGATCACCCGAACGATCGCCGGTGAACACCCGGCCACTGGCGTTGGCGCCGTGGAGCCCCGGCGCCAGACCGACGATCAGCAGCGGTGCGTCGGCATCACCGAACGAGGGCACCGGCCCATTGTGGTAGTCGGGATACTGCGCCCGCAGCCGGGCGAGATGGTGGCGCAGGCGGGGACAGCGTCGGCATCCGGGGTCGAACTCCATCCGGCGATTGTAACGCAACCCTCGCGGCACCTGCCCGCGGCGACGGGCACGCCGCGCAAACGAAAACGGCGGGATGCCTGCCGACATCCCGCCGTTTCCTCTTCATCGTCTCAGCTGTCTTCAGCGAGCGACCAGGCCGTGGGAACCGGCCAGCGCGAAGATCTCCTGGGTGTCGTCCACCCGCAGCTTGTCGCGGACGCGGTGCTTGTAGGTGCTGACCGTCTTCGGGCTGAGCGCCAGACGGCTGGAGATCTGCAACGGCGAGTCGCCCTGGCTGAGTTGCAGCATCACCTGCATCTCCCGCTCGGAGAGACGGTCCAGCGGGGACTCGTCGCCGCCGGGCAACAGCGAAATGGCGATCTTCTGGGCGATCTCGGGGCTGATGTACTTCTCGCCGTCCTTCACCTTGACGATGGCCGTGACGATATCGGCCGGATCGGTATTGCGCGAAACGAAACCGCTGGCGCCGGTATCGAGCAGGCGCTTGGGGAACGGCCCGTCGGAATGCACCAGCATGATGACGATGCCGACACGCGGGAAGTTCAGGCGAATCTGGTCGATTGCCTCGAATGCACCCAGACCGCCGAGCGTGAGCGACAGCAGCACCACCTCCGGCTGCTCCTGCTTGACGGCGTCGATCAGCTCCTCACTGGTGGTGCAGTGTCTGCGAATCTGAATGCCTTCGGCTGCGAACTCGGCGAGGATGTCCTTTTCCTCGAATGGCTGGCCATCCGCTACAAAAATGTTAACCATCGTATCTCCCTGTTTTGAGGTTTCGGGAACCTCCAATAATCGTCTTGCGTCCCAACCGTGAGCCCTTGGAACGAAGACCCGATTGCCAGAGTCCCCTTCAGTCGTCCTGTCTGCGTGATGAAAAGAGTAGGCAGAAACCCCAATCGGCTCAACCCACCGTGTCGTCACCACGTGCTAAAGGGGTGCTTTACGAGACAGGCGTTGTAGTACCTCAGGTCATCTGTGACCTCGTTCCCAACCCATGTCGGCAACACGAGGCTTTCGTCCGCTCGCTCCAGTTCGACCTCGGCAACGACCAGCCCTCTGTTCTCGCCTTCGAACACGTCCACTTCCCAAATGTGATCTTCATGGCGGACATAGTGCCGGGTCTTCTCGATGATGGGGGAGTGACAGAGGCTGTCAAGGATTTGCTTCGCATCTTCGAGCGGTATCGGATAATCGAACTCCAGCCGCTCGATGCCGCGCGTCGCCGACTTCAGGTTGAGCCAGGCGTGATCGGCCGAGATCCGTACCCGCACCGAGGCCCGGTGCCGCTCACCGGTCACGACATAGCCCTGACGGAAGCGTTCGCTACGCTCGACGGCATGGCGCCAGTCGTCGCTGACGACGAGGAACTTGCGTTCGATCTCGGTGGCCACCGCTACATGACCGCCAGCACGGAGCCCCAGGTGAAACCGCCGCCGAAGGCCTCCATCATCACCGTCTCGCCCGGCTTGATGTCGCCACGGCGCACGGCGGTGTCGAGCGCCAGCGGCACCGATGCCGCCGAGGTGTTGCCATGCTCGGCCACGGTCACGACGACGCGCTCCATCCCCATTCTCAGCTTTTTCGCCGTCGCCTGGATGATGCGGACGTTGGCCTGGTGCGGCACCAGCCAGTCGATCTCCTCACGCGCCATGCCGTTGGCCGCCAGGGTCTCCTCGACGATGCGTCCGAGGGTGTTGACGGCGACGCGGAAGACTTCGTTGCCCTTCATCTGGATGAAGGCGGATTCGGCCTGGATCTCGGCAAAACCGGAGGAGATGCCCGCCGGCACGTGGAGCAGCTCCTCGTACTGCCCGTCGGCATGGAGATGGGTGGAGAGAATGCCCGGCTCGTCGCCGGCCTCCAGCACCACGGCGCCAGCGCCATCGCCGAACAATACACAGGTGCTGCGGTCACTCCAGTCCAGCAGGCGGGTGATGGTCTCGGCGCCGATCACCAGCGCGCAGCGATGGGTGCCGGATTTGATGAACTTGTCGGCCACGCCGACGGCGTAGACGAAGCCGGTACAGACCGCCTGCAGATCGAAGGCGGTGCAACCCCGATTGCCGAGCCGGGCCTGCAACAGACAGGCGGTACTGGGGAACACCTTGTCGGGGGTGGTGGTGGCGACGATGATCAGATCGACCTCGTCAGCGCTGCGACCAGCCGCTTCCAGCGCCCGTTTCGCCGCCTGCTCCGCCAGGTCGCAGGTGGTCTCGGTCGGTGCCGCCACATGACGTTCACGGATACCGGTGCGTTCCACGATCCACTCGTCGGAGGTGTCGACGATCTTTTCCAGATCGTGATTGGTGAGAATCTTTTCAGGCAAATAGCTGCCCGTACCGGTTATGCGTGAATACATCTGCTGCTCCAGCGGAGAAATGGGGTTGGGCTATCTTACCGGTTGGAAACGGCCGCGGCCGGCCCTTTTCCATCACGGCACCGGAAGAACGGCTCTGCGCTTTCCGGCCTCTTCGGCGCCACCTCGTGATACCGCCGAGGGCGCGCTCTCCAGCACCATGTTACACCGTCAGTCGGCCAACAGGCTCTGGATCTGCGTGCCGATCTTCTCCGGCACCTTCTGGTATGCCTCGACACGGGCGATCTTGATGGCATTGGCGAAAGCCAGCCGGTCGGCACCGCCGTGACTCTTGATGACGACACCATTGAGACCCAGCAGGCTGGCACCATTGTAGCGGCGCGGATCGATCTTGCGACGGAAGGACCTGAGCACCGGCATGGCGATCAACCCGGCCAGCCGGGTCAACGGGCTGCGCAGGAATTCGTCGCGCAGATTGTTGGAGATCATCTTCGCCAGCCCCTCGCTGGTCTTGAGCGCGACGTTGCCGACGAAGCCGTCACAGACCACCACATCGACCGTGCCGGCGTAGATGTCGTCACCCTCGACGAAGCCGGTGTAGTTCAGCGGGCTGTCCGCCAGCATCTCGCCGGCGGCCTTCACCTCAGCACTGCCCTTGATCGCCTCGGCGCCGACGTTGAGCAAGCCCACCTTCGGCTCGGGGTTGGCATCGACCGCCTGCACCATGACCGACCCCATCACCGCAAACTGGTAGAGCTGCTCCGGCGACGAGTCGATATTGGCCCCCAGATCGAGGATGTGGGTGTGCCCTCCCCGCCCGGACGGCACCGCGGTGCAGATGGCCGGCCGGTGAATGCCCGGCAGGGTCTTGAGCACGAACTTGGCGGTGGCCATCAATGCGCCGGTATTGCCGGCACTGACCGCGGCGTCCACCTCGCCCGACTTCACCAGATCGATCGCCACCCGCATCGACGAGTCCTTCTTCGTCCGCAGAGCCTGGGCCGGCGCGTCGTCCATCGTCACCACCTCGGTGGTATGGACGATGGAAAGGCGCCCGGGCGGACTGCCGCCGATACGCTCACGGATCCGGGACTCGTCCCCCACCAGCACCAGTTCGATGTCGTCATAGCGACCCAGCGCATCCAGCGCCGCCGGCACCACCGCCTCGGGGCCCAGATCCCCGCTCATGGCATCCAGCGAAATCCGATAGTGTTGTCCTGACATGCGGCCTGCCCGTCGATGGGTTCAAAACGACGACAGGCGCACCGGGCGCCTGTCGTCTTTGCGTTGTCTGACGAGGACTACTCCTCCTCGTCGTCGACCTCCTCGGCCGTGACGATGACCTGACGGCCACGATAGAAGCCATCCGGCGTCACGTGGTGGCGGCGGTGGGTCTCACCGGTGACCGGGTCGATGGAGAGGGTGGGTCCGCTCAAACTGTCATGCGCGCGACGCATACCGCGACGCGAACGTGACTTCTTACTCTTTTGTACAGCCATGGTTCAGCTCCAGTTTACCAATTCATTCGTCATTCGATGGCGGCCCGCCCCCTGCTCACCCGTCACCCGCTTCGGTGTCCGATGTGTCTTTGAGACCGGCCAGCGCCGCGAAGGGGTTCTCCCGCTCCGCCGCGTCGTCATTCTCGCTTGCGATCCGTTGCTGCTCGTCGTCCATCCACCGCTGCCAGTCCGAGCCGTGACAATCCGTCTTGTCGGCGTGCATCGCGATGACCGGCAGTGCCAGTAGCACCTCGTCCTCCAGCAGTTGCGGCAGGCTGATGCGCCCGTCCTCCACCAGCAGCGCCTCGCGCCCTTCGTCGACCAACGCCATCTGCACCTCGGATTCGACCAAGTCGAAGCGGAAATGGCCGCTCACCCGGTGGCGTGACGGCCGAAAGCAGCGCTGGCATGGCAACTCGACCACGGTCTCCAGCTCCCCTTCGAGGGTATGGCGACGGTTGTCCGGTTGTGAAAAACGGAGGCGATACACTACACTCCCCTGCCCCGAGCCAGCGAGCAGCTCCCGCAGACGCGGCATCCGCTCGAACGACAACTCACCGGCATACTCGGCGCCGAGGCTGGCCCGCCTGAAAGGATCGACCAATTGCATGGGCAGTCCGGACATAAGCGCGCGATTCTACTGAGTGAGCGGCATCGGTGTCAAAACAAATTCGGAGTTCCCATGCCACCCCTGATCCTCGCCTCCACCTCACCGTTCCGTGCCGAGCTGCTGCGGCGGCTGATGCTGCCGTTCGAAACCTTCGCACCGCAGATCGACGAAACACCGCAACCCGGTGAATCCCCCGAGGCGATGGTGCGACGCCTCACCGCCGCCAAGGCCGATGCGGCCCGGTCCCGCTTCTCCGCCCATCTGGTCATCGCCTCGGATCAGTGCGCCGTCTGCGATGGCGAGATCATCGGCAAACCCGGCGATCACGACAACGCCGTGCGCCAACTCCAGGGATTCGCCGGCAAGGAGATCCGCTTCCTCACCGGGCTGGCGCTGCTCAACACCGAAACCGGCCGGATGCAGCTCGACATCGTGCCCTTTGCCGTCACCTTCCGCCCACTCTCGCGGGAGCAGATCGAACGCTATCTGCGCAACGAGCGGCCCTACGACTGCGCCGGCAGCTTCAAGTCCGAGGGGCTCGGCATCACCCTGTTCGAGCGGATGGCGGGGGACGATCCCAATGCGCTGATCGGGCTGCCACTGATCCGGTTGACGACGTTTCTCGGCAACGAGGGGGTGGTGCTGCCCTGATGCGCAACCGGCGTGCGGCGGTCAAACCTCACGCAACCCCTCCGCCGGCTCGATGCGTGCGGCACGGAACCCGGCCAACGCGGCGGCGACCACCGAAGCCACCAGCGTCAGCAGCAGCGCCCAGGCAAAATGTTCCGGCGCCAACTTGCAGACCTCCTCGCCCGGGCGCAGCTGCTCCCCCATGAGCCGGTTGATGCCGGCCGCCACCCCAAAGTAGATACCCACCGCCAACGCCCAGCCGAGCACGGCGGTCAACAGCGATTGAAACACCGGGTACCAGACGATGTCCCCGGTGTGAAAGCCGACCAGCCGCATCATGCTCAGATCCCGCTGCTTGCGATCGACATTGGCCCAGAGACTGGCACCCAGCGACACCGAAAAGCCGATCAGGCCGATCAGCGCCACCAGCCAGAAAATCATCGTCAGATTTCGGTCCATGCTCTGCACCACCTCGATGTCCTCGGAGCGGGTCCGCACCTTGAGGCCGAGATCCTCCATGTACCGGCTCAGCGTCGTGACATCGTCGAGCGACTGCGCATAGAGCCGGAAACCGGAATAGAGGCGGACGGCATCCTCGGCCCGCTCGCTCCCCTTCCAGCCGAACGCCCCGACGGCGACACCGTCCTTGAAGCGCTCTACCGCCTCGGCCAGTGCCAGCGGCGCGAACACCGCCTCGCGCCGGGTGGCCGTCGGCGGCGCCACCCCAACCACGTCGAGCGTCAGATGTTCGCGCTGCCGCTCGCCGCGATAACGACGGGCCACGCTGGCATCGACCACGTCCCCGGCCCGCACCCGCAGCTTCTCCGCCGCGGCGGCCGACAACACCACGTCGGTGGGTCGCTCGAGCCGGTCCGAGAGCTCGCCGATCAGCGGATCGCCCGGCGCCGAGGTGATCAGCTCCACCGCGACGATATCGGGCGCCTGCTCGCTCTTGAGATCGAGACTGGCCGACAGGCTGCGGGTCTTGGGAATGACGAAGCCGGTCTCCGGGCGCTGCCGCAGCGCGTCGATCCACGGCTTGTCGAACCGGCCGGCGCCCACCGTCTGAATCTCCAGATTGCGCGGATTGTTGACCAGCTGATCGAGCATGCTGCCGATGATCCCGGCCTTGAGTCCGAACAGCACCAGCATCGGCCCAAGCACCGCCGCCAGCGCCAGCACGAAACAGCCCGACATCTGCCATTCGTTGCGATAGTCGCGCCACGACAGCCACAGCAGATTTCGCAAGCGACGCATGCCGGCCCTCTACCCTGAAACGATGGTTTCAGCGACACCGCCATCGGCATCCTTGTGGATTCGCAGCTTGAGCCGCCGCAAACCCAGCGACTTGACGTGCCGCCAGGCGTGACTGGCGACGATGACGGTGATGTTCAGCGACTCCACCATCTCGATGAACAACGCCATGATCCGCGTCGCCGCAATCGGATCGAGTGACGCGGTGGGCTCGTCGGCGATGACGATCGACGGCCGGTGCGCCAGCGCCCGCCCGATCGCCACCCGCTGCCGCTCGCCGGTGGAGAGTTGTGACGGTTTCTTGTCGAGGTGTTTGTGGATGCCGAGGTCGTAGGCCAGCTCATCGACCGCCCCCGCCTCCATCCCGAGCAGACGGCGCGACAGGCCGATGTTCTCCCGCACCGTCAGATAGGGCAGCAAGCCTCCCGTCTGCATCACATAACCAAGGCGCAGCATGCGCAGATCGCTCAACTCGTCGAACCGCCGCTTCTCCCAGTGGGCCTGAATGTCGATCGGCGCAGCCCCCGGCTCCGGGCGAAAACGGAAAGCGCCGACCGAGCTGGGGCGGGAGATGAAGGTGAGCAGGTC
>Ga0256914_1004427_pt1 | contig 10566 bp, 7 predicted proteins | sample HulkmetaG_FD_191571 | JGI IMG/M metagenome (GOLD analysis project Ga0256914, IMG submission 191571) | Hydrothermal chimney microbial communities from Main Endeavour vent field at the Juan de Fuca Ridge, Pacific Ocean - Hulk | ecosystem: Environmental > Aquatic > Marine > Hydrothermal vents ...
ATATGTTTCTCGGACTGTCGGTAGGCGGAATGCTTACACAGGATATGATGAAAACCATGGCACCAAATCCCATTGTGTTTGCCCTGGCAAATCCCGTTCCCGAAATCTCCTATGATGAGGCCATGAGTGCTCGTCCAGATACCATTATGGCAACGGGACGCTCCGACTATCCCAATCAAATAAACAATGTGCTGGGATTTCCGTTTATTTTTCGCGGTGCGCTTGACGTAAGAGCCACCAAAATTAACGAAGAGATGAAACTGGCGGCTGCCAAAGCCCTTGCCGAACTTGCCAAACAACCTGTTCCGGAAGAAGTTAACCTTGCTTACGGAGTACATAATCTTAAATTCGGAAAAGAGTACCTTATTCCAAAACCCACCGATCCGCGTTTAATTGAAACCGTAGCTCCCGCCGTGGCCAAAGCAGCCATGGATTCGGGAATTGCAAAAAATCCCGTTAAAAACTGGAGTGCCTATAAAGAAGAACTGAGAAAACGGATGGGATTGTCCAATCCGCTGAAACGTCAGATGAAAGCCACCGCCAAAAAGGCTCCCAAAAGAATTGTTATGTCGGATGCCGACCATTATAATATTCTTAAAGCCGCCGAAATCGTTCATAACGAAGGGCTGGCAATCCCCATTTTGCTTGGCAATCGCCAAAAAATCGAGGAGATTATTGAAAAGAACCAGCTGGAGCTTGACGGCATTCAAATCATCGACCCCAAATCGAGAGAAGAAAACAAACGAAGAAAAGAGTTTGCCGATATTCTTTACAAAAAACGCCAGCGCAAAGGGTTAACCCTGGCAGGAGCCAACGAGTACATGCACCACAAAAACTATTTTGCCCCCATGCTTGTTGAAACGGGTGTTGCCGATGCGGTTTTGGCAGGTATGACCCGAAGCTATCCGAGCACCATACGTCCGGCATTGCAAATTATCGGTAAAAAACCCGATTTGAACATTGTAAGCGGAATGTACATTGTAAACACAAAAGAGGGGCCGCTGTTTTTAAGCGACACCACCGTTAACCAGATGCCCGGTGCCGAAGAGCTGGTTGAAATAACCGTTCAAACGGCTCAGGCCGTCAAACGTTTCAATATCGATCCCGTAATTGCATTGATTTCATATTCCAATTTCGGCTCGGTAAACGGCAATTCGCCTAACCGCATGCGCGAAGCGGTAAAAATACTCCATGAACGTTATCCCGAACTTAAGGTTGATGGCGAAATACAGGCCAACGTTGCCCTTAATCAGGAGCTGATGAAAGAGAACTTTTCTTTTGCCGAAATTCTGGGTAAAAAGGTCAATACGCTCATTTTCCCCAACCTTGCCGCCTCAAATGCCGCCTATAAACTGTTGGGTGAGCTAACCGATTTTGAACTGATTGGCCCCATCCTTAACGGAATGAACAAGCCGGTGCACGTTTTACAAATGGGTAGTTCGGTGGACGAAATCGTTAACATGGTAATGATTGCCGTAATGGATGCTCAAAATATGTAGTAACCCTTTTGCAGGTTTATTAATATAACTATAAGGCTGTGGATAATACAGACTTCTGTATTGTTCACAGCATTTTTTATGGTTCTTTATCATTCCGGAGTTTCTTCTTTATATTGATTTTCAATAAATATATAATAATTTTAAATTGAACAATATATTCCTGTTCCCGTAGCAATTACAAAACAATATACTTATTTTTGATAGCATAAACCATTCATATGCTTAAAAAGTATATCATACTATTTGTTTTTCTTTTATCAATTCCCATATTGTATGCCCACGACTATTTACGATTTACCCATATTAACTCCACCAACGGATTAAGTCAAAACACCATCAACGCAATTTTTAAAGACAGTCGCGGATTTATGTGGTTTGGTACCGATGACGGGCTTAACCGCTTCGACGGAAAAACCTTTAAAATTTTCAGACAGCGATATTCAGGCACCAACTGCATTGGAGGCAACGAAATCACCAAAATAACCGAAGACCCCAAAGGGCACTTATGGGTTGGTACCCGGGAAAACGGAATCAGTATATACTATCCCGAAGCTGACAGTTTTCTGATCCTTAACCATGATGATCATAATCCCAACTCTTTGTCCGGTAATTATGTTACCGATATCTGTTTTGTAAAGCCCGATATTATGATTGTTGGTTATATAAACAGTACAATCGATTTTATCAATATTAAAACCCATAATAAAGTAAAACATCTGAACCTGTTACAAACAGAACCTGACAAAAGCATCATCGACCGTTTAACCATCATTCAGGATGCGCATGGAAATATCTGGGTGGGATCAGCCTATTACGGGTTATTTTTATATGACAAATCAACCAGTGGCTTTAAAAACATTCCAATAAAGGCTTATCACTGGAAAACACACTATAAAGAAAAAGAACCGGTAAGGATTACCGATATTAAGTTGTTGGATAACGATCATTTGCTTTTTTCAACCATAAGAACAGGCATTATCTGTTTTAATGTTACTGACCACAGCTACAAACAGTATTATTTAAACGATGAGTCGCATGTAAATACTGCCGATTACAACATATTGGTTTCTCTCGAAAAGATTAACGACAGCATTATTTGGGCCACAACCACCGATATCGGTCTTGTGCAATACAATATAAACAGCAAACAGTGCACTTATTACAACACCTCCTCATCCAATAATAACCTTGATTTTAACGGCCTGCTTGTAATCTACAAAGATGATCAGGGTGTAATATGGGTTGGGAGCAATGGAATGGGGCTTTATGTTTACAATTCATTGTCTTCATTTTTTACAACAATCAGTAAATCGAGTGTTTCCGAGCCGCGACTCCACTTTAAAAGTGTAAGAACCATGTATCAATCAGGTGATTATTTATATGTTGGCGGTTACGGAGGGATTGACAAAATAGACCTTAAAAAAAATATTTCGGAACCGGTTTTAGAAAGAGGTGTCCCCTATTTTTTTACCGAACTAAAAGAAGACCCGGGTTATCTTTGGATATCGTTTGAAGCCAATAACTATCTTATGCGCTTAAACACAAAAACAAACGAAAAAGAGAAAATCATACCAAAAAACACCTCCGGCACTAATCATTGGTCACCTTACTTTAAAATTTTGCCCTATAAAAAATCGCTTATGTGGATAGGCGGACTTCGGGGAACGCTATTATTATACGATTTTAAAAACCGTAAGCTGGTCAAATCGTTCTCCCCGGAAACCGATTCGGGATTTATCAGGGGAAATATTTTGTCGCTTTATCTCAGAAACAACAATCAGCTTTGGATCGGCTCGCTTACAGACGGTATTTTGGTAATCAATCCCGAAACCTACAAACCGATTTACCGCTTCGCCAATAAAGGTTTAAAAAACGTATCCTATTTTGTTAACCCCATTAAAACCATTGTTGAAGACAGCAAGGGTAATATTTGGGTGGGAACGGGAAACGGTCTTTATAAGTTTATCGACAGCACTACAACCTTTAAAGGCTATTTTGAAAGCGACGGACTGGCAAACAATACTGTTTACGGTATCCTTGAAGACAGTAAAGGAAATTTGTGGGTCAGCACCAACAACGGTATTTCAAGGTTCAATCCAAAAAATGAAACATTCATCAATTTTGATAAAAGATACGGGCTTCAGGACAACGAGTTCAACACAAATGCCTATTACAAAAGCGACAACGGCTTGTTTTGTTTCGGGGGCATCAAAGGGATAACCTGCTTTTATCCTGATAAATTTACAATGGACACCATCAACACAAAGGTTCAATTTACAAGCCTGCGTATCAATAACAAAACGGCCAAAACCAATTTACTATTCTCCAAAGAACCAATTCCCATTCCTTTTGGAACACACAGCCTTGAAATTGTTTTCGCAGGGCTTAATTACATCAATCCTTATAACATCCAATACCGGTATAAAATCAACAACGGCGAATGGATAGAAATAGGGAACAACAATAAAATCAATTTATTCAGCTATACATTTGGTGTAAACACCATTTATATCAATGCTTCCAACACAACGGGCAAATGGAGTAAATATTCAACACCCATCAGATTTCGGTTTTTTAAACCGTATTATTTACAAATATGGTTTTTGATTTTGGTAATTGTTCTGATTATTTTATTTACCATTGGCTTATTTTACCGCCGGACCTACATACTGGAAAAACGTCAGCGCTTACTGGAAACGCAGATTAGCCTTGCCACAAACGATTTAAAAAAAACGCAACAGGAACTTGTAGAAGAAATTGCACGTAAAGAAAAAATTGAAAAACAACTGCGCGAAAGCAATGCCACCAAAAGCAAAATATTTTCAATAATCGGCCACGACCTGCTAAACCCTTTTAATTCGCTGCTTGGTTTTAGCGAACTGTTATACGAGAACATTAATGTCGCCTCAAAGGAAGAACTAAAATCCTATGCTAAGATTATGAACCACTCAAGTCGCACCCTTTTTAATCTGGTCCAAAATATCTTAACCTGGTCAAGGGCTCAGCAAAACAAAATCATTTCGATACCCGAAAAGATAAAACTGTATGATATGGTAGAACATGTTTTTGCAGCACAATATCAACACGCCTTTTCCAAAGATATTTCCCTTAAAAACAATATCCCAAAAGATGTGGAAGTGTTTTTTGACCGGAACATGCTTAATACCGTATTTTCCAATCTTATATCCAACGCCATCAAATTTTCGCATCAGCAATCAACCATCGAAATGGATGCAATAAACAAAAACGACCGGGTTATGGTAATCGTTAAAGATGAGGGAATAGGAATGGATTCGTCAACGGTAAAAAACCTGTTTAACTCCGGGTATGTTTCCCAAACCAAAGGTACACACGACGAAAAGGGAACCGGACTGGGGCTGCTTTTGGTAAAAGAATTTGTCCACCTAAACGGAGGAACCATTAATATTAAAAGCGAAAAAGGAAAAGGAACAACCTTTATCCTGATTTTAAAATCCGGAAAAAACGTATCTGATTGAATATGGAAAAACTCTTTTCGTACGGAACACTACAAATTGAACAGGTTCAGTTAGATACCTTTGGCCGCCTGTTAAAAGGCCGGAAAGATGTTTTACGAAAATATCGGATGGAAAACCTTAAAATCACCGATCCGGCGGTTATTAAATCCAGCGGCACCGATATTCACCCCATTCTTCAATATACCGGAAACGAGCGTGATTTTGTAGAAGGAACCATTTTTGAAATTACCGGCGACGAACTTCTGAGGGCCGACCGTTATGAAGTTGCCGACTATAAACGCCGCAAACTACTGTTTGAATCGGGTATCGAAGCGTGGGTATATCTTAAAAGGTAACCGTTTTACCGTTTTATCCTGATGGCCGTTCCCTTTAAAATAAAATTCACCGGCAACACAGAGGTTCTTGTTTCGGCCTCGGGATTGACAAGCTGCTCAAATAAAAGAGCCGCAGCCTCTTTCCCCATTTGGTAGCCGGGTATTTTTAATAATGATATGTTGGATAACAGCCCCTCCGCATTGTAATCCGAACCGATGGCAATAAGCAACAGGTTATCAGGAATATTAATGTTTATTCTGGATGCAATGGACACAACCTCCAGCGCCGGCAAACTGTTTTTAACCAATATTGCTTCCGGAGGATTCTTCTGTTTCAAAAGCTGCTCGATGCCGGAAGTAAAACCATTGGTTCCCTGCCTGAGGTAGTGAACCGAAAGCTCTGAATCGTGCATGGAATGCGCTTCGAGGGTTGACTTAAAAGTAGAAACCATTTGATGGTCTTCGGGATATTTGTCATCTTCCATCACCATCGAAATACGATGGATGCCAAGAGATTTTAAGTAACCGGCAATTTTATAAAATCCCTGATACATATCGGGCAACACCGAGCTGAGACCCGTTTCCGTATCGGGCTCGCAAACAGTAACAACAGGGAGGGCTTCTGCGGTAATTTCCTTATAAAAACCGGCAGCAATTTTACGATCCGAAACCAAATGAATAATTCCGCTTATACCGTATTTACGATGATTTTTAAAAAAAACCTCCGTTTTTTGTTCGTCACTTTGTGTATTGATAACAAAGGTTTGATGATTTTGCTCATCAAGGTAATCTTCAATTCCCCAAATAATTTCGCGATATAAGTTGTTTTCCATCGACGGCACCAAAACGGCAATTGCTTCCGATTTTTCGGGGTGCATTAATTCGGGAAGTCCCGGGTTATAACCCAAACGGGAGGCCACCCGTTTAACCTTTTCTTTGGTTTCTTTACTTATTCGCGGATGGTCGTTCAACGCCCTGGAAACCGTGGAAGCCGAAATTTTTAACACCCTTGCAATGTCCTGTACTCCTACCTTATCTTTTTTCTTTCCTGCTTTCAATACAAATTCTCCGTTTCTGTTATTTTGATTTACAAGAATAGTAAAAACCCCGCAATCAACCAAAAAAGGCCTCCGAAACCGCGGAAGCCTTTTTTAATTTTCAACACTTTACAACCGCTTACATCAAAGGTATTAGCCGTAAAGTTACAACGGGTTTATTTTATATCGCTAAAATAGCGCATAAACTGCATCCGTTCAAAAACGTTGTTGTTATCATCGGCTTTATGGGCAAGTTTGCCGCGGAACTGATCCACATAACGGAAACCTTTTTTGTCCATCCAGCCATGAATATCGTTTAACATGGTTGAAAGATAACCTACGCCGTTTTTGTACAGAGCTGACGAAACCTGAACGGTAGCAGCACCTGCCAACAACATTTTAATAACCGAAGCACCGTCGTGAATACCGGTGGTAGCCGAAAGATCGGCATTCAGCTTGTTAGCCATAATACCTACCCAGCGTAAAACGTTGAACATTTCGTTGGGATTGCTGAAAATTTCGGCATGCGAAGTTTTGATGTTTTCAATGTCGATATCGGGAGCTGAAAAACGGTTGAAAAGAACCAGTGCATCGGCACCCTCTTTTTCAAGGTTCAACAGCACTTTGCCAAGGTTTGAAAAGTAGGGGCTCAGCTTAACGGCCACCGGAATGGAAACCGCTGCTTTAACCTTTTTCAGAATTTTGTAATAAACCTCTTCGTTTTCGGTACACTCCTTATCCGTATCAAAAGGCATTACAAAAATGTTCAGCTCGATGGCATCGGCACCGGCAGCTTCAATTTGTTTGGCAAAGCTGGTCCACTCCAGCGGGGTTACTGCATTGATACTGGCAATAACCGGAATAGAAACCTTGCTTTTAGCCTCTTTAATCAGGTTAAAATAGTTACTCAGCTCTTTTTCTTTTATGTGAACATCAATATAGTCCATGGTTTCGGAGTACTCGTCGTACGAAAAACCATCGGCCTGCATTTTACGGATGTTATGGTCGGCTTCGAGGTGAATCTGTTCTTCAAAAATAGATTTAAGGACAACGGCACCTGCTCCGTTTTTATCAAGCTCAACAATGTCGTTTACCGAATCGGTAAGCCCCGAACTGGCAACAACAATGGGGTTGCGTAAGTCTAAGCCGAGATATTTTGTGCTAAGATCTGCCATGATATTTTTATTTATTGTTTTTCAAAAATAATGATTTTAGTAAGCTGTTTGAAAAAGAATGAACTTTCTTGTATCGCCTTTGTCATGTTGAGCGCCCGCCTGCCGGCAGGCGGGCGCTCAACATGACAAAGGCGAATAGGATATTCAAATTTAAACAGCCTGCATGCTTATGTTAATTTGCTTTAACTTTTTCCTGTAAATACTTGTGCATTCCTGCGGCAGCGGTACGTCCGTCGCCCATTGCAAGAATTACGGTTGCGCCGCCACGAACAATGTCGCCACCGGCAAAAATATCAGGAATAGAGCTTTGCATGGTCTCTTTATCAACCACAATGGTTCCCCAGTCGGTCATTTTCAAATCTTTCAAACTGCTTGGCACAATCGGGTTGGGCGATACGCCAACGGCAACCACAACAAGGTCAACATCAATATCAAATTCCGATCCTTCCATGGGGATAGGACGACGACGACCTGAGGCATCCGGCTCACCCAGTTCCATTTTTTGAACACGCATTTTGTTTACACGGCCGTTTTCGTCGGCAAAGTACTCAACGGGATTGTGCAGGTTCATAAATTCAATTTCCTCTTCCTGTGCGTGATGAACCTCTTCAACACGGGCAGGCATCTCTTCGATGGAACGACGGTAAATGATCATGGCCCTTTCGGCACCAAGACGTTTGGCGGTACGAACCGAGTCCATGGCAGTGTTACCGCCACCAATTACGGCTACGTTTTTGCCTTCAAGAACCGGTGTGTCGTAATCGTCAAAAGCGGCCTTCATCAGGTTAACACGGGTAAGGTATTCGTTTGATGAAAAGATACCGTTGTAGTTTTCGCCGGGGATGTTCATAAATCTCGGTAATCCGGCACCGCTACCCACAAAGAAAGCCTGATAACCTTCGGCTCTCAAATCTTCGAAAGAGGCGGTTTTTCCAACGATAAAGTCGGTACGGAATTTAACCCCCATTTTGCGCATGTTTTCAATTTCAACATCCACAATATCGTTGGGCAGACGAAATTCGGGGATACCGTATTTCAGCACACCGCCGATTTCGTGAAGGGCTTCAAAAACGGTAACATCGTAACCGAATTTGGCAAGATCGCCGGCAGCGGCAAGTCCTGCAGGACCTGAACCAACCACAGCCACTTTAATACCGTTTGATTCGGCAATATGGGGGATGGACATTTTACCGCTGTTTCTTTCGTAATCGGCGGCAAAACGTTCGAGGTTACCAATGGCGATGGCCGGTTTTTTAAGTTTCTGTGTGTAAAAACATTGCAATTCACACTGTTTTTCCTGCGGGCAAACACGACCACAAACGGCGGGTAAAGCATTGGTTTGTTTGATTACGGCAGCGGCACCCAAAAAGTCTTTCGACTCAATTTTTTTAATGAAGTGAGGGATGTCGATTCCCACCGGACAACCGATGGTACAGGTTGGTTCGGGGCAGTCGAGGCAACGGCTGGCTTCCACCACGGCCATCTCCTCGGTAATACCGAAGTTTACTTCAATGCTGTTTTTATTTCTTACATGCGGATCCTGTTCCGGCATTTTAACGCGCTCGAGGCTGGTGCGCTCTTTTGCTTTTTTCGATTTTCTAAGCTCGGCACGCCACGCATCGGGTCTTCCCTTTTTTATATATTCTGCTATTGTTTCCATTATGCTTCAGTTTCAACAGTTTCTAAATATCTTTGATAAGCTTCGTGTTCCTGGGTTTTATAAGCACCCATACGCATCATCATCTGATCCCAGTCAACCTGGAAGGCATCAAACTCAGGTCCGTCAACACAAACAAATTTGGTTTTGCCACCGATGGAGATACGGCAGGCACCACACATACCGGTTCCGTCAACCATAATGGTGTTTAAGCTAACCTCGGTAGGTATGTTGTATTTTTTGGTGGTAAGGCTTCCGAATTTCATCATAATGGCAGGGCCAATCACCACCGATTTATCCACTTTTTCACGATTGATCACCTCTTCCATTCCGGCAGTAACCAAACCTTGTTTTCCGTACGAACCATCGTCGGTCATAATAACCACCTCATCAGAATATTTACGCATTTCATCTTCAAGGATGATAAGCTCTTTGGTACGACCTGCCAATACGGTAATTACGCGGTTTCCGGCTTCGTGTAATGCCTTTACAATGGGCAACAGCGGAGCAACACCCACACCGCCGCCGGCACACAGTACGGTACCGAATTTTTCGATGTGTGTAGCTTTACCCAGCGGGCCTACCAGGTCGAGTATCTCATCGCCCTCCTTCATGGCAAGCAATTTGGCAGAAGTTACACCTACTTTTTGTACAACAAGGGTAATGGTCCCTTTTTCCGGATCGCCGTCAGCGATTGTCAACGGAATTCTTTCCCCTTTTTCATCCAGCCTGATAATTACAAAATGTCCTGCTTTGCGCGACTTGGCAATTTCAGGAGCATCGATAACAATCTTAGCTACATTTTCAGAGAAAAACTCCTTTTCGATTATTTTGTTCATTTCTGTTTAATATCAGTTAATTACAATGAATGATTTTTTCCAATTAAGAGGAGCAAAATTATATTTTTATCAGGGTGAAAAACAGCCTTTAATAAATTGTAACAGTTTTTAACACTATATCAATAAATTAGAATTTCAATTTATATTGATTCTAACACTATGTGTTTAAGTTTCACAAATTTAAAGTACGGGAAACACGTAATAGGAGCTATTTATTAAGCACGATTGCTTGTTTTGTGATAAACTCATTTTTCCATATTACAGCTTCATTAGCCAAAAACTCTGCAGACGTAAGAAAATGATACTGATTGTTATAAACAAACAGGTTTGATACCCTTCCGCAGATTTAACTATTTTTGCCCCTTCAACAAAACTCCGTTAATTATGGATTTCTTTTCAAAAACATTTTATAACAACACGGTCGGACAGTGGGCAATAGCATTTTTAATCATCATCGGTTCGGTAATTGTTGCCAAATTGCTGTATCTGTTAATTGGAAAGTTTGTGTTAAGCCTCACAAAAAAAACCAAAAGCAAACTGGATGACAT